>Ga0100402_1000724_pt1 | contig 38705 bp, 28 predicted proteins | sample CryGeyme20150102_FD_80419 | JGI IMG/M metagenome (GOLD analysis project Ga0100402, IMG submission 80419) | Groundwater microbial communities from Crystal Geyser aquifers in Utah, USA - Crystal Geyser metaG 2015-0102 | ecosystem: Environmental > Aquatic > Deep subsurface > Groundwater | place...
AGATAAATATTTAGCTTACTATTTTCAAAGTGGAGTACTAAAAGTTTCTATAATCAAACTTAACTCGAGGTCTGTGGACCTCATGCACTCTGCAGGAAAATATACTAAATTCTTAGCACAGACCTCAGACCTCTTATAGAACGAATAAATAATATATTGAAAAACAATAATTGTCGTAGTCTGAAATATTTATGTTAACTCAAACCCTAATCTACTTATGTTTATATTTCAGCCTACGGTGTTTGTTTGTTGTCCATATAATAATATAAGGTCCTTTCACGATATTAACTCAAACCCTATCCTTCTGGTGAAATATTTCAGGTTACGATCATTATCATAGGTCCAAAAACTATATAGAGTGGTTGGCGTACCCCCCGCCAGGGGCCATTGATTTAATAAGAATTAATGACGAGAACGATCAAAAAGTGCTTCTTGAGCCAGCCTGCAATTTTGGAGTTAGTGTGCGTTTTCTTCTTTGTCGTGCGCATCCACGCTCAACAAAACACGTTTTTTTTATTAACCCGTATGAATGTAGCAACTATTTTTCAGTAGTGTAGTCCGAATGCCTATCCACGGTCATGTACTAGTAGTCGAACAAAATGTGTCTTATTGGACAGGCAGTATCACGACGTTGTGATAAACTACATTTTTCATATTGCACTCGTCATTTTCGTCATTTTTATGCGTGAAAGGGCTCGACGCTCATATGGCAATTGCCAATGAAAGGGTTTTGTTCGTTCTTTAAAATATTGATTGATTTGCAGGAATAGATCGAACTTTGTAAGTCAATTTGAGACAAAAAAAAGGAAGCAAGTATTGAGAGCTAAAAAAAGTTTAAAAATGGTCGAGTCTGTGTCTTCTTATCTTCGCTATTATTAAGTATTAGCTTGTGTTGCACTTGTAAATCTAGAACGCATGATGGCATTGCTGCTTGCGGGTACTTTAGTATTGTTGGTGATGTGAGCAAACAACCACCTTACCCCTTTATCGATTTCGGACTCACAGTGTTGTGAAAGGCCATTTTGCTTGATTTCCAATCCATCCCATCTTTCATCTATAGATTCTTGTCGACTGTCCCTTGATTTAAAAAAAAAAGAACAAGCAATGCACTTAGATCAATATATTAGCTAGTCCCATTTATTGCTCTCGATATTTTTTTTTCCAAACGCAATTTCATCCAATCCTTGACCTGCTCGCTGATAGCTTCCTCCCCGGTTCACGAAATTTGGACAAGGTCTGTACGCTTTAATAGGGATCCAAGGCACCAAGGCTCCAATTCCACCAGCAATGCTGCAAATGCAAATAACAACAATAGTTATCGCAAACACAAAGGGGGGATAGCACAGAAAAAGCAATAATTATTGTGAGAATATAATTTGGAAGTAATTTCTTTCTACGAATTCGTGTGCACGTACCGACCACTGCCATCACACAAATCACAATTGGGACAGACAACATCTTCCTGTGGCGTTGATGATGATGTCGTTGTTGTTGCTGCTGCTAGTGTCTCCTCGTCTGTCATTGCTGCTGCCGACGTTGCTGGAGGATCACTATTGCTATGATCATCGTCGGACGACAAGGCGATCATTGTGAGAAATCTACGATTTGATGCCACTATCTTTTGCAGCTGCTGCGGCTGATTATTTCTTAGAAGAATTGGTTGGAACGCATCGCAAGAAGCCATTACCAGGAGCAGCATAATACAGGGGGAGAGCATAGAACCGTTCATCATAATGCTACTAATATTCTTTGTCTTTCAAAGATGAAGAAGTAGTCATAAATTAATACTCGTAGTAAATACACACTGAGCCACTTCATTTTTTATTTGCGACGCTTCGTTCACGAGCGAGCGTGTACAGTACCTTTTAGTACCAAACAAGTTCAAGCTTTTCTATTTTCAAAGATTTTGGACGCTCACCTTTGCAGTGTTCCGAGATCATTATGGACGCACACACATTGTTTTTTGTTCATCTATCTACTACTATCTAGCTACAGTAGTAAATTAGACATTCAATTTTTTAAATCTAGCTACAGTAGTAAACTTCCACAACCCGCCAATTGTAACTCAAACCCCAGGTGCGTGTCACCCAATTTAAATAGCAGATCCTATCCTCCTCCATGGAGGGTGTGGTCCAGTTGTGATCAACTCTGTCACACTTTGGGGTGCCAATGGTTGCCTTCGGGTAACCTTGGCGCCCTGTGGGTGCCATAGTTGTGATCCCCATAATTAGACATTCAACTAGCTAAAGTAGTAGCTAGGAGTAGCTAGTAGTAGTACGAGTAGCTACTACTCGGGTACCAGCTAATAGAACTAGAAAGTAGGAGTAGGAGTACTACTACTACTAGGAGTCTACTGCTACTAGTAGACTACTACTACTAGCTACTACTAGTAGTAGTAGCTACTAGCTACTAGAGGAGTAGTAGTACTATTCTGGAGTAAATCTCTAGTAGTAGTCTACTGTTAGTATTATGATATTTTGCTTTCATTCAGCAATCAGCACACAGCTCCAGCCTACACAACCCAAATTTGTTTACACTTTTTCTTCTCCAGCCAACATAATACGTACTTATCAGCCGATCAACGCACATTGGGGTATTACGTTCTTTAGCTCCCTGTACAATCGCACGTAACATCATGTCAGATCCACTGATTGATCCCGAGCTTCTGAAGAGCCTTCCTCCTGAGCAAAGAGAAGAAGCCTTGGCAGCAGCTCGAGCAGCCAAACGTGCTGAAGAAAGAGCTGAGCAACGAGCACTAGAACGAGCTTTGAAGCAAAAAGAGGAAGAGCGCAAGAGGGAACGTGAATTGCAAACTTTGTCAAACAAGACACATTCGCTTCCCGTTAGTGATGCCCTGCTAACGCAACCGGGCAAGCTCCCACCAAGTGATGGAGGAGGAGGAGTAAAGTTTATTCCGAAACGAAAGCGATTGCAATTGGCTGAACAGCAGCAGCAACAGCAAGCAGCATCTAATGTGGGAGACAATGGTGTCGCTAACTCGGAGGCAAAGAAATCGGCAGGAAGACCAAAGGAACCCAGAAAAAAAGAAGCGTCTGCAGCTGCTACAAGAACAAATTCTCAGATTAACGATATGAAAGGAAAGCACAACGACAGTGCAAGCAACAACGAATCCACGTGGTCGCAGCGAGAGGCAGAAACTGTCAGGATTTCTTATCTAGGATTAACTGCCGAAGAAGAGGAGGAAGCGCGCATTAAAAAGCGACGAAAGCAAAAGGCAGACAAAAAGATTACGTTTAAATTCAAATGGGACGAATCAGAAGATACCTTTCAAGACAACGATCCACTTTATAGCTCGTTCTCAAAAGTGCTGGGTCGTAATAACAAGAATAATCACATCGTCAAACCCAAACGAGACGCTCTCAGCAACATGTCGTCCACTACGGTTGACTCGGTCCGCAACAAACCTTTGAACAAGATGACCCCTCGCGATTGGAGAATATTTCGAGAAAACTACAACATTGTGGTCAAGGGAGGAAGGAGTCCGCCACCCCTCCGATCCTTTCGGGAACCTCCTCTCCCTGCCTCGGAGCTACCCGAATTGCACGAACAGGTCCTGGATTCCCTGGAAAACGTCTTGGGATTTACGGAACCCACACCTATTCAGCGTCAAGCCATTCCCATTGGTCTTCAGCGACGTGATTTGATCGGGATTGCTGAGACTGGATCCGGAAAGACGGTTGCCTTTGGAGTGCCCATTTGCAATTATATTATGAAACTTCCTGACCGTGTTCTGAACCGAGTGGCGGATGAAGGACCTTTGGCCTTGATCATGGCACCCACGCGTGAATTGGCGCTGCAAATCAATGATGAAATATCCAAGTTATTGTCACGACAACGCCACATTCGAAGTTGCTGCATCATTGGAGGACAACAGTTGCAGCATCAAGCAAATGAATTGCGGAAAGGGATACATATTCTCGTGGGTACACCGGGGCGTATCAATGAGTGCATTGAAATGGCATATTTGGTGCTGAATCAATGTGCATACGCAGTATTGGATGAAGGAGACAGGTACGAGCCATATGAGTGGTTTCTGAAGCCACCGACAAAAAAAATTAATTTATGCTTTGTATCTTACACATTATCAAATGTTTCATTTGCCCACTGTATAACAGGATGATTGATATGGGATTCGCTCCACAAATTGAATCAGTGCTGGACGCCATGGGGGCCGCTCTAAAATCGGATATCGAACAAGAAGCGTATGACCAAGAAAAGGAGGACCTGCATACCAACGATGTCCCCAAATATCGGGTCACGGCTCTATTTAGTGCTACAATGCCTATGGAGGTCGAGCGCATGGCGAAGAAGTATTTGCGACATCCAGCAGTGATTAGTATTGGAGATAAGGATTCCGGGAAAAATGCTCGTATCGTTCAGCGTGTGATATTCCTATCTTCACCCAGTCAGAAAGAACGAGCTCTCCGGGATATTTTGTCGAGATCGGCTTACAGACGCGACGACAAGATCATTGTGTTTGTAAACGAAAAGAAGCATGCCGACGGTGTAGCTCGTATGGTAGAACGAATGGGCCGTTCTTGTGTTGTCTTGCACGGAGGAAAGTCGCAAGACGAGCGCGAGAAAAATCTCAACCAGTTTCGAAGAGGAGGCGTGGTGTTAGGTATGATAAGTGACATTTTGTGCTCGCTGCTCGGATTCAGCTGGCTGACCAACAGCTTCGTCTAATCTCTTCACCGCTTTCTCGTTTTTTTCGCCATTCATAGTTGCAACGGATGTTGCGGGACGAGGTATCGACATTCCCAATGTTACACATGTGCGTTTCATCGTCTTTATTTATTACCAACTTCTCGCATGTATGCCTGACAAATAAGCAGAAGCTAATTCGTGTTATTTTCTTCTCCTCTTCTTGATTGTGTCACAGGTGATAAATTACGATTTGCCTACCCGTTCTATTGAAAATTACACCCATCGGATTGGGCGAACGGGACGAGCCGGCAAGGAGGGTTTGGCAACGTCCTTTATAACAGACGAAGATGAAGGCATCATGGCTCCGTTGAAGTCCTATTTGGAAAGTACAGGTCACCCAGTGCCAGAAAGACTGGCAAAGCATGCCGCCTCCTCCTCCGGTGTGCAAGGGAATCTCATTTACTAGACTGAGTAGTGTTTTTAGGCATCCAGGGCATCTAGAAATAGAGCTTCTAGCTCTTTTTCCCCGACGGGTCGTGGCGAGATCTTGGTGACCCTATGCTGTGGCAGAGTTCCTTGCACAAGACTTGGCACATCCGACTCCGAGTATCCCACCGTTCGTAATCCCATAGGAACATCTAACAGTAGCGTTAGCTCAAGAACTAAAAGTGCAGCAGCAGAGTTAGGCGTAGATCTAAGCAAGAATTTCATTTTTGTACACTTAAAAACCATACAACTTACTTTCATCTGCAAGCCATCGTCCCGCGTCTTGATCGGACACATCTCGAAGCAATTGTTCTCGCGGTAATCGGGCCTTACTCAAGATACTAGCACACAACCGGTGACGATTCGGATCAGCAATACCAGTAAATTTAAAGACAGCGGGTGCATTCAAAATAACAGAGAGACCGTGTGGTACAATTGGGTGATCTGCCTTGTTCCCGTCATAATCGTAACCATCAGGGGGGAGATATGATTTGACCTGAGAGGCCACGGGATAACTCATTCCATGACAGAGGTGCACTCCAGCATTTCCAAATCCTAGCCCTGCCGCAGAAGACGCCAGCAGCATCTGAGCACGGGCGTCATCGTTTTCAGGCTCTTGTACGGCCTTGACAAGATGTTCTGCAGTTAGTTGCAATGCATGGAGTGCCCATACATCCGAGATAGGATTGCTGCCTTGGTAGGCAGGTCTCAGGTTTGGCGAGGCTGGTCTTGGTCGACGATTCGATGGCAGTGCCGTAAAAGATTCAATGGCATGACAGAGGACGTCAAGACCAGAATAGCAGGCTACTTGTTTTGGTAGGGATATAGTATTATTTGGATCCACAATCCCGAGAGTAGGCTTTAAACGTCGATTGGCAATCCCAGTCTTGCTGTTTGTTGGGGTGTCGTCAAAAATAGCTACTCCAGTAGTCTCACTTCCCGTCCCTGCTGTGGTTGGAATAGCAATCAATGGCGGCAATAATCCCTCCGAAGCCCCTGGAATAGGTAATCCCTTACCGACCGGGGGATTTACATACGAATAAAAATCATCATCTTTGGGAGGAAAGGCAGCGTAGAGGTTCGCAGCTTTGGCGGTGTCGATGACAGATCCGCCTCCCAACGCCACTACTGCATCATATCCCTCCAATGACCGCAAGAATTGAATGGCGCGCTGAAAGCTCTTGTCATTTGGCTCGACTCGGGTTTCATCGTAAACGACGGTCTGCAGACCATGGCGATTCAAAGATTCCAGCAGAACTTGCATGCATGGCAATTTGTTCACATTTTTATCCGTAAATACAACCACTCGTTCAGCTGATAAGACCTCTTTCAGGTCCGCTCCAACTTCCGCGGTGGCGCCTACACCAAAACGTAAATTCGAGGCAGCCAGCTCGCATATCTGATCGCGTTCCAAGGATGGTGTTGTTTGCGTTGCACTATCTTCACCGCAGCTCATGAAGCGTCGACACGGCAGCAAGAAACTCTTACTCCAATGATTACTACCACGGAAAATAATAGAAACTGCATTGTTCATTGCAAGATAGTAGATGTAGTGAGGTATGATAACGTCAATTTGATGTCGTAGTAATCGATTTCTTAATACTAGTACTAGTACTAGACTACTAGCTACTAGTAGTACACGATACACAACTCTACTACTAGTCTAGGAGTACAGCTACGTAGTAGCTACTAGGTACTAAGTGGTTTTACGGTTCTTCATCACGAATCACGAGATAATAATAATGAAATAATAATAATGATACCATCGTTTGTGAGGAATAGATCTATTTTTGACCAAACCTCCTGTCCGGGTGGTAACAGTAAAACTAGTCTACTACTCGGAGTACTAGCTAGCTAGTACGAGTAGTAGGAGTGTACCATAAGGCTTCCTTTGCTTGCGCGGTTCGAAGCAGGTCCGGTCCGCCTGTAGTCTTTGATTTTCGACTAATGGTCCTACTAGGAAGTCCATCACTATTAAAAAAAATGGAAGCAAGGAGCTCAAAAGTGCAGTCAAAATTTTGTGATCGACATCATCGAAAAAAAGGCACTGCTGTTGAAAAGCTTTCGGATGAAAGCAAAAACAGCATTCAAATGGACTGGGAAGGAGGACTCTGGACGGTGGTGATTTTTCTTTCGCGTTGAACGCAGATTATCCTGTTTTCTGCTTTGTTGACGACACACCACTGTATCTTTTCTCAAGCCACAGTTCAAGACCGATGTACACGACATCAGTGGCAGCAAAGAAAAGTGTAGGCGTAGTCAACAGATCCAAATACTTCGTGCCAAACTGTCGACAGAACCATGCATCACCCACCGTTGCTACAACAAACATAACGAGACTCAAACAATAGAAAGCACACAGCTGAACTGACCAATGCTGATATAACATGTAAATCAACCCCGTAGACGCAAATCCAGTGGCAGGTACTGCATACCACGTTTCCAGTAGCATTGTACCAGGCACAAGCGAATCATGCTTGTAGCCGAACACGAGAAAGGCGATAATGGCGTAAATCCCAAATAGATTTGCAAATATCCAGCAGCCTTGAATCCACAAGCAAAAGTCGTTCGCTCCTGTCTGAATCGTACTATTTTGTTGTCGTTGTTGCTGTTGCTGCTGTTGCTGGTAATAGGCAAGAGGAAGAGATTCCAACATGGATGCCGCCCACAACGAGACACCAAAGACTCCCGTCGTGTAGCAATCACCAATCCAAAAAAAATGGCGTTGCAAAGGACTGATACCAGTTTCTTGTGGAAACGATTGCAAACAATGTAAAAAGAGTCCACTGAAATTCATAAGTCCAAAGGAGAGAAAGGCGATGATCCAATAATTTCTGGGTTTATTCCATCCAGCATCCTTCTTGGACGAATGCATCATTTCGTTGTTGCTCCGTAGTACTAGCAGTAGCCACAATCGACAGCTTCCCACAAAGCCTACCAAAATTCCCAAAATGGCAAAACCTGCTAGAAAGGGTCTTCGAATTGTTATTGTTATTATTGTTACTTCTTCAGGAAGAGAGATTGTAATGCTTTGTTCTGGACAAGCTTCCACGACATCGTCCGGAAAAATTACAGCGAGCGTCCCCGGCAGGTAGGGCTCCAAGATGCGAAAAAAGAGTCCCGGAAAAAAGCTGGAAAGCATTTGTTTCGACATCATGGATGGTGGCGGATAGTAATAAAGATGAAGCGTACAACTGCTGTAGCGGTGCGATGTGGCTGCGATTTGATGGTGTGTGGATGTGGTTGTGTTATCTTTGCATCGGAAGGATGCGTAGGAATTGTATTTTGTCCACCTTTTTTGGTGGCCTATTTTGACCCCCTTACCTTTTTGTTTACCTATCGCCTATAGTTGACAGTTTATAGCGCTTTCTTCGCTTCAATTCTTTAAAAAGATCACAAGTTCGGCGCATTATTGTGAGCAAGTATGCGACTTTCTTGTACATTACTAAAGTACCTCTACTAGTAGCAATATTGCTTTACAGCTGGAAGTAAATAATAATATCAATATACTCCTTCATGAATCGAAGGCATCCGCAAACCGCATCAAACATCAAACATTAAAATAGTAACAAACAACCGAACCAATACATTTTAACCAAGAAGAGAGCGCACAAGATACAATGGGTTTTCAACTACACACGCGTGTACTTGTTGTTGTACTAATTGCAATTCTTGTGCTTGCCGCGAGAACTTCGGCCAATTTTCCGGCGTCTGTGGCGCGCCAGACGCGACGGCTGCTAAACTTGAGCTCTCTCTTTGGATCGGCCACAAAGGCCTCTCCGTACGAACGAGTAGCGGGTCATCCTGTTTTCCAAGTAACGACGCCATGGGGTTCTCCCTACCTGAATATGGAAAAGTTGACGGATCAAGACGAATTCTTGGATCCTGGCAGTGACAGCAAAGGCGGCAGCATGACCAATATCGACGAAGCCAACGAGTATCGTCAAGTCGCGCTCTACTTTATGGACCCCGACGATGCATTGGCCGTGCACGGAGAAATGTCGCAGATGGAACAAATGTCTAGAGCAGATATTCGCATTACGTCTTGCAGTCTCGGCAAGGCCCTTCGGAGCGCTGCCAACCTTGGAAACGGAATGTTGACAGGATTTCCTCCAGATCCCTTGACGGGAAGAGTCAAGCCTGTACAAGAGGGGGGCTCTCTTCGATACAAAATCGTACCTCCGAAACGTCAGCTTTATTACGCAGCTCGATGTAAGGGAAAGGAACGCGTTGGACTTTTCGCTGACAGCTCGTCGGAAGATGCACAAGCCGCTGTGATCGGAAACAGTGCTCTAGAGGCACTTAATTTGATCCGGCGACGAGACAAACGGGAACGAAAAATACCCAAGAAGCGAACACCCATGGAAATTGCCAATGCTCACATGGATGGATACTCGGGCATTCCTGTCTTTTACGCACCCGGGATGCAGCGCAACGTGCCCCGTCTTAAGCAACTCATCTGTGGGGTTCCCCGAGAGACACCTCTCTTTTTCAATTACGAGGATTTGGAAGATGCATGGGCGGTCATGAGGAAGCGATGCAATAAAAAAGGAAAGGCAGGTATGACTGCTGTACCTGAAAAGCCCACCGATGTCGAAGTTTTCAATTTGTGGGATGTCGTGACATCCATCGAGCGGGATACCTACAGAAAAGAGAAGGACACACCGATCGCTGAAAAGGCTCTCAATGCCGTCAAATCAAGACTGCTGGTGCCAGAAGATGGTCCAGAACTTGGTTCTATTACGTTTGTACCATCCAGTCGCAGCATTCAATATAAGGAAGGGATCTCGACAAGAGGCAACGGAAAAGCAAGATTACCAAAAATGCGGTAGGTTTGAGAGACGCCTTTTGCACTGCAAGATCAGCGCAAAGAAATAATGATTTTTCAATGCTTAACAAAATTTTAACAACGAAAAGTTCACATTGTGGCCAATGTTTATCCTTGTATCCAACCGCTAGGTTTCGTTATTTCTTACGTAGCATGTAGTGACACCCGCGAACTTTCAAAAGAGAATACTTTGAGTACAAATAATACTACTTCATAGATTTATTTTTTAAAAGACATTGTCAACATCAAAGTCCATTGCGTTGCTAGGTGCTGCAGGAGGAGCTTCTCCGAAGGAAGGGGTTGATTCTGAATCGCCATCACCGGCAACACCACCCCGGTAGGCATCCACACCAGAAAACTCGCTCATGGCAATGCTTCGAGTTGAAACATTGCCAAGTTTTCGTGACAAATCAGAAAATATGGAATTAACTTCGCTCGTGTCGGAAATACGCGATAATCCGCTCATAATGGAATGTCGACTGCCGGCACCTCCCAACATGTCGGCACCAGCGGATGGTCTCTTGGAGTCGCCACCCTCGCCCAGCCTGGAATCACCACCCGTCATGCCGGAAAGATTGGAATAGAGCGAGAGTTGGCTTTCCACCATATGAAAATCTGGCATACCATCTCCAATGCTGTGCATGGAAGTTCCTCCCATTTGTCGTCCCGATGACATGCGATCCGACGGAGCCCTAGCGTACTTCATTTTGGCAAAAATTCGACGACGGTCCATGCTATCTTGACTGGCATAGGGATTTAGGCCGCCACCAAACGGTTCATTGCTACCAGCGTGAGGAGCACTGCTTCGACGTGCGGAATCAAATCCGTACATGTTCATATTCATCGTGTTGCCAACAGCAGCGTGGTTGCTAGTACTTCCAAAGGCGGAAACGTCCGACATGAGACTCATATTACTAGATTGAACGTGGTTCATGCCCAACTCCGCAGCGGCTGCCGATCCTCGCTTGACAAGCGAAGGACGAAGAGATGCTGGATGGCCAGGATGGTGTTGATCTTGCTGTTGTGACTCTTCATCGCCGTGCATACTAAGACGCATCATTTCATTGTGCAATGACTGGCGAGATTGAGGTGGAGGCATCATTTGATTTGGCATCTGATTGGACATTCGCTTCAGTTGGTGCTGTTGGTAACTTTGCGGTTGTTGAAACTGGTTCTGTTGGTGTTGCTGCTGATGAGGATGTCGAAACTGATCCTGCTGTTGTCGCATCATCATTCCACCCATTTGTTGCTGTTGCCTCCCGGCCATTCCCATTAAATTTTGTGGCTGATGTTGTCCAAGATTGTTTCCGTCATACCCGCTCATACTATTTGTAACATGCCGTTGTTGTTGTTGCTGCTGCTGCTGCTGTTGTTGCTGCTGCTGCTGTTGGTGGAGGGAAGGTGTGGCATTCTGCTGTGAATACATGCCATTCGCTCCAAACTGTTGTTCCATTAAAGCTGCCGTGCCGGCGGCTCCTCCTCCCATTTCCACAATTTTCTGCCTAAGCTTCGGCTGCCCTTCGCGGAGTGCTTGAGATGTCTTTTCAATAGCTTTCTTATCACCAATATCGTACCAAGAGTTTTTCGAGGTATCCTTTTCCTTTTCCAAAAAGCGACCTCTTTGTTCTCTAATGGCAGCCACGATACTTCGACTAATCTTGAGCTTTTCTGTTTTCAGACAGGTAATGTAAAGTCCCTTGTTAAGATTTACCAAACGTCGGTACGTTTGGTTTCCCGGATGGCGCAGTGCAGCTCCACCGCGACCGCAGAGCACATCTGTTTCGCGAGGATTCGTAATGCCGGTGGCACCATCCAGAATCTCTTCGTCACCATTATTTTTGATATTGGCGGTTTCACTGCTCATACTTTTGCTGTCACAAAACTGTCTCTTCTTTGTCGGGTGTGTTTTCCTTTACTAGCAAGCTTGGCTGAATGTCGAATGTATACTACTGCTCGTGGTTCCGTTTGGAGAGGTGCGATTTAACAGCAGCTAGCCACCAGTGCTTGCACTGTTGATACACTTCTTATAGAAACAAGAAAAAACTATTATACACAGTAGTATATGGCTTACGCAGTGTGTATCAAGGATGCTTCACTTGTGACAAGGTTATACTCGAGTACTGTAGAGGATTGGTGACTACTACAGTAGTACGTAAAACACTTTGAACTTGATGAGAACTTTCTCGCAACAAGCACCTACTACTACAGTAGTAGAGAGTAGTAGTAGGGTGTGGATGGATCATAGGTTAGCAGATGGGAAGTTTCAAGCGACGGGACGCCGGTACTACTGTACTCTCTCATCACATCACGCCAAGTGATAGCGCTACAACTACTAGTAGTAGCTACTACGACTACGACTACTACTAGCTACTACTAGCTAGTTACTAGTACCGTAGTAGACTAGTACTACTACTAGCTACTACTAAGTAGTACAAGCTAGTAGTAGTCTGCCGGTACTAGTAGACTACTAGTAGTGGTACTATCGTGATGAGTACCTGATACTGTTGATAAGTCTCAAGTAGAATAATGACTGCTTCGCTCGGATGACTAGTCAATTCGAATAAGTGTGCGCCTGAGTCATATTTTTGTTCCAGGGTACCATGTACCAGTAGTATTGAATAATATTCATTTTTTTCATTGTAGATCTTTTGTTTGCGCGGGGAACAAAAAAACTGTGGCAGGTACCTGGTGGTTGATAAAAGTGGAATCCTTGATGAACGCTGGATTGCACCATTGCTGTTGATTTAAGATAGAGTTTAAACATTGAAAATTGACTCACTACATTTTCTTCTCCTAGTTGTTGCTAACGAGTGGTGGGAGGTTATTCTAACTGTGCTTGTTTGCTTTCGACCAGAAGGAATAGACTCCTCCTTCTCCTCCTACTCCTCCTACTCCTCCTTGTCGCTGTATTTTTATTTTTGTTGTTGTTGTTTGGAATTTAGAGATTCAGCGTTTTCCCTGTGTGGTTTCTTTCTCCATAGTGACGTGCATACGACAACCGGCCTATTTTTTCTTTCAGGTTGCAGATGGTTGTTATCGACATTTCAGTCAATTTGGAAAATCCTGTTTATTTATTATTATCATAGTATTCAGTACTGGTAGGAGTACTCCAGTACTCAATACCCTCATTCGTATTTATTGGCACGAGAGGCAAAAAGCTGGAAAGTGCGCTGTTACTAATAGCAGGCGCTATCTAGTCACAGTAGTACCATACCAATAGCTGGCGCAAAACTCAAGAGCTACTCTCAGAATAGTAGCAGACTAGCTAGACCTACTAGTCTACGCACTCCAAAAATTAATAATCTACTACGGTACTACTACCTGGTAGAAGTAGTAAAGCACAGGCTTGTTGTCCAAGATGACAAAGACCCTCCCAGGCACACAATACTCAATCCCGAGCAAGAATGAAGTTATCTTAATGGCACTCATTGGCGGTTCTCAGATCTTCACTGCGCACTTGACGCGCATCTCTGACTGTTGCTCTGACAACAAAAATGGATGCACTTCGTACTAGTAGCTAGACTACTAGTCTCTACTACTTGTAGCTAGAGTAATGACAACATAAACCATACCTATCATCAATCGTTGATCATTACAAAACATCTCATCAGGCTGTCGGCTGTCTCTCCACTTCCCCAGTCCTAGCTCAATTCACCAACCTACGCATCATGTCTGCCTCTTCTGTCCTTCTTCCCCCTAAGGGAACCGCCCGTGTCAAAAGCGTCATGTCGGGAGATACTGTGATCCTTTGGGGCAAAGCCTCTACTCCCGGAACTCCCCCTCCTCAAGTGCCATTTACCTTGGAAGGTTTGATGGCTCCAAGGTACGTCTGATGATCTAGTAGCTAGTAGCATCGTTCTTGTTGGATTTTGTATGAGATTTATGCACAGGTAATCGCGATTGTCGGTCAATCGTTGGTTGCAGGGATCCGACAAAAAGGATCGGCATGTCTCGTGGCAATTGACAATATTCACTACAAATACAAAAAGTAACCAATAATGGTGTTTAACCGTCTAACCTGCCCTCCCATTGTTGTTGTTCTTGTTGATGATGATTATTAACTTGATGCAACTTTGCCTTTTGTTCTCTTGATGCAGATTGGAATCCAAGAACCATCCCCAGGATAGTCCGGGAGCCTTTCCCTCCCGCGAATTTTTGCGAAAAATGTTGGTTGGAAAGATGGTCACCTTTGAGACTACCAGACGAAAGCCACAAGGAGGTGGAGGCGTCGGAGGACCCGAAACGACTGCTCAAAGTTGTTATCATTACGGGCATTTAACCTTTGAAAATGAAAATGTAGGCTTGGCAGTTGTCAAAAATGGTCACGCCAAAGTCCGCGACGATTTTGCACCACCCGGAGATGATGACAAGACAAGCAACAATTTGAATGGAGAAGATGGCGGCTTGTCTGACGAAGAAATTGCTTTGAGGAAGCAGTTTGCAGCAGCTCAACAGGAAGCCGTGAATGGCAAATTAGGAATCCATGCGGCCAAACCGATGGTCCGCAACCTCAAGGGTGTCGATAATGCTCAAGCATTCGTCCAAAAGACGAAGCAAGTCACTGCAGTCATTGAGTACATCTTTGATGGAAGTCGATATCGTTGTATGGTCACAGATTCGTCTGATCCAGAGTACTTGCATTCCACCTTTACCCTCATTCTTGGGGGCGTTACTTGTCCGCGATCACAACGACCCGCCGGCAGTGCCGCGACTTTGCCTCAAATCGCCCCCAATGCGACTCCTGAACAAGAACTGCTTATGGGGTCCAAAGCAAGGCTTTTTGTCGAGGAGCGATTGCTACAGCGTGAACTGAAAATGTTGTTACACGGAACAGATAAGTCTGGCGGTGCAGTCGTTGCCACGGTCCAGCATCCCAAGGGAAACATTACTGCAGAAATCCTCAAGAATGGACTGGGACGAATCGCGGATTGGTCCATTCGTCTCATGGACCCTGCAGTTGTTCCTCCACTTAGAATGGCGGAAAACAATGCCAAGCAGAATAATCTGGGAGTGTGGGCCTACTGGCAAGCTCCTCAGCTATCAGGTGCTGCCGAGATTTCTGGAATGTGCGTTGAAGTTGTTAGCGGTGATACCATTTTGGTGCTGCCTGCCGGTACCATTTATGATTCTGAAGCAGCTCTGCAAAAGATCAGCTTGGCGTCTATTCGCTCTCCTCGAATGGGAAATGAGCGAGCAGGACGAGCTGATGAACCTTATGCCTGGGAATGCAAAGAGCGTCTGCGTGTTTTGTGCGCTGGCAAGCAAGTGAAGGTGCAGGTCCACTACGAGCGCGATATTCCACTTTCTGCTGACAAGACTGAAAAACGCCGATTCGGCACTGTGTCTGTTGGGAAGAAACTGGATGTGAGCGAACTATTGATTCAAGAAGGTTTAGCCAGCACCCAGCGACACCGCGATGACGACGAAAAGTCGCCTCGTTACGATGAATTGAGAGCCGCCGAGGCTGCTGCTAAGGAAGCCAAGAAGGGAATGCACAAGGATGGAGAATACAAGCGAGAACCTGTTATGGATTTGACAGATCCCCAAAAGGCTGCTGGTCATGTGGACACTTTGACAAAAGGCGGAGCGTTGAAAGCGGTCGTGCAGTTTTGCTTCAATGGCGCACGCTTCAAGGTTTACATTCCTTCCGAGAATTGTCATATTATGTTTTCTCCTGATGTATTGAGGTGCCCTCAGCCATCGCCTTCTTCTGCTGGAGCTCGACAAGGCAAGAAAGCAGAGCCATTTGGTGATGCTGCCAAGCGTCATGCTCGCCTGATGGTTTTACAGCGAACCGTTTCTATTACCTGTAAGAACGTGACGAAAGGTGGTGTCTTTATTGGTAGCATGGCTGTCGGCCAAGGCAGCACGGAGCGTGATTATGCTCTTGATTTGGTTGCTGCTGGTCTTGCTTCTCTTGACCAACGAAAGGTCGATTATGGCGAGGCGCCAAAGTACCTTGTCGATGCCCAAAACAAGGCCAAGACAAACAAGATCGGAATCTGGTCCATCGAGCAGCCTATCTCTAGCGCGAATGTTAAGACCTCAGAAAAGAAGCAGGCCAAGACAGCTAAGATTACACTCAGTGAGATTTGTACTGGAAGTCGTTTTTACTATCACGAAGTCGACTCCGATGCTGCCAAAGTTGTGGATGATAGTATGAAAACGTTTACTGAAGCGAATGGATTGAATGCAGAGGCCTGCGAGGTTAAGAAAAATAAATACGTCGCTGCTCTCTTTGATGACGGCAGCGGCAAGAGCTGGTATCGTGCTAAAATTGTGGAAAAAATTGGCGACGACAAGGTCTCTGTTCTCTTCGTTGACCACGGAAATACGTCAACTGTCCCTGTGGCAACACACCTTCGACCCCTCGACGAAAATCTGAGTATTCAGCAAATTCCTCCCGCAGCCACAGAAGCCGTTTTGGCTTTAACCCTCACCCGTCCCCTGGAAACGGACGAAGGTGTAGATGCTGCCCGCTTCTTGCAGACTTTGGCTTGGGGCAAGGAAGTGATGTGTACTATGTACGGCCCTGACGAGGATGGAAAGCTAGCTGTCGCTTTGAACGATGTTAGCGGTGGTGAGACTTTCAACGAAAAGCTTGTGAGCGAAGGTTTGGCCCGCTGTGCCAAGCAATTTGCTATTCGTTCATTGTCTCGGAACGTGGTTGATGGAAGTGCTGTATTGGAGCTTGCCAAGAAATTGGAGAAGGCCCAAGAAGGCGCTCGCTCTTTGCGCGCTGGTATGTGGCGTTATGGAGATGTTGGCGACGACGACGAAAAAGAATTTTAAAAATCCAAAGGCCACTTTGAAACATAATTAGCCAGCAGATGGATGCAGGAAGGAAATTTGTGGTGGGTGCAAAAATGATAGATCGACCAAAAGAAACCACAGAATACAATTTAAAATATGGAGTTAAGTGCAATTGTCGGCTAAACATCTTTCACAGTAGCTAGTAGATTAATATGTATGAATAAGAACCTGGTTGTGAATATAGCTGCGTTTTTTGTTGATGGGATAAAAGTGGGAACAAGAACCGATCTCCGTTCGCAATTTCGATGGACTGGACTAACGTTTCCGCTTTCCCAACGCTTCTCTCTCCCTTCGAAGTGCTTGATGATGAGGTGGAAAGTATTTGTAATGCTGCTTGGCTGCTCCCGCAAGATCAGCTGGAGGATAAATCCGTTGGTTGCAGGCATCTCTCGGTTGTTGCAATCGCAAGGTGGCCATGACACGCTTCATTTGGAGACGACGGAATCCAACATTTAACAAAAATCTAACATGGGACTGTAACTGTGGTGCAGAAAAGCAATAGCAGCAACAGCAGCAACACGAAACATGTTAAAATAAACATTTCAAAGAGTGACAGCATCGAGGACCACAGGAGCACCACAGAAATGCGCCAGTTGACTTCAAAAAAATCTGCCCGAGATAATAATATAACAAAAAACGCGACAGAACTTGCCTATCAATGTAGGTAGCACTATACTTACCACTTGCATGCGCTCTGTTACCATGTCATCCTGCCATCGTACTAACCTTTGCCATTTTCCTTCATCATTTGCCCCGCCAAATTTCATAATTTCGGCTCGCAGAGATGGTGATGCATAGTTTAAAATAAATTTAAAGTCCCGAGTGTTGTTCTCAACTCCTCGAAGACAGTGGTGTGACTCTTCGAACAGCCATGCTAGTTCCTGCTCCTGGCGGTTCAGGATCTCCTCGAAGGGGTCCACGGGAAACCAGTGTTTGAGCTTTCCGTCGTCACTGGTTGTGCCAGTGTCGGTCTCTTCCTCAGAGCCATGATAAATAGATATGCTTCTGCTGCCAACAGCTTTTCCATAATCCTCGCTGATGTGTTCCGGGATAGCGTGTTGTTGTTGCAGAGAGGAGGATGGACTCGAGTCGGCTTTCGAAACGTCGCGAAAGCAAATGAGACGGTAAAATCCGTTTGGACTTTTGCTGTATCGGACAAAAATAGGATCCGGGGGAAGTATGAGAGGTTTGGGGAGTGCCTCAATAAGTGGCGTCTCTGGACAAAGAAGCATGGTCGTATTTTGCTCTTCGATAGCAGCCAATCCCGCCTCTGTGTAGAACGAGAGCTCCTTTACATTTGTTGGTTTGTGAAGTTTCGTCACGCACGTCTTTCTGTTGCAAATGTTTTTCTTCAATGAACTCTTTTGGGAAGAGGAAACGGATGGAACAGTTGCTGCTGCTGTCACAGAGGTAATGGCAGAAACTTCATCGTCCACGAACAAAAATTCCTGCTCTTCGTGACTTTTCGTCTGCACCTTGCGTTCCTCTTTAATTCTGTTCTTTGATGCATGCTTCTCTTTCCAAGCTTTAGAATCATTACCCGTGCTCTGCTGTATCATACGTGACCTCTCCGCAGCATCACCACCAGTTGGATTATTGGAAGGAAGAGGAGCATCGCCGGTAGCTGTTGTCTCGATCCTTTTAGCTTGCTTTGTCATGACTCATGACATCTTTGCCTCTCCTCTCGTTCGTCCGTGTGTGTGCTAAACGCTACTTTAAACAATGCGAATTGCGGTCTTCGATCATTAGGGTTAAGACATCAGCAAAAACTCCCTGAATTCGGCGTACCCCCCTGTGAAATACGGCACGTTCTCCACATTCTCCCTGAATTTGTTCGAACAACTACCATCGGAACTAAAAGGCAGTTCCTGAATAACGAATATGACATCACTTTCACCGAGCACTATGTAAACGGCAAGCAGACTAGACAACTACTTTATGAATCTTGTAGATGGCACGACTTCGAATTCAGCTCTAATAAATGCTCATGCTAATTATTTACTTCAGGCATCTTGCTTTAGGCAGGACACGTTGCTGTAACGCTACAGTATATCGTTGTAAAACCAATCTACTGATTGACAATGTAGGGATCCAACATACCCGGTGGACCAAACGGCGAAAAGGCATCCATTGGGCCAGTTTTAACCTGCTGCCGCTCCCGCATTGCCCTATCATAGGCAGCTTGTTGGTAGTCGTCCAGACGACCACGAAAAATGGAAGGCCCTACAAGTTGCGCCAATTCTTCTGCGCATTGGCCGGCAGCATGCTTGGACAGGGCAGAGGCTGTTGTGCGCTCAAGATTGCTAATCAAGAGATCCATGAAAATGTCCAAGTACAAACGCTTGAAGCGCTGTTTGCCAAGAGCCACTGCCATTCCGGGTAGCTGTCGCCAGAGAGTCGCTCTCAAATCATCTCCTTGTGGAAAATGCTGCACACGGCAAACGTCCGCCAATTCGGTCAAAAGCGGCAACAGCATATCGTCTGTCATTACTAAGTCTGGATTGACGCTGTCCTTATCGCATCCTAAAACTGTTAGCTCACGCAGCAAGTAAATAGCGCCGTCGGTAGCCTCCCAAGGGGCCTTGGGTCTGGACACAGCACAATTGCCACAACCAATACGACCAGCTCCACTTTTCTTGCTTAGTTTAGGAGCCAAGCTACCACAGCTGTAGAGTTGCGCATCGGTGTGAGAGACAATATCATTCTGTTTGGCCTAGAATTCTTCCATTGTCATCGCAGGTTGATCCTTGGCACTCGGCAGCAGTTTTTTCACCAAATCCACACACTTGGTGTGAATCTCTTTTCCGTACGCTTGCATGGCGTCTCCTAGTGCCACTGCGGCATTCTCACGAACAGACCAGATCTGATCTGTCAATTGTTCCGTCCAGCGCTCCCAGAGCATATTGAGTTCTTCACGGCATTCCTCGGGATAGGCTTTGCAGAACAGGCCACACGCCAAAGACGCTTCGTCTCGGACCTACAGTTGGTGAGGTTGGAAACAGCGAATTTGTTCAGTTTACCGTCATAACCCATTATGATCAATAGGACAAATAATAATATGATGTTCAATATGACCGATATGAACCATTGAGATCGATATGACCGATTTCAATATTTTCAGTAGGAATTGTACGACAAATATGTACGATAGTGATCGATATGAACGATGGTGATCGATTTGATTACCACCACACAAAGACACGAACAAATTTTGGGAGAAGAGATATGATAGGGGTCTAGTTAGTAAAATTCACCAAAAACCACATCCTGCAAAAAACAATTTCAACAAACCAAGATTTTACGTACCGGCCAACTCTCATCGTGAAAGCACATGAGCAAGGCCTGCAGCAGCATGGGCACGTACGGTTGCAATGTTTCGGGAGAATGCGCGGACAATTTCGTGGCCAATTCCGCCACGGCTTGACACGCCCCTTCTCGTACTACATGATTGTTGGCGTCGCACATTTTGACATAATATCGACAAACGGGTCCGACGTTCTTAGCAACCAATTCTAAACCATTTTCTTTGAACACTTGTCGCCAGCTATCGTGAGAGTAGAGTTTCACTCCTTGAGCCAAATAAAATCGATTCAAACACATGCGCGGAATCAGCACAGCGTACATGGCTTCAGGCTCAGGGTTGGGGTGCACCGAAAGATATTCCAGAAAAAATGCTCGACACAAGACACTGGCGGCCATACGAACTTGTGACCAATTGTCGGCCAATCCATCCTTCAAGACCGCTGTAACGGTTTGAATGAGAAGGGGGTGTATCTTACGGCCTGAAGGAATCTGCGCCGCAGAACGTACCCACTGCTCCAAGACCAACATGGCGGCTGCTCGTACGTGTCGATTGATGTGATCGACAGCCGACGATTGACACTGTGACAAAAGCTTTCCTTCCATTAGTGGAAATAATTCAAAATAAAGTCCACCCAAGGGTTGACACAAACAGGCAAGAGACTGCCAATTCGTTTCGAGTGCTCGCCATCCCGTTGTATCGTCCAAGACGACGGATTTTGGAGTAGGAGTATCGTTGTCGTTTTCACTGTCGCCGGCAGCAGACTCGTCGTCCTCCATTTTGGCTTGTCCTGCAGGAACAACCTCCTCTTCATTACTGCCGCTGGCAATCACAGTGCCATTGGTATCGGGTACTTGTTGTCCTTGTTGCATATGTTCCTGAATACTGGCCACTACACGATCGTGGAGGGCCGTGACTTGTTCTTGCAGCTTCTGAACATGTGGGTTGTTCCCGCCGTTGCTATTTTTTTGCAGATACACCAGATAGGCTGCATGAGCTCCCACTGCCCTGGCTACCAACGTTCGGATACGTGGTTCCTTGTGTTCCAAATGTTCCATGGTTGTCTGGTGCAATATTGTTGCTAGTTCCATAGTTTGGGTGCTGCTCAATTTCACTAGGTTAACATTGGCAGCTGCTGCAGTACTGACACTGGTACTTCCATTTGTCATGAGGGCCGTTGCCGGATGGGAAGCTGTCGATGAAGGTACCCGGGGTCCGTCAATATAAACCGAGTTCGGAGTAACAGTTGTACGACTGCTATCATCAGTAGAGGCCTTGTGAGCAGCATCTTGAGTAGTGGCAGTAGCATCTGCCATGCGTGTCTGTCCTTCTAGTAGTCCCGTTCCACAAAACAAAGCCACAGCCAGAGCTTCCCAGCGCATGTTTGTTGTTGATGATGATGTTGTTGTTGTCTTTGACAAGAGAGCATACACGCCTTGGAGATACTCTTGTGTCAACTTGGAAGTTTCTTCTTCTGTTGTTGTCATTGTCGTGCCAGAAGTTAATTTCGTATAGGCATTAAACATGGGTTTGCTAATGTCCAGGACATCTTCGGGCAAAGCTGGACGACGACGGTCTAATGACAAGAGAGCGCGAGCAGGAGATGAAAAGTCCATTGCACGTATAATGTATAATAATAGTATTTTATACTTAGAGAGGATTGCGTAATGTAATGTAATGTTGTGTTGTGTTGTGTTCGGTTCTGTTCTGTGCTGCGAGCAAGCTAAACACGAAGAAAAGAATAGAAATAGAGAAAGTGTGAGAAGAAGCTTTGGTATTATTATTATTTATTTGATGTACAGCTGTAATGTGCTGAGTCGCTGAGACGTAATAAAAACTTGGATGAACTATAGATAAAATAAAATGCAGGAGCCTCCAAGACCAACTAGCCAGCATCACAACTGCATGGTAACCTACTTGGATAGTAAAGGACCTAATCAAGCTATTCGTAAGTGATGAAGCTCTTGTTATTATTAAATCGAAGGAGGTTATTCGATCCCAGATTTATTATTAAAATGCTGTATTTATCAAAGAAAGAAATAATAAAGAAAATAATAGAGAGTACTCGAGTAATAGATCGGCTCTTGCAAACAAACAAAATAATAATTGCCGCAAGTTTTTGATGTGTGGGCGCCGCCGGATTCAACTCTTCCATTAGCTACTTAGTCTGATGAATACAGTAATTAGGTCTACTAGTAGACTAGTAGAATATTCTGATAGTAGTTGTGGTTATTAAAAAGCGCTGGCAGTAATAAGTGGAGTAGTCTCTCTAGTAGCTACTACTAGCTAGTAGTAGTAGCTAGTAGCTAGTAGTAGTCTACTCTCTAGCTCTCTAGTAGCTTAGCTACTACAGCCAGTAGTAGTCTACTACTAGTAGTAGTAGTAGGAGTACCTGTTATACGAAACGATTGGATAGGGATAGAAGGTGTGCGTCCATTTTAAAACTCTCGCCTTAAAGATAATCTGACGTCAGAAATTTGTTTTTCAAGGAAGGACAGAATAATACTTATTATTATTATTATTTTTTCAATGATGAATGAAATGCTTGCACCACTTGAGGAGGTTTTGTTTGATAATAATATAATCTCTAATCTACTAGTACGAGTAGCTAGCTAGTAGTGCTCCATAGCCAGCAAACCAACAAATTAGTTACCATAGCCAGCCAGCTATTCTCGCTAGTACTGAGAAATTGCAAGAAAAGCCTGTGTTTTTCGCATAGATCAACGATCAACGTAATAATCAAAGTATGATGCCTGTCCTTGGGAAATCAGGAGCATCGTCCATGTTCCGGTTGGCAAGTACTGCCTTATTTTTCCTCCTCGTCGTCTTCGTCGTTCTTCCATCAACAACTTTAGGATTTGCGTATGCACCCAACTTTATAACCAAAATTGTACAAGACCAAACTGGAATTCAACCTATTGGATTGTTGGAAATCAACGACGAGGACGAGACAACCAAGGTAGAGGTGACTGCTGCTGGTGGTGGTGATGATGATGGTGGTGATGATGATGATTCTACTACTGTGTCCTCGAATGTTGGTTCTTCGTTCGTTACCACACGCTTTCCTCCCGAACCCAATGGCTACTTGCACTTGGGCCATGCCAAGGCTGTTTGCTTTAACTTTGCTGTGGCCAGAATGTTTGGAGGTAAATGCAATATGCGCATGGACGATACCAATCCTTCCAAGGAGGACGAAGAGTACGTCGAGTCTATTTTGCGGGACGTCCTGTGGATTCAAAGAGGATTGTACAAAGAAGGCACTGTACCATGGGATGGCGATGTAAAAAAGACGTCCGACTATTTTGATATCATCTACGATGCAGCCGTTGCTTTGATACAATCGGGAGATGCCTACGTCGATTCTCTGTCAGCCGAAGAAATGAGAGAATATCGGGGCTCTTTGACGGAACCTGGAAAAGATAGTCCCTACAGGACACGATCGGTGGAAGAAAATCTAGAATTGTTTCAAGGGGTGAGCATACAGTATTTCAGTCCTGTTGGGAGATGTAGTTGGAAGCGAGCGATGACCGATGTTTTTTGGTACGAAACTAACCGAATTTGCTTGCTTTTTACTTTTCCATTATTTGAAAAAAATAAACATGTGAAAGATGAAAGATGGAAAATTCAAAGACGGTCAACATATTTTGCGGGCCAAAATTGACATGGCATCTCCCAATATCAATATGCGCGATCCAGCCCTCTATCGCATCAAACACGAATCCCATCAAGAAACTGGTGATAAATGGTGTATCTATCCCATGTACGACTTTAGTCATCCTATTGCTGACGCCCTGGAGGGCGTTACACATTCGCTTTGTACCTTGGAATTTGAAGATCATCGGCCGTTTTATGATTGGACGGTAGAGAAAGTGATGGCTGCTGGTTTGATTACGCAAGCACCTCAACAAATTGAATTTAGTCGTCTCAACGTCAAAAACACGGTCTTGTCCAAACGGAAACTAATTCAATTGGTCGACGAAAAGTATGTAACTGGTTGGAATGATCCTCGAATGCCAACAATGTCGGGATTGCGAAGAAGGGGTATGCCTCCTGCTGCTTTGCGTCTCTTTTGTGAACGTGTTGGAATTAGCAAGGCCGATTCGAACATTGATGCTGTGGTATTGGAAGATTGTGTGCGTGAGATCATGGACGAAACAAGTTTACGGGCGTTTAGTGTCTTGAAGCCACTGAAGGTCACCATTTCGAATTGGGAAGGTACGGACATGTTTTGTGCATTGATGGGTATTTTTGTACTGTAATATGGGGTTGATTTTGCGATACATCTCACACTTTTTGCTTCTTCAGACGGTAAAATGGAAGAGTTTGAAGTTCCACGGCACCCAAAGCATGAGAATATGGGTACGCGAAGAGTACCTATCAGTAAGACAATCTATATCGAACGCGACGATTTCTTTGATTTAGATGGACCAGAAGGTCAAGCGAACAACAACAAAGTGCCGAAAGGCTTCAAACGACTGCTTCCTCACGATAGGGTCCGATTGCGCTATGCTTATGTAATTGAGTGCAACGAAATTGTGCGTGATCCAGAGACAAATGAACCGATTGAGCTCAAATGTGAATACTTTCCGGATACCAAAGCTGGCGTTACCCCAGAAGGGATGGCTCGTGTCAAGGGAATCATCCATTGGGTGGACGCCATAAAAGGCAAAAAGTGCACTGTAAATCAGTATGATCGATTGTTTTCCACGGAGGATCCCGGAAAGGAGAGCGGGGATTTTTTGAAAGATATGAATCCAAAATCACTAGAAATTTTGTCCGACGTCTTAGTAGAGCCCAGTGTTGTGGAAGATGCGCTCTCGGCAATTGAAGAAATGAAAGACGATTCCAAATTTACTTCTCTGGCGTACCAATTTGAACGAAATGGTTACTTTGCGTTGGATGAATCTTCGACAGGTTCTGATAATCTTGTCTTCAATCGAGTTGTGTCCCTTCGAGACACTTGGGGTGCGCAAAGGCAAGACAATGGTGAACGTGGACAGCGAAATCGAGGTCGGGGCCAATTGCAGCCTGCAGAGCAAGAGGGTGGAGCAGGAAACGTTGAGGATGTTCGCAGGGTAGCTTTTCGAGCGGCGACGATTTTATCTGCTGAGCCTCACCCAGAAGCTGACAGTCTTTTAGTGTGTAGTGTCGACTGCGGGGACGTCACAGAAGATGGAGCCTCGGCACCTCGAACTGTTGTGGCAGGTCTAGCTGGAAAGATTCCAGTGGACGAAATGGTGGGTAAAAAGGTCGTGGCGGTCACGAACTTAAAACCAGCGAAGATGCGCGGAATTGAGAGCCAAGCTATGCTTCTTGCTGCGTCGAATGAAGATGGCGACGTAGAGCTTCTGAGCGTTCCAGAAACGGTTCCGAATGGCGAGCTCATTTTTCTGGAAGGTAAGGATAAGAGTGAACCGGATGGCATGTTGAAAAGCAAAGGAGCTCAAAAAGTCTGGGATCGAGTCAAAGCCGGACTTCGGGCAAGCGACCAAGGCGAAGCTCTTTATCTCGAGGACGGAACAGCGTACAAGCTTCTTAGCAGCCAAGGATCAGTCATGACGTCTACTCTGAAAGACGTCCCAATCCAATAACACTTAAAACCTATTTATGAATTAAAAGTTTTGTGAGAGCTCATCATTTTGTAATGTTATTTACTACGATAGCAAGGTAGCTCTTCTGAAAATACGTACTGAGTAACTACGTATTCCACAGTTTACTCTTTTCTCTCCACAAAATATCACAGTAGACAAGCAATAGAAAATCAGAAGAAGAAGTTGAAAACAAAAGATGAGGCTATTATTACACTGTTTAACGACTCAACCCTCGCTTGCGAGCAATCACTCGTGTCCTCTACAAACGGATTTGATCCATTTCTTTTTTAAATTTTCTGAGCTTACGGGTTCCGCGGACGAGCCGTCGCAGATAAGTTAGCATAGGCTCATCATAGCCTATGCAACGGTGGGCTCGGACTCGCGGATGGGGAGAGCACCAGAGTCTCTTGATCGCCCGCCGCTGCGATTCGCTGCAGAAGGCCGGTTGAGAACAAATGTGGAACGACGACGGGTGTGTTCCAGACCGGACTCGTCACCATCTCTCAGGGCACAAATCTCTCGTTTCAGGATTTTGTAAATGCTGTCCATAGATGGTCGCACCAATGGATCTGGTTCCCAGGCACGCTTCATTAGGATTCGCAGAGGCGTACTCCAATTTGAGTCTAGCAAAGGTCTCTCGTTTCCATGGACTACCAATTCGGAGTGATCCTGACGGTTCATCCCGTCGTACGGTAGCTGGAGCGAGCAAGTCTGCCACAACAGCAGACCAAAAGAATATACGTCGGCGGTCAGATTGTATGGTTCACTGCGTGCCACCTCCGGTGCCATGTAACGCAGCGAGCCAGTGTTCCCGGAAAGCTCGTACAATTCCCTGCACCCTTCGTATTTCATCGAATCATCCAGCTCTTTGGCCAAACCAAAATCGAAGAGCTTTACATCACCTGTTAGCGAATGACATAATAAAAAAAAATTAGATTAGCGAGTGTCTTTCAGCTTCGACTGGGTTGATTCAAAAAAGCAAATTGCACTGCGCGAACAGGATTCTGTTGAGGGCAAATTAAACCGTACACACCTCGAATATCAAAGCCAATATTGTCTGGCTTCAGGTCACGGTAAATGATATCGTGAGAATGCAGGAATTCCAACGCCGCACAAACATCAAAAGATACATGTAACCGGTCGGCGAGAAAGATTTTCTTCTGCGACGGAGAGAGGGAACTATCGAGTTCCTTCCAATCGTCAATCTTACTTTCCAGTGTGCATTGCAACCTATCTAACAGCAGGAAGTACCCTCTCTCTTTCATGGTAGCGAAACCAGACGTTCCAGCAGCAGCCATTCCTCGAAGTCGAATAATATTAGGGTGATTTAGAGAGGCAAGAAACTTGGCTTCCTGCGAGGGAGAGTGGAAGACAAAAGAAAGGAGAAATAGAGTTAGAATACCGAGAGATAAAATCCTGTACCAAACTTAAAAAAAATTAAAAATCAAAGGCTCCAAACTGTATTAACTTACCACCACAAGATCTGCTGCGCCCGTACAAAACCTATTAGGATCTTCAATAGTGTCGACCGATAAGAACTTGACGGCATACCGACAGTTTTGCGAGGACTCGCGAAATACGTGCTTTGCCACAAAGGCTCTGTGCTCACTCTGGAGAGGCGATGAAATCTTTTTAGCGTGCTCTGATTGACTGACATCTTCTATTAAGTCGATTCGGGCCACCTCGCAGACATCGTTGAACCCACCCGACCCGAGCATCTCGCCGAGGATCACCTCGCTGCGGTCAAACCTCGGAATGCACTTCTCCATGGAAGGATTCACAATCTTGGAATGCTTGCTCATGTGCTTTGCTGCTCGGCTCGCTGTTTTCCAAGCTCGGCGACCTATATCCTCCATCATGCTCCGTTCGTAACGTTTCGACGACATGATTCAGCACAGGTCTGCTTTTTGAGAGGGTAGTTTGGGTTGACAGATATTTGGGATATTCCTAAAGCACAATTTAAGCAGCTACGGAGTCGACTCGATTAAAGTTGATCAACGTTCGTTTGACTGTGGCACAAGTAGATTGACTTTGCGAATTTAAAAAAGAGTCAAGAAAACTCTTCACAAATCCAGGAGAGTAGTTTGGTTCCGTGAGCTGCTAGTAGACAACGAAAGGGGTTGATGCGGATCTTGGTTCAGGATAGTCGGGGTGAAGATCTGACCTCACTTCAACTACAACGATCTTGTTTTATTTTTTGCTGAGTAAGATGTTGCTGCCGTCGTATCTGTCTTCCTTAACAACTACAGCAAGCATGGACAATCAAGATAACAAAACAAAAGCAACAAGACAAATGTTTATTGTTTGTTTCTGCGCATTCTGTCTCAAGCAAGTCACTAATAAGTTGCTAGTAGACTAGTACAGTAGCTAGACTAGAGTAGTACTACTAGTAGACCTAGTACTCTCATCACGCCAAGAAACTCCAATAATTAATACTCTAGTCTACTCTACAAGTTCGAGGTGATCGGACGATCGCTGGACGGTCTTTCAAGAGTCATTTGCAAATTTGTGTTCCCGGGTGGATAAGTTTACTGGTTAGTTTTGTCCGGCAAGAATTTTTACTACCACCACTAGACTAGTCTACTACTAATACTACGTAGACTACTACGGCTAAATACTACTAATAGTTAGTAGTAGTACTAGGTCTAGTATTACTAGTAGTAGCAGGACTACCAGCCACCCCTAGTAATCGAGTAGAGTATAATTTTAGGCACAGTTCTCCCAGAGGAGTAGACTAGGAAGGTGGAAGATCAATGTGTATATTGCAGTCAGCTAATAATAGCTGCAGCAAGGGATAGAAGTGCACCTTAAAATGCAGCAGATCAACCGACAAAATACTAGAGCTGCAAAAATAAATGATGTTTGCTCGGCGATAGCAGCAGGCGTTTCATTACTATTTTTATCAGACGAAATTGATGCTTATTGTAATTCAGAGCATATCGTTTTAGGTGTTTTACTGGGAATCAATTGTAGGAATAATAAATTCTTGGGGTGAACGAAGAGTAACACTGATGTGTGCTTGACTGACTTGACTGAAGAACTGTGCTTGATCCTTGAATGGCATTTTGTTCCTAGTACCACAGAATTTATTTCCGCCACTTCCTAAACAACGAAGGTCTTCCTTTGCTGGGAACTTCCTCGGCAGCATGTGTTGATTCTGTTGTTTCCGATACCGGTAGTGGTGGTGGTGGTGGTGGAGGAGGAGGAGGAATAGAAAGATGAGTTTGCAATACGGCAGCACTCATGGGAGTGAGGACGCTCCTAATTTTCAGACCGCGAGACAATCGGCGGTTGCGCTTTCGAGGTGCCACGGCATTCTCGTCCTGCTCCTCTTTATCATCGTCATTTCCATCATTTTCATTTGCCTGTTCTTCGGTTTCATTTTCTCCCTCTTTGCTTGCTGCATACTCCTGAATCACGATTTTATCAGCAGCCAATTCTTCCGTGGAATTTGTAGTTTTTTGCAGTCGTAACTCAATGGTACCACGACTGGGTGTAGCGATGACAGCGGGAAATTGTCCAGTTTGAGGTGTGCGTTTGGATGCTGAATTTGATGTTGCAGATGCCCATATTGGAGATTCGGATAGGTTGTTGGTGAGAAGATCTTCAAGAATCTGGTCGCTATCGGCACAGCTAAAGTCATTTCTTTCGGCACTTTCGGAATCAGGTACAGTCAATTTTATAACTTCTGGTGGTTCCTGAGTAGAATCATTGATTTTTTCCTCAATAGTATGCTGAAGACTTGGTTGTTCGGCGCTCACGAAAAGAGAATGGGAGGATTTGATATCAATTTCATCGTCGCGATGCTCAGAGGACAGGGTTGTGGTTTCTTCATCGCGATCGTGCAAAACCGAATTTTCTTCTTCGTCCTCTTCTTCGTGGCTTTCATTGATCACCCGCGTTTCTCCGGCAGGCCGCCGACTTGCCCCTCTCACGACAGATGGAGGTCCACAACTAAAAGCACTTGCGAAAGACCAGAGCATTGAATCAACAGGAATGTTGGCGCGGCTAAAGATATCACCATTGGAAGAGTCGTCGTCATATTCAGCATCCATATTATTACCACAGCCTGCTTGCTGTGCAAATAATACGTCTTCACTACAATTTTGAGGACGACCGTGTCCGTGGCAGCGATGGTTGTGATGACTGTAATGCGTGTTGCCATGCGGGTTTCTGGCTCCAACATTGCTCGGTGTCGGAAAAAAAGATTCATGATTGCCCCCGCACCCACTGTTGTGAGAGAAACTTGACATTTGACGCGACATATCTCCGTTGTTCTGATCGCCACCTGAAAATGTGGATGCAAGAGAAGGAAGCATTCGCAACTGATTGGAAATCATCTCGGCAGTTGTTGGTCGTCTGTTTGGCCAAGGATAGTGGCCCGATGTTGATCTGCCTTTTCCTCCTTGGTGGAAAGACGAGGACGAAGAATGAGTATCGTGAGAGCTCAACGTCAAACTGTGCGTTCCTCCACTGATCAGCTGTCTCGAATCCTGATCCCAGTGTTCCTTGCTGTTGTTCATGTTGACAGCAGATTCACCTGCTTGGCAGCTTACCATGGCCGAAGCTGTTGTCCAGGTTAGTTGCGTTGTTTTTTTTTTGTTCGAAAGAAAGGAAGTTTTTGGAATTATGAGATACAGAAAATGCGGAGAGAAGCAAAAGTAAACAAATAAATGAACGTACCCAACGCCATGGAGGCTACAACTTCAGCTTGACGTTTCATTTTGCGACGTCGCAAAAAGGAACTGCCGATGCCTGCGACCTCATCCGATTGCGGCATAAGTGCCGAAACTGCCGCTGCTTTGGCCGTTTTTAGGGCGGTCAGTTCACTTCCGCCAGCATTCAAAATCGCTTTGGCAGCCTGAGCAGCTTGTGCCGTGGCTTGGGAAATGATCACAGCATCGTCTGTGGAAGTGTGTTGACTCTCGCTATATTTCGTCAACGACGACTTGGTAGTGCCAAAGCTAACGACGCTGATTCCTCCACCGCCTCCACCTCTCGAGCGGGAAGCAGAAGTTCGCGTCAGAATAGATCCTTCTCCGTCGAATATCATGTTTGCTTGTAACTTTGGTTGGACTTATCGAACAATATAAAAATTCCAACGAAGCAACTAGATGAGAAATCGAGTACAGTAGATCTATCGATCGCTGTCTCAATTAGAGTAGATCAAGCCAGAGTTTGTCGCCTCCCTTTCTTGTGTTAAGTTATGATGAAATCAAGAACGACAATTATGCAGCGAACCTATGAAAACTTACTTTGTGCTTTCTTTCGCTGGAACGATTAGTCCCTCTTTCAGCGATCAAAAAGTGAGGTCAGTTTCATAGAGGCAGGCACGCCATTTTACTGTAGCATGAACAGTAGTGAATCATTAACCGACGAAGCGGAATAAAAAATGAAGTCTACTACTACTAGACTAGTAGTAGAGTAGGAGTGATTGATATGAATGAACCCTATTTCTAATGAGCTTCGAACCGTTGTTAATGATTGAATTATTTGAATTTGCCTCCTCATCAACACTCTAAACGCAACACTTTCATTCGCAGTGAAGGCCAGTTCTACCTTCTACCTTCCATACGGTACCTTCTACCTCACTTAATCAACAAAATGGCATCTAGAACTACTCGAAATATCCGCCGTCGTATCATCGAGGAAGACGAAAACGATGAACAAAACGTAGACAAAGTTGTAGCCGAGGACGAAGACGTAGCTGAAGACAAAAGCAAAGAGACAGCCGAAGGCAAAGACGTAGCCGAAAAAGATGAAGACGAAGACGACAAACAAAACGTGGCCAAAGACGACGATGATGACGAAGAAGAAGAACAGAAGACAAAACAGTCATTGGAGCACGACGGAGGCATTTTGGCTGCCTTGTTGGGTCCCTCAAACAATTCCAAATATCATGATCACAAAGGGGGTCAAATGGATAAGGGAAGCAACAAAAAGGTGAAACCGTTCATGCAGCGGAACAAAACAGCATCAGCATCAGCATCAGCAACACCAACAAAGAAGAATAAGAAGATGACCTCTCTTCCTGACTACATCGGCGAGGAAGCTCCCATGGATGCCAAGGACGTGAGCGTACTGACTGCCGTTTCGTTCGAAACACCCATTCGTCGCAGCAAGAATAGCAGGAAGCAGGCACGCGCTAATACAACCCGTTCACATAAGCAAAACAACGACCGTGATAGCCGTGAATCTATCAGCAGCAATAGCAGTGAAGAGGCTGATGCGTCTGTCGCTTCGGACAGTTCCACCAAGCCGGGTAGCATCCAATCACTTAATTGCACTCGGAAGAAACAACACGATGACTATGCTTCTTTTCGCGTTAGGAATTCTATTAAAAAAACTCTCCCACACAGTAGTTGCAATCATGGCGAAGGCAGTGACGAGGATGACTCATCCACAGCATCGGCTGAGCAAGAATACGACTCCCACAATGACAACGACAATAGTGACAACTTTTCGTCTGAGCAAGAGTTTGTTGATGATGAGGACGACGAAAATGAAGAGAGTAGTGAAAAAGATGATGCAACTCTTCATGGAGACGATAGCTTTTTTACCGATCATTCAGAAGAAGAGGAGGACGAAGAACTCGAGATTGATGATGATATGGAATCTGAAGAACCCGAATGGGTGCGTCGTCGCCTTTGCAAAGAAAGCACCGATGTTATTGAATCAAAAAGTAGTTTCAGTATCGAAGACAATGACGAAGATGATGATAATGCTAAACGTCTAGAAGCAGGACGGGCAAGCTATTTTCCAACTACCGCTCCTCCTGCAGAGACATCATCAATGAGATCGGACAATTCTTCTTTTTCAAACAAAAATGACTCAGGCAATGATCCGGCTCCTTGTGGGAACGACAGCAGTGATGATGCTGGTACTGAGGAATATGACCACATAGTATCGTCCCATTCAAACGTAAACACTGATGATTCCTCCTGTTTTGACTCTGAAAACAAGATGGCTACAAAGGAAGATGCGATTGTCGAAAGCGATTCAGCCAATTCAACAATAATTGTAGAGAACACGGCTTTTAGTGATACCAATAGCAAACAAGCTCCCTCGACAGCAACAGAGGTAGAGCAACGAAGTGATGTTGACGGTCGAAACGAAGCAGCCTTTGACCTCGGTACGTCGGAAGAAGAAAAGCTAGTACTTTCGCCCAACAGCAAGGCGATGGATAGCAGCAACTCGCCCAACACTTTGGAAACAATCGACTCTGAGAGAAACAGAGTGGAGCAAAAAATTAATTTCAAAATAGGAGATCTTGCATCTCAGTTGCAAGGAAAAGAGAGTGAAGATCGTTTGGAAAACAACAAAGATCATCAGGATAAGACGGCATCACTTTCATCGACAAACGAAATTACAAAAAATAATGATTGCAACACGAACACGTTACTATCCTTGTCATTAAGGAAGGACATTTCCTCTGGAAGCATGAATGCCTTGAAAAAGTCCATCGAGATGATATCGACGCCTCGAAGACCATTGACTGACGAAAACAATCACGGATCCACAACACCCGAGTCTACTTTGGACACGAGGAAAAGAAATTCGAGTTCTTGTGACCCAGACAATACGTGGGATGACGACCAATTTCTACCCAATCACGATTGCTCCATTTTACCGTCTCCTGGTCTCGCCATGTCGTTTGACGAATGGAATCTAATGGAACCGGACCAAAAAATCGTGTTTTCGTCTCCAATTACGAAAATTCCACCCAATACTAGTGGCAACAATACATCAACGGTCCTACATCAAAATTATGATCAGCGCGAGAATTGTTGTGGGAGCACAAACTCTTCTGAAGTGCCAAGAAAAAATCAGAACAGCGAGAACATGCCTATATCTCTGCAGCAAGAAAGCGACTTAATTGAACCTCCGACAAGTGCACCTCCGATTAAAAACAGAGAGAAAAGAGAAGGGCCGATGCAAGCACAAGGGGAGACATGCGCAGGCGGCAGCATAAGTAACCATGCTGACATTGACCAAGTGCCACTCCACCAAGACCGAGTCAGTGAATCTTTTTCAGAGAACAGTGATGATGAGACAGAAGTGGAAGATGAGGATGATTTGACTGATGACGACGAAATTAGCTTACTGTCCAGCAACGCTGCGGGTGACTACAATGGTGGTGCCAATTCTGGTCTTGACAAGTCCGTGCTGTCACTGGGATCAGGTGCTGTCGCAGTTGCTATCTTGGATGACAATGAGGACGAAGTGGATTCTTCCTGGGACAGTAATGTGCTCGTAGCCGAAATCGTTTCAGATGAAGAGAGTAGCCAATCGGACATTGGAGCAGTAGAAAAAAAGGACAAAGACGGTGGTGATTCGGATGAAAATAATCAATCGGCGCAACATCAACCATTCAATACTCAAGCTCAGGCCAAAAATGATATCAAAACGGGCATTCAGAGCATTAGCGTGCTCCCTATGGAGACTAGAGAATTTACCCTCTCGAAAAATCTGCCACTGTCAGCAGGCGGCAACATGCTTAAAGACATCACCAACGAATTCATTGCGGGACAAGCAAGCGGCAAAAACAGTGACAACGGTACCAACGACAATGACAAAAGCAAGAAATCAATCAAACGACGAAGCGCCAAGCCTGGAAAATGGACTCTTGGCTCTCGGATTGGCAAGGGGTCCTTTGGGTCTGTTTATACCTGTATGGCTCAAGACGGGACTCTTCTGGCCGTGAAAATTGTTCACGCAGAAAAGGCAGTGATGAAAGATATCAGGCGAGAGATTGACCTCCTTAAGAAATGTTGCCATCCGAACATCGTAGCCTACCGTGGATCGGAGGTGAAAAATAGCAATCTTTATATTTTTCAGGAATGGGTTCCAGGAGGGAGTGTCACGAGTTTGCTCAGCCGATTTGGACCGTTTTCGTTGTCAGTCACAAGAGCGTATCTAGCGCAAGTCTTGGCTGGGCTCGCATACCTCCATGACCATCAGGTTCTTCACCGCGACATTAAAGGTGCGTCTCTGAAGGACTTGCACAGGATTGAACTGCAAGCCAGTGCGGCTGTATTTTACTCACTTGTATGTTCCTCTTATCTATTTACTACAGGATCTAACATTCTTGTGAACGATCTTGGGATCGTCAAGCTTGCAGACTTTGGAGCCAGCAAAATAGTCTCTCAAATAAAAAATGGAATGATGATGACCATGACCTTGCGTGGTACACCCTACTTTATGGCGCAAGAGGTTTTTGAAGAAAGATATGGATTTGAATCTGATATTTGGAGCGTTGGCTGCGTTGCGATTCAAATGGTGACAGGAACACCCCCGTGGAAGAATTTGGGTATCAACAACCCCGTTTTGCTCTATAATCACATCAAAAGCCACGAAGGACCGCCTACATTTCAGTTCGCGCATTCAAACGCTGTCGCAGTGGAAGAGAATTTCATGGCTATGTTGACTAGGTGCTTTCAGAAAATCCCAAAGAATCGTCCAACGGCAGGAGAAATGATGGATGAACCTTTCTTTCTGCAGAGGGATTACTCTATTGATGAAACAGCAGGTGCTTCCATTACTAGCTCTCTTCTTTCCCCTTGCAAAGACTCCTCATATGCTTGGGAGAACTTGCATTCGCCCGCCACCCCTCATTCGCATTCTGCGAGCAAGATAAATCGAGGAGGCCCTCGCCGTAGTATTAGTGCGGGGTGTTTAAAGGCTGCTTTTTTGTCCCCTCCCGTTCCAGAGCACGCAGTTTTGAGTAGGACGTACGCCAATTTTCAAAAGACTCCAATGATGTCACCGAAAATGGATTCCAGTGAGTGGCCGACATGGGCGAAGAACGGCTTGGATGCCACCGTGTCAACGAGCAATGGTCGGACCTCGAAGACACTCCCGTCTCCTGCACAGGCTCAGAAGTTCCATCTCGCTGGAGACGACATGCACAAGACGTTGGACAGTCTAGCCATCAGCGATGAAAGTTGTTCCGAAACGTTGGATTTCGAGCGAAAAAAATTGTTTTGCCAAAATGGTGAGGTCGCACCTGCTGTGTGTAGTGTTGTTGACGGCGGCATGGTGCGAATGAGTGGATACTTTAGTGAGGCGAGCGAGATTACGGAAGCAACCTCAAGTCTGTGCGGCGAAAAGCTATTGGAAACGCTGCAGTAGAGCTGAGATCTGTTCTCAACTCCCGCATGTATTTTTCAAAGCGAGAAACTTAAAACAATAAAACTCTGGTTAGGATACTATCGGTCTGCCTATTCAGCTTCATATTTTGACCAAGTGCTCTGCAGCATCTAGGAATCATAGTGGTCTTTGATTGCTTGCTTGCGCTTCCTTGGTATCCTTTCTTCAATGTCCACCTTCCGCTTTATTCTTTTTTTCCTGCGCTCTTTTCTGCCTTGGCCCAAAGATCCTGCCACATTTGTCTCTGCTTCTGGGGAGACAAGAACAGATTCAGACTTCTTTGATGCCGAAACATCGAAATCGGCGGCAGGCATTGTTCCAGCCTTTCTACACCGGCGCAAATAGTCTGCTGAATTCTTTGGCGCAGCTTGGCAAAAATCTTTCTTTCCATTTTTAGACATGACAACCCGCCTCAAACAAAACGTATATTCAACTTCGTTTCGTGGAGTAACCTTTGGATTGTTGTTTTCGTGCCCATTGGCATCAATATGGCAACAACTCACCACCTGATATAGTCCATCATAGCGATAAAAGACCTTTTTTGATTCTTCCGGGGGGGGGAACAGCACGAAACGCATTTGACAATTTGGAGGAACGGAAGACTCGAATTGGTTGATCTCCTTTCTGCCAACAGGCAAACAAGGCTCCTCCACGCTGATGGCCATTAGAAGTGTAATATATAGTGTCAAATTCATCCTTCTCGTTCCTTTCTGAACTCTGGCGGCTAATTACAATAGCACAGACTCCATACGCAATCATGCCACTGACTCCACCTTCAACATTGGTGATACAAGAGTGCTCCAGAAGGTAGTTCCGATCATATATTTTACCCAAGATGAGCTTGTCTTCCATAGAACCAAGGGGGTAGCGCTCTTCCGTTGTCAGGCTTCTCTTCCCCTTGAAGTTGGTAGCGTCTGACCCAGAATCCGAACCTCTGGAGTTGGGATCACCATCACGAAAAATGAGAGCGACACGGCGCTGTGGAGAAATTTCTTGTTGCTGCTGCTCCTCTTCCGTGCAGATTTTCTCTTTCTTTTTGGGCACAGCGTGCACGTAGTGACGCTGCATTTCTCCTGGTGTAATAACAGAAAGAATAGCCAGCAGGTCAGCCAGAATGAAGAAAACAAAACACTAATCGTCACGCTGACATAATATAATGTTCTACTCGGATTATAACATTTTCAAGACGTACAACATGCGACCAATGGCGATGCACGTACCGTCCATTTGGTAAGCATCACCTGCACCTGGAAAGATGCTGATTACCTCGTCTCCATCTTCCAATGCAGTTTTGAACTTTTCCGTACCAACTCTGACTTTAACCTCGCGAGGTTCTTCAGACTCTGCAGTGAGACAAAAGATGGCAGTTTCACCTGAAAAGGATTGTTCAACATCTGGCTTAGACGGAGCATGCTGAAACTGCAGACGAAAAATAAATCTCAGTGTGTCGTCTTACCTTGGGTGTTGTCTGAATGGAAATTGATACAATCATTTCCATTCCTGTAGAGAATAGCATCGCATCCAATCTTCCATTTCTTGACTCTGGCATTCTTTGCAGCTTGCTTTGCCATTTTAGCAAATTTAGGATACTCAGACATGTGATGAAACGGTTTCATGACAATCTGGTGGTACCTGTAGTTACTAGGTGAAGCGTCTTCTTCTGCTTCATTTTCCATTTCCTCTGCAGGGATGGGATTGTCACAGGATATAAGACCATGGAGACGAGGTTCTTGTTGGTTTTGAATCCTATACTGGCGCAGGAGGCTGTGGTTGGTATAATCTTCACACGCGTCCATTCCCAGCTCCTCAACAATTGTTCGACATCTTTGTGGAGACAGAAAGCCAGGAAGGAATCGAAGTTCTCCTCCTCTCCGGAGTTTGAAGACCAATGCTAACTTCCCATCCTTGCACAATGTCTTGCAATCTCCAACAGTGAAATACTTCAATTTTCCAGGCTTGCCATTTTCACCGTCATAGTACCTGATCTTGGCAATAACTCGTGACTTTTCTTCTTGACTGAGCTCAGCAAGAGCTTTCTTTAGCGATCGAGAATTCATCTGTGGTAGTGGTAGAAGGAGGAGGAGAAGGAGAATGACCGGCACAGTTGAGAAACTATTGTTGGAAGTTGGCGGTACAAATCTGTTGCATATGTATTCTAGTTGAGGATGCGAGCCGCAGAAGGGTGCGTCAGCTGCTGCTAGTGCTAGTGCTGCTGCTGCTGCTGCAGAATGTGATGAGAAGAATCAGAAGAATGCTGGCCGACAAATAATAGACTATACTGTTGTTTCCAATTGATCGATGCTGTGTCGCATAATAAAGGTCGCGTCCGCAGGATAACGATGCTAATAATCAGAGTGGCGATGATGGTTCTGCTGCTGATCGGCCGATAAAATTTGGATACTGTTTTCCCGCACTTGATTCCAATCGATTGGTGGCAAAATAATAATGTTGTACTTCTATTCCTGATGACTGATGACAACCTTCGTTCCTATTCCTACTTCTACATAGGTAGGAGTAGATCTCTACGAAAGAATACAGTATTCTGAGAAGTCGAATTTCTTACCATCATAATAAGGGTTTTCGGGCATTGGATTTACTAGCGCAATACGACACTACAATGGATAACTAAAAATAATACTCTACAGTAATAACAATAATATGCTTTTGGCAAATCTCATTTCAGTTGGAAATGGACTACTAGTCTAGTAGACTACGGTACTGGTATTCGTAGATGTATCCAATATGATGTTATCACCATTCCCGGGATATGGAAAAATCCCGGGGCTGTGTATCCAATTTTGAGGGATATCCATATCCCGGGCTTGTTTGACGATTTAGTGATCACCAATTCAGGGATATTGAAAAATCA
>Ga0100402_1000726_pt1 | contig 38648 bp, 32 predicted proteins | sample CryGeyme20150102_FD_80419 | JGI IMG/M metagenome (GOLD analysis project Ga0100402, IMG submission 80419) | Groundwater microbial communities from Crystal Geyser aquifers in Utah, USA - Crystal Geyser metaG 2015-0102 | ecosystem: Environmental > Aquatic > Deep subsurface > Groundwater | place...
ATGGAGACTTACAAGGTAGGAAGTCTTCTGTACATGCCTCTTGAAACTTTGCAAAGAAACATGTATTCCATCAAAAGTGATTCCTTTTCATTGGGAGTCATTATTTACAACCTGATAATGAAATCATATCCCTTTGGAGGAAAGGATATCAATAAGCTGATGAAGTCCCTTGGAGAAAATTAGCCCAACTTCAGTAAAAATTAGTTTGTCCCCGAATATATCAAGGATATCGTTAAAGGTCTTTGCTCAAAATAAATCAAGGCTAGACTAAATATCACCTCAATCGATTTTACAACATTCTTGTCTCACAAGTCTATAGATGAAATTATTTATGCTTTAAGTAAAGAGATGGAGAAAAGAGTGACTGAGCAGGTCATATTGTGCCAATTTATCAACTACCTCATGAGAAATTGTGTAAATATTCTTGAAGGAGATCATCCGCTCTATTCTCTTATGTCCAACCATCTTTATCATCTGACTGAAGTATTCGGATGGAGCAACAGCTCTTCTCTGAGTATGATCATGAAAGGCTTTATCCTCCCCTAGGGACATACGACTATCTCCGAGAACCTATATCAAAAGATTCTCAAAGAGCTAAAAGCTTAGATAATTATTTTCAAGGTGAAAGAAGATTCGATGCTTCATCAAGTGGCTCTTCTGAAGTTTTTGGAATATTATCAGATAGTCGAATATATCATGAAAGCAGACACAACCCAACTGTTATAATTATTAAGGAGTATCACACTTCATCAAAGCTTCAATCAATTAGCCGCTAGTCAAGATCGAATAGCTGAACTGTTACGTATCTTTGAAAAGTGATGGCTTACTGAGTTTTTTCTGATAATTTGAAATGATATAAAGTGAGAATGTGTATCATCTAATATTATATAACTGATGAAGAAAAAGTAAGGCAAGGACAAAGAAAAGCAAAAGATTGACTATAACGATCTCATCAATAAAAATCTTCATGATTTCAAACTCACTTTTGATTACTCAGGTTACCAGTACACCCGCCTCGACCTCAATGTAGCTCGGATATGATAAAGACCAAATCTCTCGATGCTTTATCTCCTCTCTTCAAGGAATTCAAGTACCTAGAGCACATCGATGTATCAAACAATTCAATTTCCGATCTTACTCATTGTACATTCGATCCTATTCAGTATCTGCACTTCCCAATCTCGTATCATTAAATGCTGAGAAAAATAATGTCAAAGACTGTAAGGCCCTGAACGTTGAGGAGGGATGGAAAACTTTGAGAGTGCTAAATTTGAATTTCAACAAAATATCTGAACTGGTTCCAATAAACATCCCGAATCTTCAATAATTTTGCCTTATCGAAAACAAAATTGAGAAAATATAAGCTTTTGGAGGACACCCTAAAATAAAGAGGCTCGAGCTGAGAAGAAATAAAATCAGTAGTCTTCAAGGATTGTCTAACTTGCCTTAGCTAGCTTAACTCTACTTGGCTGAAAACAAAATCAAGTCCCTTTCAGGATTAGATGCTCCATTAATTCGCATACTTCACCTCAGAAAGAATGTGGTATGTATTAGATCATTTAGATTGTGGCATTTGATGAAAGCTTCCCTAGCTTTGAGCAACTGACCTACCTGAACATCAGATAAAATCTCATTTAAAAATTCTAATAAATCCTGAAGACTAAGGATTTACCGAACCTAAGAGAGATAATATATTCACGTATGAGTTGCTTTACATAGAAAACCCTCTCATCAATAAAAATGAGTTCTACCTTTTTGATACCATCAACTCCAACCTCAAACTAAAAAGAATTAACAAGGTAGTGATCACCAAAAGTGTCAAACTCAGAGCATTCAAACATGCAGAGGAGAAGTGGAAAGCTGCCGAAGAAGAAAAGAAAAGGCTTGAATAGGAGGAGAAGAGAAAAGCCTAGTCGTAAATTCCTCCTGAGTGATAGGTAGCATAAGGATATTTGCAAAGATAGATACATTTATCAGATTTTGTCATAGTTGGTTTAGGTCTATTATTTTTATCAATTTATATTTTGCTGAAAGTCCCAATACAAATGAATGACCTTGATAATTGGGATTATAATATTAATTGTACTAATAGGAAATATTGAAAAGGGAGAATGGAAAGGAATAACACAACTGGCTCCAATAAAGCTTAAAATATGAGAAAATCTTCTGTTTGTGTGGAAAAAATGCCTTTGAGCAGTGTTACCATCAAAAAAATAGCCTTATCTCCTGACTTTCTCAAGAATTTCATGGAATCAGGACGACTCAAACCAGCTATGATAAAAAATGAAGTTGTTTATGTTAATACGACATGGATATCTCCATTAGAAGGTCGCTGCTGATACAGATTATGATTTTTATCTGATTTTTTTTTAATCACTCTTTTGGATCAAATGAAGTTTTAAGTGTTCTTATGACCATATCCTAATTTTTATATTAACAGAGTTAGTTTATTAGTTTTTGTGGTACTTTATAGCCTTGCTTGGAAGATTTAAGGTAGCTTTCTTTGTTCGCTCACATTTGTTTTTTATGCTCTGTTATAAAAAATAATCAGAATGGGGTGCTGCTTTCCTGTTTTAGTCAGCGGAGATTGATCACTATGAAGAAACTATATCATGCTCCTCACTTTTTATATTATCAAATCATAATAGTAAATAGATTCAAAAGATGCAAGAGCAATCCTCCCCAATAAAACAATTTTCAGGCAATCAGTCGTTTTTCTATAATCGTTCAGACGGCAAAAACTCTCTGCACCCCTTTTCGTACCAACAAATGTCAGCCAATCTGGCTGTCAACAATGAACCCATCAACCATCTAGAACATTTGAATCGTTTCAGTCCTTTTAGTGATAGCAAAAACAAGAAACAAAACAAAGGATTATTAGTTACAACTTCCAGGAGGTTACTTCATAGAAAATAGATGGATGAAGAGGGTCAACAGTAGAGACCTAAGAGTAGTTTCAACAATAGAGAAGTTAGCATCAACCATAAAGAAGTAGATGTGTTAAGGAATTAAGTCAGTTTTATGAGAAAGAGGTTGACTGAAGCTGAAAACTTATCAAAAAAACTTCAATTTTAGCTAGAGCTACTAAAAGCAACATATTAAAGAAACCCTCAAGCTCAAGAGAAACCTTTCAATGATCCTCCCCATAAAGCATTAAACAGTCAAACTTCAACCTTTTTACAAGATCATTGTCAAAAAGAATAAAGACCCAATGCATAAATATCATTCAATCATCAAGAGGAAAGAATGACTCATGATAAAATACATCATCTTTTGACTGAAATTGATCAACAAAGATAAAAAAATAGAAACTTAGAAGTTGAACTGGAAGAGATGAGAATAAAAAAGACAGTGATGGAGGAAAAACTTGAGTCAAATCAACTTAGGCAAGAATAGAGTCAGAAACTACTCTCTTCTCTCAATTAGAAGTGTTACAGATATGAAGATGAAATCAGAAAACTGAAAAATCTTTCTAGTCAACTGGAGTTAAACATGAGAAGAGCCAACGAATAGATCTAAAGGCTAACTACTGCCCTCAAGAGCAGCAATATCAATCAAAAATAGGTCTCTTTTAATCAAGAGTTTGAAAGTATGAAGGTCAAGATGACTCAGTATCATGAAAGAGCAACCTCTATTGACGTTTCAATTAACAACATAAATAGTTTTATCAGCAATTTCAAAGAAAAGGGTGAAAGGATGGTAAATAATACTCACTCTGACATATAGATCATTGATCAGTTCAGATTGAAGCACAAATAGTTGTAATAGTTGCTTCAAAGGTTGATCAAGTAACCCAAGTGATATGTTTAAGTCTTCTGATTCTCAAAGAAAGCTCTATTAATACTATACAATCCTAATTAAACTTCTACAAGAGTTTATACTCTTGAATGATGCCGGTGCTTTCCGACTTCAGAAAAGCATCACTAATTAGAGTCTAAATCGACCAGGATTATCACGTTTTTTAAATAGCTAAGTTTTTTGAACTAGGATGACTTATAACAACATTAAAACTACAGGACCTTTACCAATATATTATTTGACTTTAAGGTTGATAAAATCGCAGAATTTGGTTCTTTAGCACTATTCACAATCATTTTTGTCAGTGAGAAAATTGTCTGTCAAGAAAGAAAGCGCAAAAAAGATTGTTATTTAAAGATAACTTATAAAAAAAAGGTTTTTGTGGGTGGACAGTACTTGATTGTTATGGTATGATGGATTTTAAGTGTACTGAGTCGTTAAGGCAAAGGTCAAGCCTCCCGGCGTTTTTTTATTAAAAAGGTGCTACAAACATGCTATCGTAAACAATTAATCACAGCTAACTTTACAAATAACTCTCGTAGCCAAAATTTCAGTTGGAGAGGATTCTGACAGCCTAAAGGAGTCGATTGTCAGGGTAATTTGTTGTTTTATATAAGTTTTAGAGGCATAGTTTACAAAATTGAACTACGCGAGTATAAGTTGGAAGTTGAGGTAGTACAGATTGTAATTAAAAAAACATTTAGGAAAACTGGAGAACTCATGGAGAATAACTGCTATTAAGTCATCGTCATCGGTGCCGGTATCAGTGGTATCGGTGCTTCTAAAACCCTCACCGAACATAATGTCCCCCATCTGCTCATTGAGGCCAGAGACAGAATCGGTGGTCGAATATGTTCTGAATAGTTCGATGGGGTGAAGGTCGAACTCGGAGCCAGCTTTGTTCATTCCCCTAAGAGAGAAGATAACCTGATTTCCAAATTTGTTGAGGGAGCTAATTGGGGAAAACTACCCGGGAAATTTATGAGTGATACCTATTACTACGAAAATGAGGGTCTAATGAAGAGAAAACACATTGAAAGAGCTGAGGAACTTTATGAACAGCTGGACGAATACATTGAAACCATCATCAACAATGAGGAAGACAAGTCCATTCATGAGGCAGCTGAAGAGTTCTTTGAAAAGAAAGTCAAAAATCAATGCCAACAGGTCAAGAAAGTATTCGAAGCAATGAGAGATTACAACAGCAATGTTGAAGGAGGAGATCTCAAATAACTCTCACTTAAGAACTATTGGTAAGATGAGACTGAAACTTAAGATGACTTCTTGCCTGAAGGAGGATATTCTAAAATTGTAGACTCTCTCTTTGAGATGTGCAATGCTGATGTCAAGTTGGGAGAGAAAGTCATCAGAATTGACTACAGTTAAGACATGACCTAGGTTGTGACTGACAAAGCCACTTACAAATGTAAGTATGTGGTCGGAAGCATTCCTTTGGGTGTTCTTCAATCAAAGAAGGTCAATTTTGTTCCAAGTCTTCCTGAAAGCTATCAAAACAACCTCTAAAAAATGGGAAATGGAATAGTCAACAAAATATATGTCAGCTTTGAGAAACCATTCTGGGGAAACCGAAAAGGATACATCAATTTTGTGAGCAAGACCAAAGATTGCAAATATCCTTGTGCTTTTGTGATGTCTGAAAAGGGAAGACATATCCTTTGTGTTTTCGTTTCAGCCAACCCTTGCCTGGAGATAAGCAGAATGAGCGATGAGGAAGTCATGGTCGATTTTAAGGATTTCCTGAGGAAGTTCAAGATTGTCAAGGAAGAGGTCAAGATCAGAGAGTTCAGAATGACAAGATGGCACGAAGACGAGTATGCGTTGGGTTCTTATTCCTTTATCAGGGTAGGTCACAACCAATAAAGATGTTCAGATGCATTGAGGCAGCCAATTGATGGAAAGATTTGGCTAGTTGGAGAACATCTTCACCCCACAATGTATGCTTGTGCCCATTCTGCCTTTGAGACTGGAGTCTGGGCAGCTGAGGAGATAGCCGAGCTTACATGCCCCGCCAAATGATGATGAATATTCATCTAAATCATTTATCCTTCAAACCCCCTTCGGTCATGAATATCCTTCATGAAACTGTCAAGTCGGGAAATACATTTAATTTCTTTGCTGTGGAAACTTTAGTAGATACACTATGGTAGCGATCGATGATCATAGTTTATTGAACGGGCTATTCATAATACCGTCGTGAATAGAGTTAGCATATTGAATATCCATAATATGGGTAGTCAAATATTGTTGTTCGACATTCAGCGTATTTATTTATGACTTCAATATATGACTAAGGAAGGCAAAAATATCATGCTTTGGCTTTCTTTTTGAAGCTAAATACCCTGCTCATCATGTCTTGTCCTTTTTTGAAGGTAAAATAAGGGACCCATATTGTTAAAGTTACAGACAATAATATAGCTGCCGGAACGAAGTTTTTTGGACTTTGTTTCCTACAATTTTAACCTACTTTGGCATTTTGGACTTCTCCTAAAGCCTTCAAAATATCCTCATCTTTTGAGTTGATTGACAGCCCTCTACTTATATAAGCCTCAGCCTTCTCAAGCTCTCCTAATTACAGGTGAGATTTTCCGATTCTGTAGAGCATCTTGACGTTATAGGATTCAATTTCCAGAACTATTTCGGCTTCTTTGATGCAAAGTTTGTATTTTTCGGTCTTTAGATAGCACAGAGAAAGGTGCTTGTGTGAAGCTAGCTCCAGTTATCGAATTGATTTTTCCATTTATTCATCATCAATAATTTATGAGAGTGATTGGTTAAAGTTCAGGAGAATATCTCGGAAGTAAAGCATGGCTTGCTGATAGCGGTTTGCTTTGAGATGCTTCAATCCGAAATGTTTGAGGACGTAGAGTCTCGACATTGCTTAGGAACTCATTTCGTAAACAGTTTATAGATAATTCACAATAATACCGAACAAATAAAAGACGATTTATACACCTTGTTTCATACAGCATACTGAGATCATTATGACCAGGCTATGATATTTTGATAATCATCCATTGATATATAATAATTCCGAGCATATGAATCTTACAGTCAATAACCTTTCAAATGACTTGGCAAAACAAAATGCAGTCTACATCTCATCCCAACTAGCAAAAGACCCTTCCAGGACTGTCAATGTCCGCATCAACTCTAAAATATTTAAGTGCTGCTTCATTGCATAGGTAGAGAAAACTAAAATATCCATGAGCAAGAATGTTCGAACTTTCCTCAATACAGATGTGGGAAAAAACGTAATAGTTGAACCTGTCAATAATTAATATGATGTGGACTATGACCTGAGTTATTTGGAATTGGAAGTGGATCAAGTACTCCCAAGGCTTGCCTAAAAAACAAAGATAGAAGCTTCAAAAGTGGTCGAGGCTCTAAGGGCAAAAGAAAAAGATTCATTTTTCAATCTTGGTTAGATCAAATACGTTGATGCTGATAAAGTTCTTTACAGTGTTAAGGCTCTCAAATGTCTGAACATGATGACTGGAGATAATAAGAAAATAAGTGGAAATTTTGGAAAGCTGCTTTCTGAAACTCAAATATAATTAAAAAGCCCTCCCAACAGCTTGTTAGATGTGTCTTCTCAAACAAATTAAAAGAGCATTTTTCGACCTGATTTTTCTGTCTAAGACATGGGAATTGGAGGACTTGATGAAGAGCTTTTCAATATTTTTAGGAGAACCTTTGCTTCTAGGAGATACTCTAATGCAACTATCAAACGATTTGGGATAAAACACGTCAAAGGTATTCTCCTTTTTGGACCTCCAGGAACAGGAAAAACTCTGATAGCCAGGCAACTTGCTAAAGCCCTCAATGTGAAGGATCTAAAAATAGTTAATGGCCCTGAGATATTCAGTAAATTTGTTGGTGAGTCGTAAGAGAATATCAGAAAATTATTTGCTGAGGCAAGAGCAGATGAGAATAAATTAGGGGACAAGAGTCCCCTTCACATCATTGTATTTGATGAAATTGATGCAATTTGCAAGCAGAGGGGAATGCACGGAGGAGTGGGAGCACAAGTGAGTGATCAAGTAGTTAATCAACTCCTCACAAACATCGATGGAGTCGAGGCCCTTAACAATATTGTGGTCATTGGAATGACAAACAGAAAAGATTTACTTGACGAGGCCATCCTTCGACCAGGAAGGTTTGAGGTCCATATTGAAGTAAAACTTCCTAATGCTGAAGGAAGAGAACAGATTATCAAGATTCATACAAAAAAATTGAGATAAAATAAGCTCCTGAAGCCGAGTGTTAAAATTGAAGAGCTGGCGCGATTGACAAAGAATTTTACTGGAGCAGAAATATAAGCACTTGTCAAGTGTGCTGCTTCTCACTCTATCAGTAGAACAACAAACATACTGGAATTTTCCAAGGAGCTTGTTATCAATGAGGCTAACTTAGGAGTCTAAATGCAAGATTTTTTGAAGGCTTTGGATGAAGTAAGACCACAATTCGGAGTTGATGAAGAGAAATTCAGCAGTTACTTTAGATAAAAAGTAATCAACTATGGTCCATCTTTTGATCGCATCACAAATAATCTCCAAGAAACTTCTGTCTTCAACGAGCAATCCTCTAGCTCAAAGAGAAACGTTCTTCTTCATGGCAAACCAGGAACTGGAAAAACGACTGCTGCGATCAACTTTGTCAAGAAGCAGTCATTTTCTTACTTGAAGATTATTTCTCCTGAGAATTTAGTTGGGCAGACAGAGTCCGAAAAGATAAGAAATATCAACAAAACCTTTGAAGATGCTTACAAGACCACAAATGCTTGCATCGTTGTGGATTGTATTGAAAGGTTGATTGATTATTCGCCTATTGGCAGAAGGTTTTCCAACAATATCCTTCAAACTTTGCTCCTGCTGATAGAAAAATCCCCTCCCAAAGAGGAAAATAAATTGTTGATCATTGGAACGACCTCAGCTTACTACAATATGCAACAGCTTGACATAACTCCTTGCTTTGACATTAAGTACTCTTCCTTTTATGTAGGATCGAAGTTTCAAACTTACATCATGACGAAATTCAGTCTTTGCTCAAAGAAAAATACAGTGTCGACTCGGGTGTGGCCAAAAAAGTAGCAAATATGCTTGAAGGATGTTGCATCAAGGAACTTCTAGATCTGGCTGAACTTGTTGACAACAAAAGTGACTATAACGAATGGGAATACTTCTGGAACAACTTACTTGCACCAAAAGAAGAGGATGAAGTGTTAGATGTGTGATTGGATAAAATAAATACGTCAGTATAACATATATCACCAAGCAAAAGGTCTGGTTTTTTTCTTTTTCCCGCGGAATTCATTCATAAACTTCACAGCTTCGCCCTTTTCAATAACTGAAAGCTTGTGCTTATCATGTATTTGCAAATTTTTTAGATCGTTTAATACTCTCATTTTGTAATTTGGTTCATGGGATGCTGGATTGTCGAATAAGTCAAGTACTTTCAATGAAGTGAGTACTTTCAGGCTCTTAAGAATTCTGTCAAGATCTCGGAGTTAGTTGTCATACATTGAGAGTGTCTCAACGTACAAAAGTACATCGAAAATGCCATCAATGCTACTGATTTTATTAGAGTGGACAAACAAATGCTTGATCCTGAAGCATTTTTCCAGCCCCTTCAAGGAAGTCAGCCGATTGTTATTAAGCCAGAGAATTTCCAAGTTAGGAAAGAATTGGAAGTTGACAAGGATGGTGGCCTTAAGATGACCCATATGAAGTTCTGTCGTTTCCTTGGCTTGCTTATGATTTTTAATCGGAATAGCCTCCCATGGATTTCCTTAAACCTCCTCCCGGACAGGAGTATGCTTTGTCAGAAGGTGATTCATCGTCTGGTCCATTCGGTTATACAATATGCAGAATAAATATAAAACTCTTATCAAGCACTTTATTTAATTTTCAATAGAGTTGTTTGACTTTTTTATTAGAGCAATCATCAGAAATTTTATTATCCTACTAATGATTTCAAAAATAATACTAGGCTTATTTATAAACAGTAGTCTAATGTCCGAACAGCATATCCATAAAGACTCGCTCGACCTTGATCCTACATCTGACTCTTTTTGTTCAGTCTGCTAAACAACCACCAGTAGCCTTTATTCGCTCGCCAAATGTCCTCATTAGTTCTGTAAGACTTGCTGCATCACATACATCTCTTCTCAAGCTAAGAGTTACTCACAAGCCCGTTGCTTGCAGGGAGGCTGCTAGGCCCCTCTTGACAATTCGCTTCTCATTTATGAATTTCTTGATCATTCCACAAAGAAGCGATTAAAAAAATTCGAAAGCTATTCTTTTTTGGCTAAGAATCGAAACTACAGCAGTTGTAAGGTAAAAGATTGTAGTGGAATTTTTTTACTGAATTAAGGAAAGTGCAATATTTGTGAGGTAGTTCATTGTAAAAAATGCCAGCTCATCGGTCATGAAGGATTATGCTCTGAAGGCAAGTAGTAAGATAGTTTAAGGAAAAGTGGATTTCAAAAATGTCCGCAATGTAAAGTGTGGATTGAAAAACAGGAAGGTTGTAACTACATTCGTTGCAAATGTGGATCTTCCTTTTGCTATAAGTGTGGTCATAAATATGAAAATGATCCATGTCGCAAAAGGCACCTCTGGTAGGAAGAGGCCGACATGCGTCAACATGAAATGACAATGCCTACTCTTTTCTCAAAATCACCCATTGACCTGCTTCTTTTACTTCCTAGATTGTTGATAATAATAACTGTACTCTTGCCATACACAGTAATGACATATCTCATGTTGCTTATTTTCGTAATTCTTGAAGCTATTGTGATGACTTTTTGCTTTCCTTTTCGCCTGCTTTAGTCTATTACTGAATAGGAAAACTATGGGAAATGTTTTTTATAATTCTCACTCTTGGTGGGTTTTTATCCCTTGCTGTGTCTGGCCTCAATTGTATTCTATGTGTTTGTCTTATTTTTCTATCCCTGTTTAAAACACAAGGACAGATATGGCATTTACGATCACTTAAACTGTGCTACTTCATGTATATTTCTCAATTATATAAAGGTGAGCTACTACCTAATAAGGTGTGTGAGCTGCAAATGATTGTTTACTAATCTTCTTTTGAAATCCTATATATTTATTTGATAATAGATGAATATTTTGGCTCTATACTTATGCTATTTCCTGAAGAGATGGTACACAAATATTGTAGAATAAAAGTATCACTAATTAGGAAAGAGTAGTATCAATATATCATGCATTCACCGGTGGTGCAACACCCTGTTCGAGTGTTCTTCGCTCTTCCCATCTGAGCACTCGATGACAAAGATTGAAGTTATGGCTTAGCTGCTTTTCTGGCATCTTGTGATAAACACATTTAATCACATAGTTTTTGTGTTTCATTAATTTTAACGAGTTATCTCTTGACTTGATCGATCTATTCAACTGTGTGGCGATTGTAGCCATTTAAAGTTGAGTTTTGAGAGCAGTCGGTGGTCGAAATGGGATCTTTATAACCTTCAGCAGCTTAGTTGAGGAAAGAACTTTCGTTCATTTCTTCAGCTTTTTCAAGTTGGTAAACCATTCCTGCCTTCTTGATTTTTTTTGCAATTTGCCTCAACTAATAGATCTAATCTCTTCTCCTCTCATATTATCCAACTATTTTTGTCAAGGAAATGATTTGTTTCTCTACCATTCCAAATCTTTTGACCAGAATTTGTTGAGTTAATTCTCTGAACTTGGAAACACCTTATTGAAGAAACATCTTTGCTTTGAATTTTTCACCCATGTCAAGATAACACTGGGATAGATTGAGCAAATACAGGAAATTCTGTGGACTGATATTTAAAGCTACTAAATAATCAGCTTCTGCTTCCTTGTAATTTTTCAACTCTTTGTGTGCAAAAGCTCTTCTGAAGTAGGCATCCTCATTCTTTTCATCCAATTCGATCAATTTCGTATAGTTAACGATAGCCTTGCTATACTATTTTTCTTCCTCGTCGCCCTAACCTCTCTTTATATAAGCATACTCGAACTTCGGATCAAGTTAGATGGCCTTCGAGTAATCTAGATCAGCCTATCGAGATTTTCCAAGTTTTTGAAGAGCATTTCCTCGATTATAGTATGCCTTAGCATAGTTAGGATTGAGCTCGATCGCTCGAGAGATGTCTTCTATCGCTTCTTTGTATTTTTTCTGGCCATATTAGAGTACTCCTCTGTTGTTGTATGCATTTGGCTGTTAAGGAGCGATTTCGATAGTTTTTGAATAATCCTTGATAGCCTCTTCATAGTTGTTCAATTTTTCATGAGTTACCGCTCTGTTGTTATGGGCAGAAATGTTTCTGGGGTCGATTTGAATGGCTTGAGAAAAATTGATAAGAGCAGCATGATGATTTCCAATAGAACTATATGCGTTACCCCTGTAGATGTAGGCTTTAACATCATTGGGAGCACGTTCCAGCCATTTGGTGAATTCATTGATAGCTATGAGATGGTTACCCTTTTTATAGTTTTCCACCCCTCTTTCGAAGTGTCCCATCCTTGAATACAGATATTAAATTAAGTTTACAAAAATGCCAGAAACAAATAACAGTGGCAAAACTGATATAAATTTTTTGAGAATCACAAAACTAATAACTCAATCCCTGTGCCTCCATTTTGTCAGCCCTCATCATCATATTTTCATTATCATAGTCCATTGATAGCAAAAGTTGCCCTTAATTGATTACTCACCACAATATTGAAGTTTTATTGTTTTTATAAAATAATGAGTTTTGTTGACTGATAGTTTAATGATCGAGAATGATTTAATTCGATTATAAACATATCTTATTTGTAATGGGAAAAGGAAAGAAGGAATAGGGACAGAAAGGAGCTCAGGGAGGACAACCTGAACAAGGGGCCAAGGGAGGAGACGCCAAAGGTCAGGAAGCCCAGAAAGGCGGTGACAAAGGCGGTAAGAAAGGAAAGGGAAAATGAAATGATTCATGATCTGACCATCTCTTATCTAAACAAATAGTTAAGAAATATCTATATCTTATGGAAGTCCTTTTGTATTTATCACAAAGTTGCACAAAAGAACAATTATCAAGTCCAAAATAATTGAAAAAGAAAATGACTTGAGGGCACAATCCAATAAATTCACAATATTTCTTGATGATAGCAGTTGACTTTCGAAGCTTATTATTGGAAGAGTTTACACTTTATGCTCTTATCGAAAAGTAGTATAATAATCTCAGTTTATATTGAGGAATTTTATCAATTGCCATAAACATAACATTCAAATGCATCAAGGACATCAAGGATTTTCTATTAGTCAACATTTCAATCCTGATCCAAACATTTCTTATGAAATAGCCAGTGCTAAAGACAATAAGTTCGTTCTGGACGCTAGTCAGGACAAGAAGCACTTCAATGAGCTAATCATATGGGAAAATCATCAAGGTTCCAATCAGAAGTGGAGGTTTGTTTCAAACGGAGACGGAACTTTCCTCATCAAATCTGCCGAAACCGGAGGAACTCTTGGGATTTCTGAGAAAAAAGACAAGATTGGAAGCCAACCTTTAGTGGGCTATCAAAATGGAACGAATAATGAAAAATGGAGAATAGTTCCGACAGGAAATGGAAAAGGCTTTATCTTTGAATCAATGTTAAATGGATTGGTTCTTGATATTGCTCAGAGCAAGATGAAAAATGGAACAGAGGTCATAATATACTCCAATAGGAACCAAGACAATCAAACCTGGTCCATCGTGCCTACATGATCAATCCTCACTAATAGTGTTATTAATTATGAATTATCAAGAACGGCGTTAATTTAGTTGTTCAAGGTAGTTGTATTTCTTGTGGCATACCCGTCTTGGCAACACTGAGGAAGTATAGTTGAAAAGCTTCTTGGATAAGGATTGCTGGGAGCGAGGGGTTATTTGAGTTTGACCTTTCTACACTGTTGATTTTTTCTTCTCTAGAGTTTCCTCTTCTTCAGGTGCGCGTTCAAGAATCGGTGAAAAAATCTGCTCTCTGACATTCTTTCTTTCTTTGATTCTGTTTGAAGAGAATTACACATCTTTTTCATAGCAGACCAAATCGAATAGTTCATCTTATTCCTCATCCTCCTCCCCCTCGTTACTGTCTTCTATTCTCATTCTGTTGTCAATAGGCTCTTCCAACTCAAATGGAGTAATTGCTTCGTCTCTTTTTTATTTACGTGCCTGCTAATATTGCTGGTTAATTGGCTGAGAATGGGAACCAAAAATTGGGTTTGCAAGATGACTGGGAGAATCGGAGATACTGAGAGAAAGCTACTGTCTTCTATGGGGCCTCTATTAAAGCTTCTTAGTGGGTTAAAAATCAAGAATAGCGAGAGATGGATCGAGAGGTTAGTCGCCCTTAGCACTTCCCAGGGCGCTTGAGTGATTGGTCCGAATATCTTATTGAGGTTTGAGACTTGGTTGATATAAATGATTGAGGATTTGATCGAGATTGTAAGTGATGATGTTCTTGAGGACATGGACTTAATCTCGTATTTTGGAAAGAGCATTCACCTAAGACTATCTATCCAACTCAAACTTTCCTTCTTTACTCTTCTTTGAAGCAATAAGTTCTCCAAGACTACTATCGATGTGGGTCACTAATCCTGTCAGGGTGTAGTTGTTATTGAATGGGTCCAGGACAAGATAGGAAGATGTTGTGGATGAAGAAAGAGGACTGCTGTGGGGCTGTTGGTTGAAAATTCGAGGATGTTTGCTCATTGAAGGAGTCGTTAGTATTCTAAATTTGAAGGTTATTATATTAAGTACCATAATATGTCGTTCACTATCAGTAAAATCAAATATATCAATCACATCATTGAAGTAAATTCTTGTTACGAGCCAAGTAATCCTCCAGCTCAGGTGAAGCTGATTAAACTTTTGTAGGGATCTTGAATTCCTCACTTCCTTCACTGAACTTAGCCAAGATGCTCGCAGGAAAAGGATGATAGTTGACAAGCTTGAGGAATTATATATCACCTGCTAAAAAGCTGAGACTGATCTGAACATCCTTGCTTTGAGATCCTATTGATATTGACTTTTTTTCCTTGTTTATTATCTCGAATAATTTTTCTTCATATTTTGTCCAAAAAGCACTATCTTCGAATATAGGATGACACAAAATTGCATCAAGAAGCAAAAGACGTGGACCTTCGTCAGGAAGGCTTCCTGTAGAAGATGGACCTCCATCTTGCTGAATAGGCTGAGCATTTTATCGACCTTTCGTTCCTAAAAGCGTTCGAATATTTAGTGAGAAATAAACAATTTCCTTGAGGACTCTAACATTGTGATTCCGGGCTGCATTGCTGAGGAGAGGATGTAATTGAGCTACAAGTTTATGAAATTGAACTGAATTCAACACATTGGGAGTATTTTTCTTGAGCTCAAGAATGGCCTTATGAGATGACGGCACTTAGAACTGTTTATCTTGAATATTGTTGAGATAATTGGGAACACTGATCTTTGCAAGATTAAGAGCCGAAGAGTTAGGTTGGTTGGTAACTATTTTATCTTGAATCAGAAGCCTTTCGTTCATTTTTTCAAGGCTACTCATGTATCGGGGAATGTTGTACTCGATATTTTTGATGCAACTTATCTCGAATATCATAAATTTGTTGATTCCATCTCTTACCTGTCCCTTTCTCTTTGTCTCAATATCCGAGAGTTGCTCACATATTCCAGTATAGGCCAAAAGATACTCTTCAATTGTATGGTTGTAACTGTTGATAGCTTATGTCAAATTACTTTCCAACTCAGTCACTCTCTTGTGAATCTTGTCTTTTTCTTCCATTTCGGCCCTGGACTCTGCAGGTCCCATTTTCTTGAATTGATCGCAAATTCGTCGATAGTTTCCTTAGGCGAAGCGTAGCTTACGCAATTTATGTTGAACCTAAATATCATTATTTGTACTTGTCCTCTAATATTTTTGACTGCAGGTTGTTTGTTTTTCAATTATTCTTGAAGCACGTGATCGATGACAGATTTTTAGAGAAAGGGGATCATGTCATCTTTGATGTTATTAGCCAACTATAGTGACTGTTATGATTTAGCAGAGATGGCTCTTTCAAAGATGATGAAGACGTCCTTGAGAGGATCTTTCCCGACAATGAGCTTACTGATGTTGTTGGCAAATTTATCAAGACTACGTGAGTAAAAGATTTCTGCGTCACATATTTATCTCAAAATTCGAAGAAACTAGTCGACGATGTTATTCTTTTCAGCCATATGGGCCAGGAGTTGATCGTACTTTATCTCGATATCAGGACTCAACTCTTCTCTTTGCATTTGTCTATTATATATCAATTCCGATAGTGCAACAAACTGTCACTATTCAACATTTTCAAACACATAATATTTTATGCTTTGTCGATTGATTTATTCAAGCGTTTTTAACTGTCGATAAATTTTATTAGCAAATGAGTTCCATTGTCAGGCAACTGGACGCTAGCAGAAGACTCGAAGAAGAGCTTGCTGTTGAAAAGCATAGGCAAGAACTTGAAAAGCAAAAGATTGAAAAAGAGCTTGAAGGATTGCGAAGAAGTCGCAAGGAATACATTGATAACCAGATCCAATCCACACAACAGGACTATGAGAACAGATTGAGGGAAAACCCAGACATTGCTGAAGAACACTTCGAGAGACAAAAAAGAGTTGAAAAGGAAAGATCCAAGGTCGCCTCTCAAGATTTCTAGACCCAACGTCAAAGGCTTCTCTAGGAAAGAAACCATCACGATGCTCTTGACAAAGAGTATAGAGACTTGGACAAGAACCTTCTTGACCTCCAAGCTAGAAGCAAATACGCTAACGAACAGGAGGACAGGCGCATAAAGGATCTATAAAATAGAAGGAAGCTGGTCGCAAGGTTGCTGGATGAGAGCAAGAAGCGAGAGCTGGAGCATTTTGACAGGGCCAAAGCAGTTGCTGCAGGCAGATGATTCTGATAGCTTGGATGTTATGACAGTAATACGATAGTTTATAATATCAAAAATGAAGGGCCAAAGCGGATACGATCACCTAGCAAAACTTCTGATTATTGGGGATAGTGGAGTGGGAAAAACAAATATCTTATTGCGTTTTTGTGAGAACAACTTCATGAGTAGTCACTTGACCACAATTGGTAGACCTATATTAACACAGGAATTGACTTCAAAATCAAGACAATCTAAATTGATGGTAAGCGCATCCGCATGCAAATATGGGATACAGCAGGTCAATAGCGCTTTAAGACAATCACCCAAACATACTACAAGGTACTCTTCCTCTAAATTAGGTAAACATCGAGAAACTCAGGGAGCGATGGGAATAATCATGGTTTATTCAGTTGACGATCGCAACTCCTTCAATTCCATGGAAAATTGGCTTAAACAAATTAAAACCCATGCTGCTGAGAACGTCGTAAAGGTATTAGTTGCAAACAAGGTGGACAGATAGGATAGAAAGGTAAGTTAAGAAGAAGGCCGAAGACTAGGCTCAGAGTTTGGAGTTAAATATTTCTAAGTGAGTGCCAAGGAAGATACTAATATTGCTGAAACATTTTTCTAAATCGGCAAGGAAGTCAAAGATAAAATTCTTTCAGGATAGCTTTCAAATTTTGTCAGCACTCGCAACATAACTAAAGGGGGTAAGCTATAGAATATGCGTGGAGATAGTAAAAAAACCGGATGTTGTTGATCCTTTTAATCATTTAAATCAATCTATTAGTATAGCATGCATCATGACTATCATATGTCAATATCTTCAAGGTCTTCACCTCCCCTGCCAAAGCCGAGATCAATGTTCCCCATGATCGCAGTTTGTTACAAGCGACCCATGTCTTCTCTCCTCTTGACTGACTAGCCCACTCCCATGATTTATTATCGGCGTTCGTTGAAATACAGGAAGGGATTGCTGGTACTTCTCTTCATGCGTCTTGGCTGCGTACCTTATTCTTATTCCTGCTACTTTCTCTTCAAATGCTCAAGATGCTGTATTTTGGTATTCTTGGCAAGATCACGGGCTAACAACTCGAGATGAATTTTGTATTATTCAGGGCAATCATAAATGTTTCTGGTACTTGGAACAACTTTGGAATTTTCTTGAGGAATTCTCTGAAGATCAACAATATTATTGTCGTACTTGACGAGAGTTGTTGACAGGTCGTTCAGAGTTTAATCCATGTCACCTGTTTTCAGGTGTTTCTCTTTATTTTATCTTGCTTTCTTCAGGTATCTGGCTAGTTTGTCACTTGCTTTCTGATATCCGTCAGTCAATTGATTGTTTCGGGCTTAAAGTTCTTCACAAATTTGTTACAAGACTTTCCTGCGTTAGTTTTATTATCGCAGTTCAATGATATTTCGGGTCAGTTCTCGACGAGTGTACTCAAGTTAAATTTCCAGACGTTCGATTCTTTATTCCTTGGAGAGATGATTTCTTTTTAACAACTACTATTTGATCTTTAGGTTTCCGTTGGCAATCGAGCCTCTGATCTTGAGCAAGTCAAGATGAGGAACATTATATGTATTTTGTCTTCGATTCTGTTCCTATCCAAAGTAAGTGCTTAGCTCAGGTGCGATCAACTAAAGATCTTCCTCTCCCTCAGAGTCTGACTCTTCACCTGTTAGTATCCGCTTTTGAGTTTCAATAAAGTACATCATCAATCTTTTGAGACTTTTGTCTAGAATTTCCCCAAGATTTTTGTTAGGCATGGCTAGTTTAGCCTGCAAAGTTATAACTTTGTGCCTGAGAATGCCGTTTATTCTGAGTAAATTCTATTCATTTTATTTTCCTCTCTTGGCCTATAACTTCATCAGATGAATTTCCTCTTCTTTTTGGGCTTACTTGTTCATAAACTAAATAGCTTGCTCACTGGGATTGTATATATCTCTGGTACGCTCGACAAAGCCTGTCAATGTATCGTAGCTCTTTTGATTTTTCTCAAAAGATAAGGCCTTTTTTTCAAGTTACTCAATAATCTTCTGAAGAGATTCAGTCCTATCTCTGTGCAATTACTCTAAAGCTTTGAGTTCAGAATTTGCTTCTTGATTGAGTTGCTCGAGCATGAGTTTCTGTGTGACAAAAGCCTTACTTATGAGTTGCTGCTTTCGATAGCATTTTCAAGGATCTATATTTTTTTCTGGTAGTTATCGACTGCCGAGCGATAGTTTGAAATGACTTCGATGTACTTGTTAGAAGAACTGTTGCGAGAGAGCACGTCTATTTCGAGCTTATTCATCTGAACGAGTTCCTTCATGTCAGAGATCTCTTCTTTAAGCTGTCTATTTTCGGCTGTGAGATATTCGACAAGTCGCTGGTTGCTTTTCTCCTCTTATTTCATCGATTTAAAATACAAATAATGACAACAAAAAATACGAAAGGATTCATAAAGTTTGCGGAATTCTCTTCCTTTGTTAGAACAATCTTGATAGGCTTTGATTATTATTGAGTCCTATATACTAATAATTATCTATCAACATGCGCTTCACCATTCTCATTATCCTAGTGGCCCTATCACAAGCATAATATTTCAATTTTGACTATACACATCACGGAGCAGATTGGGAAACTCAAGCACCTTCCACTCAGAACTGGGAGGCATGCTCATCTAGTACCTTTCCTATAATTTCAGAATAGCAGCAATCTCCTGTATCTCTCAGCAACACACTTGCTCTCCGTAATGAGTCTCTTCTCTTTGCCAATTTTTACAATCAGAAAGCCCTGATATTCTGGTACAATACAACTGTGTATATCAGGAGTAACCCCATTAGCAACAGCTTTGGATAACTCTACACAAAAATTACTAATGGGCTAACTCCTTCCATGAGGTCGACTTAAATCCGTATCCGATCTCATTCGGAACATCAGATTAACGGCAAATATTATGACCTTGAGCTTCAGGTATTCATCTTTTTATATAGGTCTTTTGTGCTGAACTTTTCTCATCTCCTAACAATCTGAAGTTAGCTGTAAGCTTGATGTTTGAAGTTGGAGACCAGGAAGACCCTGCACTTCAAGCCATTATCGACAGCTATGTCCCAGGTAACTAAACTGTTCCTTTCCCTTCGGTCAATGCAACTCTATCTCTTGGCCATCTTCTCAACAACAATGCTCCTTTTGACTTCTGGTTTTATCAGGGATCCACGACCATTCCTCCTTGCTACAGTGGAAAGCTCAGCTGGGTGGTTGCCAACAAGGTATTTTCAATGAGTCAAAAGCAGCGTGATTTCTTCTGGGGAATGTTCAATAATGAGGCGATGGGTGGCAACTGGAGAGAGCTTCAACCATTGGAGAGCCAAGATTGGGGATTCTATAAGCTTGGAGAGTGATCAATTTGAAAAACTTTTAAATCATGACCATATACTATAATTAATGTTGGGAGATTTGAAGGTCGTCGAGGACAAACTTTATCAGCCAGAGGCACTATCATCCTTCCTTGAGGTAAAAACCTTTTTATTCAGAAATACTCCGTGCACTAGGCAATAAAGCAGCTAAACAAAGCCACCAAGAAGGAAACAAAAGATCGTCTAAAATATTTCTTGTCTAAGGTTGGACAGAGCAATCAATATAGATAGCTGCTGTTAGCTTGCCTTACTGAAAAACCAGCTGAGCAGAAATAATTTGGAAAATATGTGGCTTCCGAAAACAGTGAATAGTTTTTCACATTATTGGTGAACACTCCTGAAGAGGTTCTTCAGGTGATCTAAACCCAGCCAACAATGTTGCCCACTTTGATTAAGTTAGTTGCTCACCCTCACGGAATCAAACTTGTCAAACTATTCAGAGTTCTATACACCAAATACCAAAGAGAATGTCTTTTTAGTCCTGAGGTCAAAGCTGGACTTGCTGAAGGATTGGGATTTGGGTAGGAAAATGAAGGGGTCGATACTGTTGCTCAGATGAGATATCTTGAGATTGTGGTTGACATGGCAGTTCAAGGAGGGCCCTGTTTTGATTTAGCAGAAGGCCTGCTTTAGAAGGGTCTCAGCTTATACAAAACTGAGGATATTCTTCTCAAGATGGCAATGTCGGAAGTGATTGCAGGATTGGGAAAAGGTGACAAGGCTTCAAAAGTCCTCAGAGAGCATTCCATATGGAAAAACATTGAAAAAGATGCATGCGTATTGAACATTTTATTTAGGATGTCTAACAATAACTATACGTCAAGAAATTCCTCCTTGTTCTTCTTGTCGACATGAGCAACAATGGTCACTACTAATTTGCCCATAAAGTTACCAAACACATTCATTAATTCTTGAGAACTCACCTCAAATCCAAGGGAGAAGAACTTCAGGCCGCCATTGATCTAATAACTCATCTTTTCAAAACAGTTCAGGGGTCCAAAATTATCATCCAAAATACAGAAGTCTTGGAGAACTGGGTTGCCTTGAGCAGAAGTACTCAGGATGCTGCAAAGGGGCCTTTTGTTGAGTCTGTCGCCAGTTTGGTTCATCTCGGCTGTCAATCCAGTAAGTAAGCCAAAGGGCACCCTAAATACAGGCTGGCTATTAACGTTCTCAACTGCATCGGAAAGCCTAACATGGTAGGTGAAATCAGTCACAATTTACATGCAAACAATTATGTTGTTTATGGTCTTGGGGATTTTGCTAAATGGTTTGTTGCAAAGTTACAACTGCCTTTTGAAGATGCTGAGCTGACTCTTCTGGAGGCTTTTCATCAATTGCTAAACTACTACGAGGTAGCCGAGGCTCTTCTTCAGGTCCAAGAGGTAACAAAATATCTTCTGAGACCTGTAGGCGCTAGCAACAAGCAGTTGAAGGCCAAAAAAGCCAATTTACTAGCAACTATCGTGGGTAAAGGCAAGACCGATTGGGATGGCCTCGAGTTGGCCGAATACAGCAGGAATTTATAGAAATTGCTGGAAGGTCAGAAGAACGAAAGTGTATACGCACTGGATGTAGAATGAACAAGCTTTCTCATCATTTACATTCCTCATAAATAATATGTGACCTATAATTTAACAGTATAATCGTTGATTCAAATATTAATGTCAGAATACTTCTTCGAGAGGATGTAACCCACCAAAGCGGACCAAGCTGACAATGAAACTTTACTTTTGGATATCAGTCAACAGCAAGAGTCGTTGCATCAGCATAGATAACATCTTCACATGTTAGCTGAAGATATACAAACTGCAGTCTATCATCAACTTAACTCAATTGTCCAACTATAACAATTAGAGCAAATACAGCATGAAGAAGAGCCTCATTCGAAAACCAAAGATGATATGGTCAATAGCCAGATCCAATTTTCATCTGTCATGAATCAAACTGCTGAAATATTTTCAACATATCACTGTAAGGTGCAGCAACAGATGGAAATAACTCACAAAAAGGCACAGTTAGAGGTGGAGATAAACAGATTGAAGATAGATAAAACTACCCTTTTTTAATAAATAAGGCTATTGGGCTAACAATGGAAAGAATAGAGGAAGAAATCTTTAGGTGCTAAAAGTTGTAAGAAAGCTGAGGATAGATTAATGGAACGAGGGAGTCGATACAATTTGTGCAAAGTGATAGGAAAATTCATGGAAGACCTGAAAGAAACATTAGCAGCAACTTGGCTTGCTGAAGCTTTAGACAGTATGCTGAAATATGGAACTACTTTGGAAGATTTGAGACTTGGAATGGGCCAACTGAGGAGTAAAAAAGAATTGGTGAACAATTTCACTCTGTACCTGTAGACTTTTTACAGTCCCAACATTGTCAAAGAACTGAGTGAAGCGATAGATAAGTTAGTGATCAACTACGAACAATCCAGAAACTAAGCTGACCGAAGGTTGATGCAACATATCCAGAACAACCTTGCCAGTTTGGAAAAAATCAGCAAAATGATGAACGAACGCGGCTCCAAAGCAATGGATTTTAAAATTGATGTGCAAGTTCTTGCCTAAGAAATTAAAGTAATGGAAAAATAGCTATCCTCTTTACAACAATAAGTATCATAAACTATCCACAAAGAGGCTGAAGTTCTGGCTGGACAGTATGCTCGCTTTAATAGGTACAATCACGATTGTACATAATATTTTCAGACCCAACTTTAGGATAAATATAGATCTTTTATAGCTAATCATGCGAAAAGGGCAAGAGATATAGAAAACATCAGTAAAAGAATTCAGTACTACTCATCAAGGATTCAATAGTGTCAAGATCAAATGCTCTCTCTTCAGCAAGAGGCAAATCAACTCAAAAAATAGAAGTAGAATAAAATCAATAACATCCGCCAAAGTATAGCAGTTTTGAAGGAGTCAAAGTGCAATAATATGGCGAGCATGTAGGAAGAAAGCCGGTTGCGGCCTGAGAGAAGGAAAAAATAACAACAAAAATAAAGGTTTATAGCTAGAAAATTATTCAATATTGGGTCTGCTCAGAAGAGAAGTGCACAAATGCCAAAAAGTTAGAACTTGAAGGAATGCGAAGTCAAAGTCACTAGCAAGTATCTGATAATGCAGCCCATTGGAGATCAGGTATTGGTAGTTTGCTAAAAAATATAATTAGGACACATAAGAAATTACGAAGTTCATCGTCAGAAGAACTTGCTCAAGATAGACTATGGAGGGTGCACCTTAAGCCTACATTTTTTGACTCTCAATTTGACTTCATTCGAGAAAAAACTTTCCTCTTTGATCGGACATAAATTTCAGCACAATTGATGTTTGTTAAGATTAGTATAATAATTCTCATGAACTAACTCATCTTTGAGGAAATCAAGTCGGATTTCAATGACCATATTCGCATGAAGGGGTAGCAGCTGAAAGAATAATGCTATCAAAAGAACAAAGTGGGGCTTGATGGTGTTCGAAGTTATGCTTAATGTTTGAGAGATGCCAAAAATCAACTCCAAGTTTACGAGAAAAGAGGCAAGTACAACCTCCTTTTTATGGAACTGAGTGCTCGAAATAAAGAGACCTTTAATCTGGTGGAAAGCGTGACCAACTTTATCGAAAAGTATGAGCTCGATACCTACAAAAGATAAGAGGTGATCTGAATTCAGGATATCAGTTCATTTCATACAAATCTGTCATAATATTCAGTCAGGATATTGAATGCTTTGGTATTTAAATTTTTCTATAAATTCTAAAAATGGTAAAAGAAATCATTCTGGTATTTCTTCTTGTTCTTATTCAAGGGGCAATATTTGACCCTAAACTCAGCATTTCAGACTCTTTTACCTTTCCAGTTCCTTTTCAAAAAGATTCACTGAGCTTGCTGGATCCTTCTGCATTACCAATACATAAATGTTCTCACTAAAAGTCATAGACACCTCAGGAAGCTATTGGATGCAAAGATAATCATGATATGCTGAAAGATATAACAAACTAACCAGGTCGATTCAAAGCATGCTTGGATTCTGTCATTTAGGAATTTCCTCTTTTTCAGCCATCTGATGTTCTTCAAGCTCAATAATCGACTCTCAATTCGATGTAGAAACATCTCAGATTAAAAAAGAAAGGGACAAATGAACCTGAGATGTTGTTCAAAGTGATCGAGCAGGCCAAGAATCCTCCCAAGGTTGTTTTGGAGCAATATTTACATACTAATGGGTACAGTAGATAAGAAATTGAACAGGCTTTGGCTGAGCTCGTGGACAGGATCCCGGCCCTTGAGGACCATAAGTTGGTTGAAGCATGGTCTTCTCGCAAGGTTTAAAATGGGAAGGCAAGTGGACAGTTAACCCTTAAGCTAAAAAAAGATGAGGATGAACTTTTGGTTTACCTGTCAACTTACAAGGGAAAATCCTGGATTGCTATATATGGGCTCTGATTTTGCACAAGTTTATATCCTTCATATTTTTTTTGGATGTTTTTATACCATAAGCTACTGGTTTATGATCAAATACTGATAAAGTTAGAAAATGTTTTTTTGGTGAACTATGAAATCAAGAACAGAAAAACATACCAAAGTGAACCCATTGTCTCAAAAAACTAATTATACCGTCCTTTTCAGCTCAAGCATTAAAGGCCCAACCGATTGTTTTGCTTATTAATAATTATAAACTAGTGAAATGATTCGGCTGGTCCTAATGGTTCTGTTCTTGGCAGTTTGTTCAGCCTAAATCATCTTAACTTCAAATATAACCCTCAGCTAACTTTATAGCTCAATGGAAAATCAAACTACCCTCCTGTCTTAGGCTGTCAGCTTCCTGATTAAAACTCATCCTTAACTATCATACTACAAAGTTACCTCTATTACTTAGTCACTGGATCGAGGAGACCAAGACTACACTGACAACCTATACGATTTTCATTTTGACCTATTAACTGACCAAAAGAGAGTGCTAGCTATTGTGACAATCTCAAATACTACAGACGAGGAGTTCGTCAGCATCAGTCCTTTTGTCCTGGTTAGCTCGTCCGACAGTGGTGACACTTTGGGAGACTTCTGGGTCAGTGAAACATTCCCTGTCAGCACTTCTTCAGCTACATCTACTATAACCAATTAAGGAGTTTCCAGCACTTCGTTGGCTGATTTAGTGACATCGCCGATGAAATATCCTTCAATTAAAAAACCTGGACCTTTTGGAGGTTACTATCCCTATGCTGACTTTAATGATGCCCTCATCCAGTACGCCCTGGACTTGGTAGCTGGATAACATCCAAACATCATAAATTATGAACTCAAAGAAGCATTTTACCAAGTGGTTTCGGGCATCAACATTAAGCTTCACTATAAAGGAACTGATAAGTATACACTAGTTACTGTGGTGATCAACTTTGATCTTAGAAAACGCCCAACCATCATTTCTTTCAGCGTCACCTGTGCTCCTTCCTATGAATACTGTACCACCGAATTAGCAGAGGATTATTTTTACGCTGTTGAAGGAATGATCATCAAACATCCTGAATTGATGACCTATCGTGTGGTATCTGTCTATGTGGAATAAATTACATAGACTGTATCTTTGAAAGTCTTGATCACTTTCGAGAATAAAGATAAGAAATTAAGGACTATGGCCTAACTCGACGTTGAATAGAACAAATCAACGGTTCAATCATTCTTTACCTACGCTCAAGCTTCATGATATGTGTTTTTTTCTAAGACAACAACACTTTCTATTGCAAAGATATGATAATAGGATATTCATGTGTTTCTTGCCAAATTAGTTTATATATTTGAAGTGATTTTTGCCTTCTATTGACTTATAATAGTTAGAATGGCTTAGTTTGGTAAATTGAGAGGCATCCTTGAGCAACAAAAACCTGATGTAGTAATCTTTAGGGAGTAACTCAAAAAGGGAGGAGTACAGAAAGGAGACTTGGATCTTTTGCTCCGTAAAGCAGTTGAGGCCAAGCTTGCACAATTTCCACTCTTTTGCTCCGTACTTGTGGGGTAAACTAACTGTTATTCAGGGAAGGCGCGAACATCAATTTTTCAGACTCGAAAGGTACGCATCAGCTCAGATAGATCACGTCACAAATCTTATGAAGGCCTGTGAAAAAGGTACCGCTCCCATGGTGGAGGCCCTTCTTTCATATCCCGGTATTAACCTGTTGAAAACCGATGCCCGTCAGCTTCATGCAGGGTTCTATGCAGTAGAGAACAAGAGCAGAGAGGACAGCTAAAACATTCTTAAGCAACTGTTGTAGAAGTAGCCTGCCATGGTATTTGAATATTTTAAGTAAGGTGAATCAATAAGCGGGTAATCAAACTCTTCTGATTGCAGCCATCAGAAAAGGAAAAGTATAACTTGTCAAGCTGTTATTGAATGCCGGAGCTGACCCTAACTGGCAAGTTCCTGACACAGGAAACACTAGTCTTCATGATGCTGTTAAGCAGTTCAAACTCAAGACCAGCAAAGCTATGAGTGATATTATTCGGTTACTTTTGCTGAAGGGTGGTGATAGTAACGTCAAAAACAAACAACAAAAGACGGTCTACGATTATGCTGAACGAGCTCTTCAGGAGTATCGATGCATTTAAGAAAAGATCAAAGAATAGAAAGAGGAAGAATAGCAAAAGGTAGAAATAGTGATGAGACTGAACACTGAAGATTAAGTCAACAGCCTTTTTGAGGAAGCTAACTAATTGTTTGAAAGATATGAAGGATGTTAGGAAGAAGAGGATCCTTTCCTAACAGAAGAATAAGTGAAAAAGTCTTTAACTGCTGAAATTCACAACTATCAGGAAATTTGTTAGGAGGAGTATTAATTTGCCAAACGTGAAATTTAACCCTTTATGAACCATCTCAACAAAATTGCAGCAACATAAAACTTGGGAGTTGAATTTTTTGGCTCCTTCGCTACTGGCCTTTGGGTGAAGCAGTCAAATATTGATGTTCAGCTGACTAAAAAAGAAGTTTATGATAACTTTGGCTACTCTGGCTCAGCTAAATAAATTCTCGAAAGAGTATGCTAGCAGTTAAAGCGTTGCAGTGGAAACTTTAAAGTTGGTATGTTCAACAAAACTATGAGAGTTTTCATGATTAAGGCAGATATAGGGGATTCTGAGAGGCCTAGAGTTATTCACATTTCTGTGGAAGATCGTAATCAAACAGGAAAGGCTGCGGTAAAATGGATCTGTGGTCATCTTACAGCTCGTCCATAGCTTCGTCCTCTGTTTTTGGTCATGAAAGGACTTACAGTTCATTACAAGCTTCATGAGCACAAAAGTGGAGGTATTCGAAGCTACACTCTGTTTATTTTGCTCCTTTCTCGTGTCCTCGAATGGAATAATTGCTATGACCTTGGCAAGTTTCTTCTTGATATACTTTATTACTATGGCTTCTACTACAGCGTCTATGAGCATCGTCGTGAGGAAAATGATATATGCATAGCGATGCACATTCAAGATCCTCTTAACCCCTCAAAAGATCTTGGTATCTCTCAAATATAATTTAGGAACAAACCTTCGAACAAATGACCTTCAGAGGATGTTCAGAGGAGCATACATAGCTCTGCTGAGTAACGTCGGTAACCACAGCAGATTGAAGTTCATGTTCGAGACCAAGAGAATCCTGATGGTCTGATTCAAGTAGTTTTTCATCACAAATGATCTGATGTGTTTGAATATATGGTAATTATAGAATGAAGGTTCATAGATCAACCTCTGTTGACAGCGTATTCGGCAGTGGTGTTGGTGACTTCTCCGGTTCTGTAACCTCCGTTTCCAGTGGTGCTGTAGTATCTCTGTTCAGTGTAGCCTGATGCAGGGACTTCGTAGGTTACTTGGGGTCCGGTGGAGTACACAACCTCTCTTTGTCCGGTGGTGTATGTCACGGGTCGTTCGTAGGTAGTGTTATATTCAGTTCTATATTCACCTCCACCAACGGTTCTGTATTCTCCAGCTCTGTATTCAGTGGGGTATCCACCTTCAACTCTGGTTTCAACTCTGGTTTCAGTTCTTTCTTCAAGGGCCTGATCGGGGTAGTGAACAATTTGTCTAAATAAAATGATATTTACCTCTCAACGGGGATGTATTCATATCTGATCTGTTTCTTGGGAACCTGAACGTATTCGATTCTTTTCTCAGGGACGTACTGAGGAATGTACTGTCTGAGATACTCAACAGCGTAATAGTCGGTAACAGTGACTTCACGAGGAATGGTCTCGACCTTTCTCTCTTCTCTGTATTCAACTCTTTTGACTTTCTTGGGGACACGCTCAACCTTGGCTTGGTCCTTGTATTCGAGAATTTTCTTTTCGAATGGGACGTATTCGATTCTGCTCTCACCCTTGATGACATCTTTGCCAGTGTTAACGGTGGTTCCAACAATCTGAGCGTTGCTGGCTCCGACGCGTTCTTCTCTGTATCCTCCACCAACTCTCTCTTCTCTGTATCCACCTTGGACTCTCTCTTCTCTGTATCCAGATCCAACTCCGTAGGTTTGGGCAGGAACGTAGGCAGAGTTAGTGGTGGTGACGTAGGTTCTTTCTTGACTGTATCCTCTATCTCCACCGTAGATTCTTTCACCGATGGGGTCACCGGTTCTGCCATCAACAAGCTGACTCTGAGACATTTTCTTTCAAATAAAATATGTTGAAACCCTAACATATCTCCGTGCATTAATCCAAATAAAATTTATTTCAGTCAACTGAAAAACTCCCTCTATCTCTCTTTTATGCATATAATCAATAATATCTATCATGGCAACTAACTAACAGAACCCACCAGGACTATAACAACTCAAACAGCAACTTAAAACCCTCAAAGATAAATGCGACCTCCAGAACGTTTCTTCTGCTTAACTTAGAAAAAGATCAAGCTTTATCGTAAGGAAAACGAGGAGTACAAACATGAATTAGCGAGGCAGGCTCAAACTAATGCGTCCTTGTTACTAAACTCTAAATAGTTATCAGAAGCTAATAGTAAGCTCGAAAGTGCTATCCACGACATTTCCCTGAAGCTATAGATCGAGTTAGACTCAGGAACTATCACTTCTCAAGTTAGAAGCAGTCGACCAGTCGCTATAACCACCATCAAAAACATCACTGTTACTGAAGAAACCGAATAAGTAGACTTACCAAACTAGGGAGTGGAAGATTAAGATATTTCTCAGCTCGTCAACTTTAAGCGTATCAAATCTCTTCTCTTGGGAGATAACAAAGTGGGGAATGCAGGAGTCATAAAGATCACAGCTTAACTAATTAACGTTACTAAATTGCAGCTTAATTCCAACTCTTTTGAGGCTTAAGCTTTGAAGGGAATCAGTAATCTACAACAACTCAAGGTCTTAGACATTCGGAATAACAAGTTGGGCGATAAGTGTATGCCGTATTTGGCTCAACTTAAAAACCTTGCATAGTTATCGATATCCAAAAATAATATTTCTGATGAAGGCATCGCGGCTATTACTGGACTTGTGCAACTGATTTACCTTGATTTGACAACCAATTAAATCACAGATTAAGGAATACCTCATTTATTACCCCTCAAGAAGTTGACTCATCTTTACATGATGTCAAATAGGGTGACAGAAAAAAGAGTACCGCTTTTATTTGAAGCCCTTTAAAAATTGGAAGTCCTTGACTTGAGGTTCAATATCAACGAAAATGGTGTCAAGGAGAAACTTAAAGCGACTAAGCCATAGAAGCTTCAGCTCTTCTGTTGATTGTAATGTAAACCATTATTTAAATATTTTTTAAAATGTCGTATTAGGAAAGAGTACAGCAAGCTATTCGAGAACAAAATGAACTCAATCTACTGAGACTCATTGAAGAAGAGATCGAAGGTTCTGACGATAAAGTCAAAGCCAAAGAGTCAGCCATCAATGGACTTGCTCAATTGTATGTGGATAGTAATCGTCCAGCATAGATTCAATAAATTGCAGTCAAGTTTGCACACAGACTCAACGTATTCTCTAAACCAAGATTGGCCAAGATCACAAAGGGATTGGTTGACTATGTTGCCAAGGCACCCAATTCAGAGCAGATTCAAATCAAGTTATGTTTGTGGCTCGTTGACTGGTGTGTCCAGTAAAAGAGAACTTACTTGAAGCACAGAATGGAACTCAAATTGGCAGGACTTTATCTTGATGTTGGAGAACCTGATAAAGGCATGAAAATAATTGAACCTATTTTGGTCGAAGTGAGAAAAGCCGATGATAAACTGCTTCTAGTGGAACTATATTTGCTTGAGAGCAAGATCAATTACAAAGTAAAGAACTATGCAAAGGCAAAAGCTTCATTGACGGCTTCTAGAGCCAATGCGAACAATGTGTATTGTCAACCCAGCATAATTGCTGAGATCGATTTGATGTCAGGTATTCTCTATGCCCAAGATCAGGACTACAAGACATCATACTCTTACTTCTACGAAGCTCTTGAGCCTCTAATGTATTTATTTAACAACTCAGTGCAGCAAAAGATTCAAGGGCTGTTCTTTGCTTCAAGTACATGCTCATGTGCAAGGTCATGAGTAACAACAAAGAAGATTTCCAATCTTTGCTAAACGGCAAGTTTGGACTCAAATATTCCACAGACTCACATATCCAAAGTATCAAGGCTGTTTCTGAGGCTCATTTTGGTGCATCTGTGGTAGCCTTGAGCCAGGTCTTCAAATAATTCAAGAACGAAATTGATGGGGATTAGGTTGTCAAGAGTCACACAAAACTTCTCTATGAGAATTTGCTGGAAAAGAACCTTTTCAAAATCATCGACTCCTACACGAGAGTGGATATTGCTTATATCGCAAGAAAACTATCGCTGGAGCAAGGAGTCATTGAAAGAAAACTATCAGAAATGTAACTTGCATATTATTCAGGATTTTAGACAATAAAGTGTTCGGAACTCTTGATCAGTCCAAAGGATGCCTGATAGTTTACCATGAACAAAAGAAGGACAAGCTGTATGGAAAATCAACAGATTGTATTGGAAATCTACTTCAAGTAGTTCACAAACTCAACCAAGCCAGCTTCACTCTCAAGAAGACCACGTGATCTTACTGCCAGCATGTCTTAACATACTTTCAGATAAATTGATCTATAATCATTTCAGTATGGAAAAAGATTCAGGCCTGTTTTTTCTTCTCAGCTTGCTGATTGTCATCCCATGAGATCCTCTGCTACCTTTGATCACTACTTCGTGTTCTTTGACTTCCAGCTCGCCACCTTGAGTGGTTCCAATGACAACCATCGACCCTGGTTATTAATCCAAATTGGCCATGATCTAATGAAGATCTTATTCAAGGTAGTAATTTAGTTCAGTCTTTTATTCTGCTTATTTGCGGAGTTTGTGGGTGAGTTGCATGATTTATTCCTACACAAGTTTGGTCCTTTGTTGCGTTGTTTAGATTTGGTGGTCGAGGTTCATGATTTATTTTGCCGATTCGATATTCATATTGCCGCCAACCCATTTCATCTTATTTTTATGAATCTTTTGAATATAACCAATTCCCTCGAGTACGTTCGTTATGTCATAAATCCTTCTTTTTTGAACCTCTAATTAGCGAGTTGCCTCATTTATGTCCAGCACAAAATTTTATTTGCTTTTTATCAGTCGTATGAACCTTTTCGTAAGTATCGACAACGTATTCTCACGTTTATACTTGCTTCCATCCGCTGATGGACGAGAAGAGAGTTGCGACTCTGCAGAATCTTAGGATTCCTAGGGAAGGGACTGGCTGAGAGGACTTTCGTAAATCCTTGCTTCGTGGCCAGCATCGCGTTAGGCCTCGACAGTCTGTTTAGATTTGTTGACTTTCTTTGGCATAACAATAATAATCCTTCAACTGCTTAGCTATTTGGTTGAGTCAAAAATATGAATCATGAGGGGCATTCACCGCTTTGCCGAGTAAGGTCTGACTTGAGGCCTCGACACTGGGATGCTTTGACTTTCTAAGTCATAATAGGGGTCCATTCTCGAGAATGCCATGTTACTCTTATATTTGTTCTGCTCCTTGGCAGACTTTCCCAAGTTGTGATACTGTGATTTAGCTGATTGAAGTCGACGCACCAGTTTCTATATTACTTCAGAAGTACCTGATTTCCGTCATCGATCTGTCTCTCTAGCCTGCTACGATATCCAGCATTGAGGGATTACTTCAAGAGAACATTCTTCTTGGGTCTAATGTAACTGGAGCTGTGCATCATCCTGTCAACGAGGATAGTGTTTTGACTCTAGATATCTGACTGTCTTTCTGTGTAAGGTAGAGCTTACATAATTTAAGTTGGTGAGCTTTGGGCCGTGAATAGAGGAAAGAGTATTGCTAGGGAGCAACGTTATTGATTGAGGATTTAATACTATTGAGGGCATGTTTATGTTTACGATGGGCCTCTTGTTTCAGCCTTCGATCAATAAGTCTGTTACCACTAACTAAGTTCCACATAATAAGATTAATTATAACAGTTCACAATCACTTCGTCCATCCATTCTTCATGCAGTAAGTCACTGATTCAAGCTCCCTCTTATATGCTTGTAACTCACTGACCAAAATATCCTTTCCGATCGATGCTTCCTGAGTATTCCTTATCTTATCTTCAATCATCAGAAGAAGTTCTCTCACCCTTGGAGACAATCTTTCTCCGTCTTTGTCTGAAAATGAATACTCATCAGCCAAAGAAACGATCTTCACAATTGAGTGTACTGATGTCAAAATGTTGAAAATTTATCTGATAGCATAGTGCTGCCTGATTCTGGCTAGTACTTTTCTAGCAGGAATAACAATATCTTCATAAATGGGCTTGTCTTTTTTGTTTGTGCGGTGACATTGAGAAACTTAACTGTATCTTTTTGATATGCATTCGTGGAGCTTTTATAGCTCTTTAATCACAAACCATTCAAAAATTTTCATGTACTAAAGTAATAACAAAATTACGTTTTTGAAAATGCCCATTTTGCAGTTCTAGGTAGAGAGGAAAGAGTGTACTCTATTTATCTTCAAGGACAAATTGTAGAGGCATTTCTTGTGAACCTAAATTAGAAAGTAAAATACTGCTGAGGAGTATGAAGTTCTTGGAACTAATCTGAGTAACTTCAAGTAAATAGGCATTTTATCTACAAGAGTCTTTATATCCTGCACGAACATATTGGGAATGAATCGGCAAAATTCAATGAAAACTTCAAGCAAGAAAAGGACCACGAAGACATATGTCAAGTTGAGGATACCCATGAATTGTTTTTATTGAAAAGCGAAATGAAGGCTCAAAGCATAAAACAGACAGAGCTCAAGCACGATGATTGAGAAGAGAGTCACTTTAATTCTGAGTAAGAGATTGACTTTTTCCCATAAAAAGAAAGGAAGGTAGACAAGTTTTTTGATAAAACTTCTTTCTACTATTTGCTGATGCCTGTATTATTCTGTAGAGATAAAAAATATGGGTTCAAAATACTGGACACATAGTCTTAAAGAGGTTACTAAGAGAGTCAACAAAGTCATGTCAAGGTTGAAAGAGTTCATGTCTACTCCTGCTAACGACTTGAAAAGATAGTAGCTGATTGTGGCATAAACCATAGGCTTGACAATAGGGATTCCAAGAAGAAAGATAGGTTCTTGGGTCAAGCTGAAGGCTTAATAGAGGAAAAAATACCTAGGAGAGGAACTAGCTCAAAAAGGAAGAGAATGCATAAATAGAAAGTGACTCTTGGTTCCACTGGCAAGATATAGCATGTGATTGAAAGGCAGACGGCAAATAGAGCTATGGTCCCCAACAATTATTATTTCTGAGCACTTGTGAATTTCTTCAGCTCTTGAGTCAAGCTTTCCTTTTCAAGGCCATCCTTGAGGTATTTGCTGAGATTGTATCCGATGTTGTCTTCTTGGCGGATTGGTTATACTAAAATACGGCTGTTTGTTGCAAAAGGATTGCTTCTGACAGCTGGTCCCATAGATTGTGTTTTAGTGCTAACAGGGGAGCGAGATGATGGTGTTGTGAAGAGGAGAGAGAGGTCACTCATGATGCTTTTACCGCTTAACTAATAATAATGGTGAATGCATTTAACAGTTGCCACAGCCTCACTATTTGAGCTTATATGCTCAGTTTGATAAATCAAGACAATTTTTCATATTTTTCTCACGAAGGAAGGCTCAAAAAATGATTAAAAAAGAAAGGTGTGTCTGGCTGTAATTTAAATCGAATCACACGGCGTAAGTTAAAAATAATTTTGAACCAATGATTGCAAATTTTGGGGAAAATACTCTAACCAACTACACCAACCGATAAATCATAGGTTCATTTCATCTCATTCAGGCAAAGGAGCCTACGGATACGTTTACCGCTGCCTGGACAACAAATCAAAGGATGTGGTCGCAATGAAAAAGGTCATTCTGGATATGGAAAATTAAGGTTTTCCCTCCACATCCATTCGCTAAATATCCCTTCTGCGAGAAATTGATCACAAGAACGTCGTGACGTACACAGTCGTTAAGATAGATTAAAAGATGTGGTCATTGATCAGAAACAGCTGTACCTGATTTTCTAATACCTTGACAAGGATCTTCGTACCTACATGGAAAATCTTGGCAACAAGAACATGGAAAGCATCAAGGTTAAAAAATTCCTTTATCAAATGTTGTCCGGAATCGCGGATTGCCACATGAAAAGAATCATCCACCGGGACCTCAAGCCCGCTAATATCCTTCTTGACAATGCTGGTAAGTCGTTCTTAAAGCAGACAACCTGAAAATAGCCGATTTTGGACTTGCCAGAACATTCTCGATCCCTGTCAGGCCATACTCTGAATAAGTTGTCACACTTTGGTATAGAGCACCTGAAATTTTATTGGGATCGATGGATTATTGTACTCCTATCGATGTTTGGGCCATTGGATGTATCTTCGCTGAAATGGTGACTAAACGTCCTCTTTTTGCTGGAGATAGCGAGTTAGATCAGCTCTATCGAATTTTCAGAATTTTGGGGACACCTAGTGAAGAAACATGGCCTGGAGTGACCAAACTCAGGGACTACAAAACAACTTTCCCCAACTGGCCTTCAAATCCTATTCAAAATGTAGTGAATGGATTGAACCTGGACGCACTAGGCCTTGACCTCTTGAACGTATTTTTACATATAACTCAGAAAATGCTTCGATACGATCCTAACGCCAGAATCACTGCCAAGGCTGCCATCTCTCATCCTTATTTCAGAGAATTGTTTGAATGATCCTCGAATCAGTATATTCTTATGAATCAAATATCATGCTGTCGTTGCTGGATAATAATATAGTATTGGTCTATGGATATCAATAATCTGATTCCATGATTGTTGATCATTAAAAACATTCAAAACAGATATAATTGTCATTTATATTTATAAGGGAATAATCTTCATGGAGGAGTAGTATTACGATGAATGGCTTGCTGAAGAACCAGTTTCTATAAAAAACTAACAGTCCCCCAGTGATCAGAGTTTATTTCACAGAAGAGTCATACTTTTCGGAAATGAAGTAATCGAGAAGAACATTGATTTGATGATGTAAAGGCCAATCCTCAATCAACAATTTGATCAAAAATAAGATGAGGAGGAAGCAGAAGAAGCTCCTGAATGGATGCAGACTTAAAAGACAGAAAATACAGTTGGATAGAGCAACATAGGGGAGTAAAAAGAAAGCTAGATGACCAAAGGAGAAAAGATAAATAGTCGGGTAGAAGCACTATTCGACCCGCTTCAGGACGAATAAAACGAAAAATGGGCAAGAAAGCATTGCAAACAATCTCAGAGACCGCTAACCTGTCCTTCATGTTTCAATCAACTAACTTACAACTATTCAACAGGAGAAGAGGAAGGATTATTTTGCACGAATGAAGTCTTCGGAGCATAAGCAAAAGAAAACAAGGTAATAAGGCAACAAGGTATAAGTGAAAAGATGATTTGGAATGACTTTGAAATAGAGGAAGCGTAGAAAGCTTTAAAGGACAGAGAATAAGCATTCAATGTCAAGTTTTTATTGGAGTGTGAATGTGGCCTCGCTGTCGGATATTTCGATATCAATCGTTACTGCTATGTTCTGACAAATGTAATTTGATATGTATAACATATGATCAGAGTTGACGGTTGTTGATTTAAGAATGGGGGACAAAAAGCATACTTCCAAGCTTGTGGTGTGGAACTAAGTCATCAGATATTGACAACTATCTTTTCACTTGACTATTCATTCTTCTCGAAGTTTGGTTGTCTATTGATGATGCACTTTCAGTAACACTCAATATTGTCCCCAGAGCATTGAGAAAACCACTATCCTCTGAGGGTTCAATTTTCACTTCCTAAGCTTATATTTGATGAAAGGGCAGCATTTAATACTTCTCCTACAAATGTGCTGCAAAACCAAGTTGATTTATATATTTGGCTTCTAATTGGCTAGGAAAAGTCTTGCTGAAGACTACTTCTTTGCTCACAACATAACAATCTTTATTTCTTTAGAGTACTTACTGTTATTATGTTTTTTACTTGCGGGACTCATTTAGGCTTGTCCCTGGTTCCTTCAGAGGATCATTCAAAGTTTTTTTCGCAGATTCTGCAAAAATTTCCCATCCATGCTATATTTTCAAATCATTCGCTATATTTTGTCTCCTCCTGAACCTCACTTCATTGAATATTCCTTCACAGTAACAAAATAGGACCATTAGTAAGATGATTCCTGAAGCTGCTACAAGGAAGAAAAATACTGAAAAATCAATTAATCCCCAGGCTAAGGTTCGACGCTTCACTCCTTTGTGAACCTTCCTATTGCCATATGCATCGATAGTGACAGAGAATACCTGAAATTAGGGAATCTGTGTTGGCGTTTCAAGACAAAACATAGCTTATTAGATTCTTGTTTTCCATCTATTGATCCAAACTTACCAAAAACCTACCCAGATTGAGGCCAACAATCTGAAGCAAATCACAAGCACAATGACGACAAAGCCAAGGACAGAGCACACAAAAAAGAATATGCTACTTTAATGTGTCTCCAGTCCTAATATGAGACTTACGAGCATGCCAGCTGCAAAACCTGCAAACTTGAACATTTAATATAATTAAAATGCATCATCATTGAGAAATTATTTTGAGAATCTTCAACACGAGGTTCAAGAGAAGTACAAACCCTATCGCATATATAGCTACTTTGTAATTAGGGGAACAAACATCTGCATTTTCAGTATTTATATTGTCCTTGCCTGTGATACTGTTAAGACCCAAGGATTGTACTGATCTTTTCGATTCATGGCTGGTTTCTTGTTTTACTTCGTCTTTGATCTTGGAAATTTTTCTATTTTCTTAATTATGGCCGCTAGTGATGTTGCTAAACTTCAGCCAGCTCGAGCGAGGATTCGTCCCATCGTCAGATAATCTTGAGGTTTGTTTCAAGATAATATTGCTATCTTATTCAGAAAAATTTCTCTGATTATTTGAGAAAAGGGGGCTCCCTTTTTTGTCGAGTTCAGGAAGTATATTGAACGAACCGTTTTCGACAGCACTTTATTTTTTATCGTTATCGTCGAAGAAGGATGGTTCCTTTACGAAAGAAAGCTTGTTCTATTATTTAGCCTCAATTATGCTACAATCAAGATGAGTCAATCTTCCCAATCTCAAAACAGATGGGGGACTTTAAGGCTGCTTTCGGTTTATCAAATCTTTAGAGGTTTTTTATAAAATTTACTTTGTTTCCTTATTTTTGCGTTTGTTGTCATGAATGAAGATATACTCTATTGTGATTTGTTTTTGAATGATTTTGATTTCGAACAGAGAGTGAAATGAAGAATTGGTGAGATGGTACTCAGTCGAGATGGACAATTTTTGTCTGTCTTCTGATAGATAAGTGGATAGTTTATCAACATGAATTCCAACTTTCAGGAGATCAGCAGGAAACTAGCTTTGAAATCGTTCTTCAAGCAGAGCGACTTCAGTATCTTCTCTGTTATTTTTGTCAAGAGCAGTGACACCGCTTCTTTTGGTCTCATATGTTTAAACGAGCAAATCAAAAGGACTATTGAAAAAATCGGTAAATTAAAGGTCTCCATGAGTTGTTTAAATGATGATCTTATCAGCCAGCATGTGCTTTCCTAAAGTAATGCGAATAATATTCCATTTTGGAACTCTCAAATCTGAGTTCCCAAATAATGTTTTCGAATTGAAGCTTGAACTAAACTTCAAATAGTTTTCGTATAACTTCAGTTTTCCTCTAATCAGCACCATTCCATCTTTCAGTGAGCAATGAAAGTCATCAATTTAAGGAGGCTTTTCAGCCTAAACCTCATCTCCTCCAAAGAAACCACAGCACCATCTTTTTCCTTGACCTTTCTTGTTGAAACCTTCAAGAGTCATAGTTGTTTGAATTTGGTTTGCAGCTAAATTAGTACTTAGTTTTTTGAGATGACAGTTTTATTGATAATTTTGACTGTTGACTTTGTTTAAGAAAAATGATTCCATGAGAATTTAATAGTATGCCTTGGTGAATATGATGTTCGGAGGAGGTATGTTTTTC
>Ga0100402_1000730_pt1 | contig 38604 bp, 33 predicted proteins | sample CryGeyme20150102_FD_80419 | JGI IMG/M metagenome (GOLD analysis project Ga0100402, IMG submission 80419) | Groundwater microbial communities from Crystal Geyser aquifers in Utah, USA - Crystal Geyser metaG 2015-0102 | ecosystem: Environmental > Aquatic > Deep subsurface > Groundwater | place...
GGAGTCGGGAGTCGGGAGTCGGGAGTCGGGAGTCGGGAGTTTATGAATTATGAATTATGAATTACAGATTTTCTTTGAAACATCAAGCTATCAGCTATCAGCTATCAGCTTTCAGCTTTCAGCTTTCAGCTTTTAGCTTTTAGCTTTTAGCTTTTAGCTTTTAGCTTTTAGCTTTTAGCTTTTTAAATTTATTGTTTTTTTTAGGGTTTTATCAAATATTGAGTATTATCTTTCCTTCAAGATTATAATTTGTTTTTATGAGTCCAACTTACAGCGCAGCAACCTTATTATGTATTTCAAGCCGTTTTAAAGGTGTTGATTTTATTATTGAAGCTAAACAATTAGGATGTAGCATCTATTTAATTACTGATATTGCTAATAGAGAAAAACCCTGGCCAAGAGAATTATTATCAGATATTTATTTTGTTGATGAGCAAAGTGAAACTTGGAATATTCCGAATCTCATTAAAGCGGTTAGTTATTTGGCGAGAACTACTCATTTCGATAAAATTATTCCATTAGACGATTTCGATTTTGATAAAGCAGCTTCATTGCGTGAACATCTTCGTGTTCCAGGCATGGGCGAATCTCGTGTTCGCTTTTTCAGAGACAAATTGGCAATGCGTGACAAAGCCGAAGAAGACGATATTCTAGTTCCGGATTATGCACATGTGCTTAATTATGAAAGAGTTAAAGCTTTCACATCTATGGTTCCACCACCATGGGTTATAAAACCTCGATTCAAAGATGGTTCAGCACTTTATAAACGGGTTTCTACTATGGATGAGCTTTGGAAAGTCATTCTTGATTTAGGCGATGATCAATCTTATTACATTTTGGAACGTTTTATTCCAGGTGAAATTTATCATGTTGATTCAATCGTTCATGATCACGAAATCTGTTATTCTGGTGTTCATCATTATGGAAGACCATTAATGGAAGTGGTTCAAAATGGAGGGATTTTCACCTCAGCAACAGTAGAAGTTGGCTCGTCAACAGAACAAGAATTATTGCGATTGAATGCAAAAGTTGTTCAATCTATGGGATTAAAATATGGCGTTATGAATACAGAATTCATTAAAAGTCATCAAGATGGGCGGTATTATTTTATTAAGTCTTCTGGAAAAGTTGGTGGAAATTATCTAGCAGAGTTAGTTGAAGCATCTACTGGATTAAACTTATGGCGAGAGTGGGCAAAAATTGAAATGAGCGAAGCCGACGATATTGATTACAATTGCCCAGAATATGTAAAACACCCGGCAATGGTGATTCGGGTTCCGGCTAAAAATCCACCAGCATTATCAAATGAGATGCAACATGCTGCAATTGTTTGGAGACAAGTTTCTCATAATCACGTTACAGTTGTTATTCGTTGTAAGAATCACGACGATTTAAACTCAGTTAAGGAAGAAATATTAAATTCAATTCAGGCAATTTAGTTTTTGAATTTGGGTGATAATTTTACGATTTCGGTATTAATAAGAGTTCTGATTCCAATTCCCTTTTATTGATAGACATTGTGAATTCTTTTTCAAAGAATTGGGTTTATAACTCAATTCTTTTTTTTAAAGGTTTTTGAATCAAACTTATCTCAAAAAACGAATTTTACGAATTAAGCATTAAACAGTCTTTTTCATAAACACTATGCTAAACTTTTTGAAAAACATTCCCAGTTCAGATTTAAAAGTCTGTTATCGCGAATCTGTTAAAGTCTCACTTGTAGTCGGTACTATTTTGAGTCTTATTAACCAATATCAGTTTATCATTCATGGACTAACTGCACAATTGCCAATTTTAAAAATTGGAATGAATTATTTAGTGCCCTTTTGTGTTGCAACCTATTCACGAATAAAAACATTACAACAACAATTTAATCAATCATGAAAAAAGTACTTTTAGCTCGACCAAGTCTTTTCATAGTAAATGATATGCGCCATTTATTGGTTGACTCCTCCTATGTTCCAACACCAATTAAGCATATTAATGAATTACAGCTACACATTTTTACACAAGTTGGTGGTGCCGTAATTTCAACAGCATTAAATTCTGAAGTTGTTGAAGATTATGCTCAAGTTGCAAAAGCATTAAAAGAAAAAGACTCAACAATACCGATTATGTTAGCAACTTTAGTTCCATTTGAAAACTTGGTGAAAGCCTTAAAAATAAAATTTTTAAATAATGGATTAACTATGAATTTCTATTCAATTCAAGATGCAGCAAGAAGATTAATTTTGAATCCTAATACAGATATATTAGTAATTCATAAAGATGATATTACTGTTCAAGAAATGTATGCTGTTACTAAAAAAACGGTAAATAACTTTTTCAGATAAGTTTAATCTGATTAAAATTCCAAAATAGCCTTTCCTTGTTGATTGGTTTCCTGATCTGGTAGAATATCACAGTTATCCCAAATTCCATTTATTAGAGTTTTTGAATACGCTTCAGGCAGATGATTTTGCTTCATTAAGTCTGAAGCTTTTTTTTGATCATAAGTCAAGGAATGCAATTCGAAGGACAGTTCTAATTTATCTGATTCTGAAATTATACCGAACCAAACTCTTGGTGTGCCGTCGTTTGCAGGCATTCCAATCACGCCAGGGTTAAACCAAACTTTTTCGTTTTCTTTGTCTAAAAAGGGCAAGCCACAATGTCCGGCAATTAGTGTTGAAACATTCATTGCTTCAAAATTTGTTTCTTTTTGTTGCCAAGTAGTTGATTTAAAAATGAATTCAGACGTATTGAAATAAGAACCGTGAACGATTCCCATTTTGTGATGTTTGTATTCTATTTCAATGAATTCTGGTAAGGTGTGTAAATAATCGACTGATTTCTGAGAAAGTCGCTTTTGTGTAAATGGATACCATTGTTTTGAAAAGACATCGCAACGACTTCCTGTGCTAAAATCGCAGCCACAGTCAGATTCATTATTTCTTAACTGAATTTCTACATTTCCCGCAATACTTTGAATCCCATTGGCTTGGAAGATTTCTAATACTTCTTCAGGTTGTGAACAATACCCTAAAATATCACCAGTACAAAAAAGCTGAGTGCTTGGAATGTTTCTTTTTTTTGCTTCTTGAAGAAGAGATTCTAGCGCTTGAAGATTACTATAAACGCCTCCAAAGACAAAGATTGGGAGCTTTGCTAATTGTATTTTTTTGATTTTACTTTTCAAGGCTTGGGTTTGGATTTTGGGTTGGGATTTTAGTAAGATTTTTTTTTGAATACATTGGTTTTGGGGGCTGAGATTTTCTATTTAAAAACAAAACAAACAATCCTTAATTAATTTCATCTCTATCGACAGGGCACTGTATAAAACGTAAGATTCCTCGACTACGCTCGGAATGACTTTTTTTATTTAGGAATGATTTGAGATTTTGCTGCTTAATGGCTTTTTTATTCTTTCTTCTTTGGGCCGAGATTGCGGTTTGGAGTCCGCAATGACGTTAGATATTTTTTATTTTTGAGATTATATATGGTAGAAAAAATCCAATGAAACATAATATCGTTCCGATTAGATTACTGCTTAATAAATCTGCATAACGACCTTCTATAAAAATTAAAAATTTTGGGAAAAGACCTAAGGCTACAATCGTTCCCATTATCAATCCAATTGAAACGGAAATAAAATAGGAGCTTTTTGGAACATTCAGTTTCCAGAAAATGAAAATTGGCGCTAAACCTAAAACCATCGTTCCACTTATAGTTGTTGCTGAAAGAATTTCAGGGCTTAGAAAAACGGGAATTGATCCTAATATGGCCATCAAAATCATGGTAATTCGGCCATTATTCACCGTTTTGTGATGCATTTTTCCGATATCCATCACCACTAATTTTGAAAATGAAGAAAATGCGGAATCTAAAGTTGAGGCCGCCGATGTAACCATGATTAAATTCATCGATAACAAAATTCCTAATCCAAAAAGTGACGCTACTTTTACACTTGGATTCCCAATAATGCCTTCCAATTGAGCATAAACTCCAATCAAACTAAATGCAAAAATGCATACGATTCCGATAATTCCTGCGAGTATGAAGCTTTTTAAAGTCAGTTTTGGATTTGTAATGAATCCTCTGTCGGTCATTACTGAATCATGAAATGGATAACTAAAAATCTGAATCAATACTACACCAATTAAATTCAATCCACCTGAAAATGTCCATGAACCAGATGTCACAAAATCCATTGGACTTGCACTTGAAGTTGGAAGAATGAACGCCAACAAAATGACCAATAAAACACTGAAAAATATCATTTGAACAGCATCGGTTAAAAGAGAACTTCGCAAACCTCCTTTTAAAGTGTAAGCCAGTGTGATGAACGTAAAAATCAGAATGGCCATGTAATAGGATGCGGAATTTACGCTTCCGAAATAAGACCCGATTACCATCGTGTTCGACCAAACTTCATTAAACAAGCGGAAAGTAATTAACAATGAGAAAAAGATAACTGCTTGTCTCCCATAACGTTGCTGCAAAAACTGATGAATACTTTTGAAGCCGCCTTTTGTGCGTAAATCATAAATTATCCAACCTGCCACCATAAACGATAAATAATATAAACTGTAAGCAAAGCCACCAACTAATCCAAATTCTTGCCCTAAATTGGCTGCGTTTGTTATTGATTTTGCAAAAATCCACGAGATTACTAAGGAGCCTGTAAGTACAAATAATCCCGGCTGAACTCCTTTTTCATCAGTTGCATCAAAAAATTCTTTTACCGAGTGAGAAATTGGAGCAACGAAGAAAAAACCAATGCCAAATAAACTTAATACAATCCATTGAATCGGTTCAATACTCAATTTTGCCACCACACTTTCGCATTAACACTATTTCCATTTGTTGCCACTTTTGCTAATTCATAGTTTGCTTTGTTTAATGCTTCTTCATCAGCGGGATAGGGCATTCGCACCGGAATTAAATTATTGTTTAGGCTTGCTGAAACTGTTTTTAGCTTTGGGAATCCTGTTCTGCGATATTCAATCCAAGATTCGTAGCCGTTTATTGTATTTGAAATCCATTTTTGTGTGATAATTTGTTCAATGGGATTTTCTCCGTTTTGAGCATAAGCTGCTTTCCCTGTTTTCAGATAATTTGCTGGCATTTCTGTTTTCCAATACTCAAAAGCTAAAATAACACCTGATTCATAGAATTCTTTGGCATTTCCTGAAATCAATCCGCGTTCTGCAGCTTCGGCCAATAAAAACTGAGTTTCCCAAGCTGTTAAAATATTTGCTTTAAGTTCCGCTGCATTTTCACGAAAAATAGTCCCCGTTATAGAATAATCTGAAACAGAAATAGAAATTGAAGATGCATCAGGTCCGTTTAATAAGCCGTTAAATTGAGTATTGTTCGAACTTAATGGTCGATAGAAAAGGGTTTTTCTTGGATCATTCCACTCATCAAAGATTTCAAAAGCGGTCTCTGACATCACGAATAAATTAACATCGCCAATTCTCAAATTAGCCATTCTGAAATTATTTGGCAGCCCTGATGAAAATTGAAATACAGCATTTTGAGCATTATTCTGCATAAACTTTCCAGAATTATAAATTTCTTGAAGTGAATTTGACACATCCGTTTTAGCTGAGATTCGAACTAAAGCTTTAATTTTCAAGGAATTTGCTAAACGAATCCAAGCATCTAAATCGCCGGAAAACAAGAGATCGCCTTGGAGTTGAATTCCACCCGAATACTTTTCCAACGCTTCAATTCCATTGTCTAACAAAGCGATTATTCCATTTTCAGCTAGGTAAATCGCTTCCTGCGAATCATATTTCGGATTGATATTTCCTTCAAGTCCTTTTGTTGCTTCAGTAAAAGGAACATCGCCATAAATATCTGTCAACATTGAACTTATTAATGCTTTTAAAATAAAAGACGGCCCTTTATACACTTCAAAAACAGGATTTTCATTCGCATAATCTGTTATCAAGGAAACATCACGAAGATTTTTGTACAAAATTGGCCAAGGATTTCCACCATATTGTGGCGAAGACAAATTATGCCGATCAAATAAATTGAAATCAATCATCGTAAAATGTTGACTCAATAAATTTCCGGCTACGAATCCTTCATAAGACATATTTTCTGCATAATCATAGATTACTTTTCTCAACAATAAGGCAGGTTGCACATCAACGGGAGCATTTGGATTGGTGTTTATTTCTTCAAAATCTGTTGTACATGCAGAAAATGAAATCAGCAAAACAATCCAAGTACTTAATTTTAATATTCTTGTTTTCATATCTATTCCTCAAAAATCAAATTTAACTTGAACACCAATACTTCTACTTGTCGCATAGGACATATCTTCAACTCCACTTACAAATTGATTTCCTTGAACCGCTAATTGTTCTGGATCAAAATGAGGAATTTCGCTCCAAGCCCATAAATTTCTCCCATAAATTGACAAATTTATTTCTTGTCCAGATTTCAAAAAAGAGGCGTTTTTTATGGAATATCCCACATGCATTTCTCTGAGTTTTAAGTAAGTGGCATCGTAGGTATTATTTTCTTCATGATTCCGATCGAATTTCATTCTGTAATATGTCTCAGCTGCAATCGCTTTGGTATTTGCTTGCCAAATTGGGTTTTCATTAGTTCCAAGATTCACAACACCTTCTGCGATTATCCCTCTTTCGGGTCTATGTTCGGTTTCTTTGAGTTGCCCTGCTACTGTTGCCAATGCACGAGTTCTTGAAATCAGGATTCCACCGTAACGCCAATCGAGTAAAAACCCAAACGAGAAATTTTTATACTGGATTTCGTTTGAGGTAACCAAAATAAAATCAGGATTATAATTGCCCAATTTTTTGAGCGTATTATCCGCGATATACAAGCCGTTTGCATCGACAATAAAATCGCCGTTTTCATTTCGTTTGTATCCTGTTCCATACATATCGCCGAGACGATCTCCTTCGGCAACTTGATACCAAACGGTCTGATTCACGTTATCATAAATTCTTGAATACGCTAAAGTTAAGCGTTCAATTTCAGAAGGAAGAGACTCTACAATAGCTATATTTTTGCTAAAATTGAATTGCAAATCCCAAGTAAAATCAGTTTTTCGAATGGCTGTAATTCCTGCTATAAGTTCAATTCCATGTGAGTTTACCAAGCCTCCATTTATCACTCGTTGAGAATAGCCCGAAGAAATCGCAGCCGGAAGCGAAATTATTTGATTTTCTGTTTTGGCTTGATAATAGGTTACATCAAAACGAAGACGATTTTCCCAAAATCTAAGATCTGCGCCGATTTCAAAAGAACTTGTTTTTTCAGGTTTGATTTGTGGATTCGGAATGGAATTTTGTCCACTGAAAGTTGGGAGTCCGTTTACGGGTGTTTGAGCAATAAAAACTCCGGAGGTTTGATAGGGTTCTGTATCGTTTCCAACTTGCGCCCAATTTGCTCTAAGTTTGGCAAATGAAATCATTTTTGGCAGATTAAATTTCTCCGACAAGATAAAACTTGCCGATACAGAGGGATAAAAGAAACTGCTATTTCCCGCTGAAATAGGATTTGCTAAAGCACTCGACCAATCGTTTCGAGCAGAAATATCCACAAAAACCCAGTTTTCAAAACTTAATTTGGACAATCCATAGACACTATTTATGCGTTTTTTCGACGAATTTTCGAACGACTCAATTGGTGAAGCAGCATTGGAAAGAGAATAAATTCCAGCTTGAGCCAAACGTAAGGTTTGTAATTGTAAAGACGAAAAATGTTGATCCATCCTATTGGCTCCCAAAGAAATATCGAATCCTATTTTTTGTTTTTTCACAGAATAGTTTAGCAGAACATCTGTGTTATTTTCACGAAAATCGACTTTATGATTAGCATAAGCTCCATTTACAAATCGGTTTGAACTAAACGCTCGGCGAAATTTTCGATCTTCGTTTAAATAATCCATTCCCGAACGAATCTGAAAAATTAAATGATAAGTGATTTCATACTTGGCAGAAATCATCCCGAAAAAACGATCACGTTCAAAAGAATTCCGATTTTCGAGCAAGGTGAAATACGGATTATCAAAATAAGTGTAGTTAAAAGAATACTGCTGAATGCCTTTCAAATCGGGTTGCCAATACGCTTTAAGCGCATTGATATTTAAAGAACGCGGCCCCCAAGCCACAAGTGCATAATTCACATTTTCAGAACCGTACCCATTTGATGGACGATTATCGCTATCCGAATAAATATAATTCAAACTACTGTTTATACTTAATTTACTATTCGGATTTAGGTTTAATTTTGTAGAAACAGATCGGCGATTCAGATTTACACCAGGAATGATTGCATCACTCTGCGTATCAGAAAGTGAAACTCTGATGTTTCCCTTTTTGAATCCTTGTGAAAATGCAAGAGCATTGGTTTTGGCACTTCCAATCTGATAGAAATCGGCAAGATTATTTGGATATGATTTTAATTCTGTTGGAGTAATTGTAGCGCCACCATGAACAGCAATATCACCGCCTCGAACCGTTCTTCCATCAGCAAGTTGAACCGGGCTATCAAATTGAGTTGTAAAAATTCCAGAATTTAATAAAGGTCCCCAACTGTATGATATATTGTCGTTTACACCGGCTCCAAGCCCATTAATAAACGCAAAGTTTCCCGAATTTCCTTGACCATATTTATTCTGAGATTCTGGTAATTGAAAAGCCGTTTCAAAAGAAGTATTACTTGAAAATTGAATTCCTAATTTCCCAGTATTAAGTTGATCTGAACCACTTTTTGTGGTGATCACAATAACGCCATTTGCTGCACGAGTTCCATATAATGCAGCGGCAGCTGGTCCTTTAAGTACACTTATATTTTCAATATTCTCTGCATTTAAATCCATTGCACCATTTCCGAAATCAATTTCTTGAAATCCTGCCGCCGCATCGTTGGTAAAATTCACATTCGTTGCGTTATTTATTGGAATGCCATCGACCACAAAAAGCGGATTATTATTGATGAATGAAGCTTCACCACGAATTGTTATTTTGGAAGTTGAACCAATACCCGTTACGCCTTGTGAAACGGTAACTCCTGCGAATTTTCCCGCTAAATTATCGGTAAAATTACTTGCTTGAACTTGATTAATTGCTTGTGCATCAATGCGTTGAATTGCATAACCTAAGTCTTTGGAATCCCGTTCTAAGCCCAAGGCGGTAACTACTAATTCGTCTAAGTTTAAGGTTTCGGGTTCTAAATAGATTATTGCTCCAATTTGATTGCTTTTCAATTTTTTCTTTTTATATCCAATAGATGATATAATTAATTTTAATGAAATACTTTTATCTATTTTTAAGGAAAAAAAACCCTGATTATCTGTGGTCGTTCCCATAGAAGTTCCTTCTATCCAAACACTAACACCAACTAGAGCTTCATTCGATAGTGTATCTTTTATTACTGAAGAGAATGTTAAGGATTGTGAATATAATAATGATAGGTTAAATATTACAGTAACTAAAATGGTAGTTAATATTTTTTTAATCACGTTTTAATCTCCTAAGTTTTAAAAGACTACTTTCGTAAAATGGAGGAATCACAATACCGTAGATTTCATACACTTCCTTTGGAATACCTAAATCAGCAACATAAATTTCGGTGTCTTCGCTAAACCGATCAAGAATTTTTTTAGGAGCCGCTAGCGTTAAAATACAATCAGGATTAAAAAATACCGATTTTTCGTAACCCATATAGCCTGTTGGTATATCTAATGAAATACGATAGGCATTACAAGCATTGGCATTTATGATACATTTTTCAAACGAACCTGTTATTGGTAAACGTTGATTAAAACCCAAGTAAGCATCTACCCAAATATCTGGATTAGGATAAAAATTGGTTGGAATTCCAAATAATTTGGCCCTTGCAAGCTGAGTTAATGGCAAATCTCTAGTAATAGGCTCTGGAATATCGAGAGTAACATAATAGCCCCAAGCTTTTAATCTTCTTGCTGCTACTAAACCACCGCCACCATTATTTCCATTTCCAATTCCAATTTGAATTAGATCATGAGGTTTCGCTTTTTGGGCAATTAATGAAGCTAAATGAAAACCCGCATTTTCCATCATTAATTCAATTGGTAAATTATAGTGACTTATAGCATAATAATCGAATTGTTTAAACAAATCTAAATCAACTGATTCTAATTCATACGTTTTCATTCATTTCCTTTTTAGAAAATAAAAGAGAATATAATGTCTAATTATATTCTCTTAACTTCTATGTCAATTGAAGGTTATATGATTTTTAAGTTCTGATGTAAATATTATTTTAGTTTCCTATTTAATTCCATATTAATTTTTATACGAACTTCATTAGCAACAACCATTGTTGCTGCCCAATCACCAGTTCCTACGCCGTAGTCATTTCTATCAATTTTTGTTTCAATTGAAAGTCCTAGAATCATATTCCCTTTCATCATTGGATGTTCCATTTCACCTTTGTATTCTAAAGGAAACATAACGTGTTTTGTCACATCACGAATAGTTAAATTTCCATGAACAACATACTTTTTATCGCCAGTTTTTTCAATTTTCTCTGATTTGAATGATATTTTAGGATATTTCTCAGCGTTAAAAAAATCTGGGGATTGTAAATGTGCATCTCTCTTTGGCTCTTGAGTGCTAATTGAATTAACATCGATACTAAAATTAGCGGAACTCCCTTTTAAGTTATTGGGGTCAAAATTAAACTCTCCAGAGAACGAATTAAAACGACCTGTAACTTCAGAAAAGAAGTGGTTAATTCCAAAATTGACCTGAGTGTGTGCTTTATCAATTGTAAATGATGGAGCATTTTGTGCAAAACTGAAGGACGATAAGCCAAGAAAAAGGGTAATTAGGATTAGAGTTTTTTTCATTTTTATAAGTAATTTTTTTGTTATTTATGAACATTTGATTGGTTACTAGTTAATACCTGAAATCAAAACTAAATCACCCACTTATAATAAACTGTATGTATTTTCTTTTTTTGTAAATTAATCCTAGAAAATTAATACTCATAATCTGTTTAAGTAAAATAACTGTGCCAAAGAATCGTATAACTTAAAAAACGTCATATGACTTCATAATATCTTTCGGTATCTTTAAAAATAACAAGGCGGCAAGAAACAAATTTTGGATTTATTCCAATTGGCTGAAGGCGACTTTCCAGAATGCAAATATGAATTCTGTTTACTTGTATAATCACTTCTATATATAGAGTGATATAAGACCGAAAAATATCAAAAAAATATTATTAGAATGCGTTAATAATATTTTTTACTATTCAATTAAAAAAGCACGAAAATGAACATGTTAACATATTTTCATTATCGTGCTTTTAAATTTTTATCAATTAAGCATCAAAATGACCAATAATTTTAACTGTTATAGCTCCATAAAGCGCATGACCCATTATACTTCCTAACATCATAAGTAACATAGAATCATCAGATTTTGGCATAGGGAAAATGAAACTCATCGTAGCCATCATAATTTGGGCAAAAATAAAGACTATTAATCCGAAAATAATACCTTTAAGAAGTAGATTTGAAACAGTTATAATTCTATGTAATAAAATGACATAGGAAAATGCAAAAACAATTCCAACCATAAAATGCATAAACCATCCAATAAAAACAGGAACTCCCATCATACCGGCAAGCATTTCAGGTGGAGACATTTTAGGCATACCCATCATGGGTGCCACAAACATTAATAAAGTCATAATTGCTGTTCCAATTATCCCACCTAAAATGGGCTTAGACAATGTTGTATTCATAATTTTTGAATTTTAAAGATTGAAGTTTAGTTGTTGATTAATACCCTAATGAAACGATTAATCACCCACTCAAACTAATTACGATGTGCAGCAACTTAATTTTGATACATCTTTTCCACAAGTAATGGCAGCTAATTTGATACCTTCGCTTAATGTTAAATAAGGATAAAAACTAGTTGCCAAATCGTTTACTTTAATTCCGAATTTGATAGCCATACTTACTTGTAGAATTAACTCGTCACCTTCAGCTGCCACGATTCTTGCACCGATAAGTTTGTCGGTTTCAGAATTCCAATTTTATTTTTACTTTGTAGATAGTCGCTACGTTCTAATAGTGAGCTTACTTATATGTTATTAGCAATATAATTGGCGAATTAACACGATTTAGACTGTGTTCAATTTTGTAACGTTTTTAAAACGGCAAGTAACATTTCACCACTTATTCTTTCTTTGTATTTTGGATTTATATATTCAAACAAAATTTTACCATTTTGATCCAAAACCAGAACAGTTGGCACAGGCATTACTTCAGATGTTTTGCCTTTTTGCCCTTTTGTTAAAATATAAGCCTTCAACATTGAAGGTGTTGTAAATCCAATTCCAATTGCCTTGATTAACTTCGCATCAGGATCTGAAAACAATTGATAATTGATGCTATTTTTTTCATGAGTTGGTTTCAAATTTTGATATTCATCGGGGCTTATTGCAACAATTTGATAACCAAGTTCAACTACGTCTTTTTCGATTTTAATGAGACCTGATAATTGCAAATTACAATATGGACACCAACCACCGCGGTAAAAAACTAAAACTGTTTGCTTTAGCTTAAGAATATCTTGCAATAAAACTGCATTCCCATCCATATCTTGTAAATATGCTTCGGGAACTGTCTCTCCTATAAGCAATGGGCTTATATCTTCTGCTTTTTCAGCTATTTGTGCATTTGTATTTTTGAAAGTCCATAAGCAACAAAATACCATACATATTTTTAAAATAAATTTCATAGTTATTTTTTTACACATTATATTTTAAAAAATTATTTTAGTTTTATATTAATTATAACAGATGCATTCTAAAAATCTCTTAAAAGAAATATGAAACCTTAATTATTCGATTATAAAGACGATTTTTTTATCAAAGAATCAGTTTTTAGAAGGCTCCTAACAAATTATTTTCTCTTTTAATCCTTAGAAAAAATGGATAAATGTCTATTAAATAGCTGTTCATGCAAGACTATCATAATTCAGACATTTAAAAGGAGTATTTACAAATTTTTCTTTTAACGACTTAAGTATTCTCGAACACCATAGCTAGCAACAACGCCTTCACCTGTAGCAGCAGCAACCTGAGCTATTGCTCCTTTTCTTACATCTCCTGCTGCAAAAATTCCATCAACATTTGTCTTATTGAGACCTTTTGTTAAAATATGCCCACTTTCTGAAAGATTGAGTAAGCCATCGAATGTTTTTGTATTAGGAACTAAACCAATAAAAATAAATACGCCGTCTGCTTTAATTACTTGTTGGGAATAGTCTTTGTTATTGATCACAGTTAAGGAGTCAAAAACACCATTTTGAGTTGCATTAAATCGTAAAGGGGTCGTATTAAGAATTACTTCAATATTTGAAACAGAAGGTAATTTATCTGTGTAAGTTTGAGTTGCGGAAAATTGCTCATTGCGATGAACAATGATTACTTTTTTACAAAAACCAGCCAAAAAGATTGCTTCCTCTAAAGCAGAATTTCCTCCACCTATTACAATAACTTCTTTATCGCGGTAAAAAGCGCCGTCGCAGGTTGCACAAAAATGAATTCCAGAACCAATTAATTCTTTTTCTCCATCTATATTTAAAGTGCGATACGTGCTACCAGTTGCTATAACAACACTTTTACTTAGATAGAGTTGTGATGCAGTATGAATTTTAAAGTGATTTTCTGTTTTTTCAATGAGTTGTACATCTTCACCTACTTCAATTGTGGTACCCAAAATGGAAGCTTGCGTCTCCATTCGCTCCATGAGTTCTGGTCCTGAAACTTCATTAAATCCAGGATAATTTTCTATTTTTTTCGTAATGTATGCATTACCACCAATGTTTTTTCGCTCAAGAATAATACTATCAAACTTATCTCTTTGCGCATAAATAGCCGTTGTTAAACCTGCAGCTCCGCCACCAATAATTAATACATCATAAATTCTAGAAACTGCAACTTTTTCAATTTCCAAAACTTCTTTTAAGATTTGATTATTGGGATTTGTATAGGGTTTTCCATTTATTAATAAAGTTGGAATAATTCGTTTACCATTATTAATTTCTGTAACCCAATTCGCTGCATCAGGATTTGAATCTACATCAACAAATCGAAAGTTGATTTCGTGATCTTGCAAAAATCGTTTCGATCTCCTACAATCGGGACACCAATCGGCTCCAAAAAATATAATTTGTCCTTGTTTGTTTATTCCTAAACGCTTTGCCAATTCATGATTCTGCGGATTACTAACACTTTCTCCATCTATATTTAAAATAGGAATGATACGTTTTCCATTATTAATTTTCTCGACTAAGCGAGAAGCTTCAGGATCTAAATCAACATTGATATAATTAAATTCAAATTTATTTTTGGTTAAAAACTCTTTTGTTCTTCTGCAATCGGGGCACCACTGAGCGCCGTACAGGGTGATTTCTGGATTTTTCATTTTTTTTCTTTTAGTTTTTGAATCAATTTTGATTTGAAATTTTTTTAGCATGCAATCTGTTGTTTTTTGCTTATTAGCAATCGACCTAGATAATAGATTATAATTATACTTGGAATACCAACTATAACCCATCCAGTTAATGCGCAAATTACTTCGAGACTTAATTTTTCTAGTGTTGTCCAGAAACTCGTATTAAAAGAATTCATAATAGCATCTACCGATAATAAGGTATGATTCGTTTTTAATAAATATTCCCCAATTCGAATAAATGGCAATAGTAAAATAAATTGCAGTGGAGCCAATATATAACTGAAGCCCATCATAATCGGAATGTTCAGTTTATAGTTTATGCCAATAGGAGTTACGATAATAGCCGTTATTCCTGGAATTGGAATAATTGTGAACAGAAATGAAATTAGTAAACTTTGAAAAATTTCTAATGGAGACAACCCTTGTTTAAATAAGGCTAGAAATTTGTTAATCCATAAATTTATCTTCTTTTCCATTTAAATCATTTTAGCTCATTTGTGACCTATCACGAAGCTCAACTGCAATTTCTTATAATTTGAGTAGTATTACTTTTTCCATTTTCGAGCAGAAAATACCGCATCAACCTCTGGAGATGTAATATGATTGGAGTAATTACTCATCGTTTTAATAGCTATTCCAGTTATAATTCCTAAAATATGACTTTCGTTATACCCTGCTTTTAAAAAAGCATTAACATCTTCTTGATTTGCATTTCCACGAGTACCTGTTAAAACTCGAGTTAACTTTGAAAGGGCAGCTAATTTTGCATCAGGAATTGCACTTCCATTACGAATCGCATCTGTTACTTCAGTTGGAACTTTTGATAATTTATCGCCCACAAAACTGTGTGCAGCCATACAATATTCACAATTATTTTCGTAAGCTACAGAAAGAAATACGACTTCTTGCTCAACGGGACTAAAACCTGCATTAACTCTAAAGCTTTGATAAGCATAAACATATGAATCTAAAAGAGCCTCATTTTTCCCCATGTTAATGTACATATTTGGAATAAAACCTAAACCTTTTTTAGTTTTTTCTAATAAGTTCTTTGTTCCTTCAGAATTAGTTATGTGATCTACTTTTATAGTTGCCATTTTTTTTAAATTAAGTTTTAAGATTTAGTTATTAACTAGTAATAAACTATCCAAAACCTCAACGAACGTCTTTGCTGTGTTGTCCAATTCTTTGCTTAATTAGTTCATTTGTTTAATCGATAGACACTTGGCGAACAATTATATTTCTCATGAAATAGATTTGAAAAATTACTTAAATCATTAAATCCACAATCGAAGGCAATATCTGTGATTCTTGAATCGGATAATCGCAATAATTCAGCCGCTTTTTCTAATTTTTTTGCTCGTATGTAACTCGCCGGAGTTTGATGATATTGTTTGGCAAACTCTCGTTTAAACGAGGATACACTTAAATTGCACATATGCGCCCATTGTTCAATAGAGTAATTTTCAAACAGATTATTTTCAATTAGTTGCTTAAATGTGTACGTTTTCGGAGAAAACAACTGCGAAAGTATTACGCTAATTTTTTGAACGTTTCTGGTCTGACAGAGTAATAAAATAATCTCTTTTAATTTAAGAATTACAATATCTTGATTTACTAATGAGGGGTTGTCAAAATAGAATAATAAGCCTTCAATATATTTTTGAATTAAAAAATCGTTGTTTATTTTACTTAAATTTATTTCTTCATCAGCTTGATTGTTTATTTGCTGAAAGATTATCGGTAATTCGTTTATATAGATTTTCTTTAATATTTCAGGACGAAAATGAACCAACACAATCTCATGTTGTCTTGATTTATTATAATTAAGTTGACTAAAATAATTTCCACATTTAAGTAAAACAGCTTCATTATCAGGTATTTTAATAAACTCATTTTCAGTTCTAAAATCAATTTGACCATCTAGCATATACATAAAACAAGCATCTTCCGATGTTGGATTGGGTATTTTAAATGGCATCTGAATTCTTATTTTTTCAAATATGACTTCCCCAAAAAGATCATATTGTTTATGATTAATAATCATTTTTCTGATATTTTTTTATATGATATGAAATCAAATTTGGTACTAAAATTTATTTTACAATTCCTATTCTAAATAAGCTTTTGTGATTGCCCCAACCAAAATAATTAATTCGAAAAAACGTAATCTTTTGCGGAAGCAGCCGAATGACAGGCATTACACATTCCGTTCATCATTTCTTTTCCACCTCTGACGACTATTGAATTATCAGCAGGATTTAACATGAACCATTCCCAGTTTCCCACATCGGAATTGAAGTCATTACCACGTTTTACCATTGCTGTAATTTCATTAACAGTATTATCGTCTTTTTTTGAGTGTTTTACTATAATAGTTCCTAAAGGATAACTTCCATTAACTGTATTTTGCCCATTTTTTATATACACTTTTCGTGTTACAGTTGAATCATTTCCTGCATGGGCAGTTCCTAAAGCAGGATCGGCTCCAATATTTGTCGCTTCTAAATTGAAATTCATAAAATTAAAAAAATCAGAAGCGTCTGCGATAAACTCTTCCGGGTCGTTATCGGTCTCACTACAAAATTGTAGCACAAAACTTGATATTAGAATTACTAGAATACTCTTAAATTTTGTGATTTTCATATCTTTCTCATTTGGTTAAAGTTTGGTTATCACTTTATACCAAATGAATTAAAATAATCACCTATACATTTTAAATAAATTTCTGTATTTAAACATTTTTCATTTTTCGCATTTGTTCAATGCATTTATATTTTTGATTTTGAGCGTTATGTTTGGTTGTATAGCCAAATTCTTCTTTCACTTGATCAATATTTTTTTGCTCAAAAAACATGGCGTTTAATAACTGATTACAATGATGAGTTACTTTTGACATTAAGACACTTACTTTGTCAATTGCGTTCGTTTCGTCTTCAATTGCTGATGAATATTCTTCGTATAAAGAATCTGACATTTCTTCGTCTAAAGCGACTTCATATTTATGCTTTGGATTCCGTAATCTTTTGAGCCACAAGTTTTTACAGATAGCAAACAAATAGGTTTTTAGTGTTGCAGTAAGTCTAAAATCATCCCGGTTTAATTTATCTAAGAGAACTAACATTGCATCTTGAAAAATATCTTCTGCATCGTTTTGAGTGCCACTATTGCTTAGAATATAATGCTCTATGCTTTTGTAGTAATTTTTATAAAGATCGCTGTAAAAAGAGGGTTTTCCGGTTTGTAATTCATGAACGAGCTCAACGGGATTCATATCAGTATAATTACTTATTTGATGCTTAGTTTAGTTCTTAGCCAAAGGTAAGTAATTCAATATTGAAATAAATTCTTAATTGTGAATTTGATTTCAGCTGCTTTTTGTTTCGATTGATTCTGAGTTTTTTAGCTTTTGTGTTGCTAGACCGAGATTCTGGGTCAAGCCCAGAATGACGATTTAGTTTGGAGTTTTATTAAATTCTGAGTTTTTTAGTTTTTGTGATGCTAGACCGAGATTCTGGGTCAAGCCCAGAATGACGAGATTTTTAATGAATACTATTCAACGTCAATTCAATTTTGTATGCACTAAAATACTGCTATGCAATGTTTTATGAACAGGACATTTATCTGCAATTTCTACTAATTTCGCTTTTTGCTCTTCTGTCAAGATTCCCGAAAACATCAGTATTCGCTCAAAAACATCTATTTTTTTATGTTGATCATTTAGATGCTCACAATCTTCAGCATGTTCTTTCTTGTGATTTACATGAACTTGAACGTCACCAATAGCCCATTTTTTTTGATTTGCATACATTTTTAGCGTCATTACGGTACAAGCCGCCAAACTTGATGCTAATAAATCATAAGGAGTAGGACCAAAATTATTTCCTCCAACTTGTTCAGGTTCATCAGCGGTTAAATAATGATCTCCAGTTTTAATTGTTGTAGTGAAAGAATCTTCCTCTTTTAAAACAGCCGCTACTTGGTGCGAGGTTATAACTTTTTGTTCTTCATTTAATGATAAATAACGAACTGACCAACTTGCAATTAATTGCCCAACGTATTCAGCATCATTCCTATTTGTAAGAAGATGATCAGCGCCATCAAGTGAAACGAAACTTTTTGGATGCAACGCCGCTTTATAAATGGTAGCTGCATTTTCAATTCCAACCGTAGTGTCTTGTGGAGAATGTAAAATAAGAATGGCCTTTTGAAGAGATTGAACAACTTTTGGAAGAGATTTTTCTTTTAAATCATCTAAAAAATGTTTCTTTATAATAAACGGTCTTCCACTTAATTCAACTTCAGCCTGTCCAAAATGACGAATCATTTCTAAACTTTGTTCGAACAAATGTTCAACATGATCAGGATTCGATGGAGCGCCAATCGTAGCAACAGCTTTTATGGATTTCAGATTGGAAGCTGCAAAATAAGCTGCTGCTCCACCTAAAGAATGACCAATAAGTAATTCTGGAGCAATGAAATGCGTTTCCAAGTATTCAGCAGCAGATATCAGATCTTCAACATTTCCTGAAAAATTAGAATCTGAAAAATCACCTTCACTTTCACCTAATCCAGTAAAATCGAATTGCAAAATTCCAAAACCTTTTTGAATGAGAGCTCGTGAAATGCTTCTTACTGCAGAAAGATTTTTGTTACAGGTAAAACAATGAGAGAATAAGGCAAAATGCTTAGGTTTTTGATTCAATGGAAGTTCAATTCTTCCACTTAACAAATTGCCGTTTTTATTTGAAAACTTGATTTTTAATGAAGCCATAATTCTATAAAAAACTATTATTTAAGCAATCGATGTATTTTTAACAGCACCTTTTATCTTGTTGCACTGGTGGACAATCCTCTGTTCCATAACTGCAAAAGACGCAACAATCTCCTGGAATGGGTTTCAAAACCGTATTGCATTGTTCACATTTATAAAAAAATTGACATGCATCTAATGGCATAATTTCTTCTTTTTTGAAGCTACAAACTGGACAAGTAATGATTGATTTAGTGGCTACCTGCATAATGTATTCCTGTTAAACGGTGCATTTCATAATCTAAAGTGCTTAAATCTTCTGCGTTAAAATCGGATAATTTCGCATGACCACAAGCTCTTGCGATTACTTTCATCAACTCATTTGAGGCTTCAAAGAAGTTCTGTAATTGTCTTGCAGACGCTTCGATCAATAAACGTGAACGAAGACTTTCTTTTTGCGTGGCGATTCCTACTGGGCAATTATTGGAATTACATGCTCGCATTCCCAAACAACCAATTGCTTGTAAAGCAGAATTTGAAACAGCGATTGCATCGGCGCCTAACATCATTGCTTTTGCAAAATCGGCAGGAACTCGAAGTCCTCCTGTGATGATTAAGCTTACATTTTTTGCATTTTGTTTATCGAGGTGCTTTCTTGCTCTTGCCAAAGCTGGTATGGTCGGAACATTAATATGATCGCGTAAAATGGTTGGCGCAGCTCCAGTTCCTCCGCCTCTTCCATCTAAAATGATATAATCGCAACCCATTTCGAGCGCAGCATCGAGATCTTTTTCGATATGAGAAGCGGCTAATTTGAATCCAATTGGAATTCCACCTGTTCGTTCTCTTACTTCATCAGCAAATGCTTTAAAATCGGAAATGCTTTTTAAATCTGGAAATGCTGCTGGGGAAATGGCGGCTTCACCAATTTTTAAACCACGGACTTTTGCAATATCTGCGGTTACTTTTGAGCCGGGCAAATGTCCACCCGTTCCCGTTTTTGCACCTTGTCCACCTTTGAAATGAAAAGCTTGAACTTTGGCTAATTTATCCCAAGAAAATCCAAATTTGGCTGAGGCTAATTCATAAAAATAGCGTGAATTTGCTTCTTGTTCTTCGGGCAACATTCCGCCTTCACCACTACAAATTCCAGTTCCAGCCATTTCTGCGCCCATCGACAAAGCAATTTTTGCTTCTTTCGACAAAGCTCCAAAACTCATATCCGAAACAAATATCGGCATACTTAATTCCAGCGGTTTTTTGGCTGATTTGCCAATTATCGTTTTGGTTGCCACTTCTTCGTGATCCAAAAGCGGCCTTTTCCATAATTGTGCTGGCAGAAATTGAATTGAATCCCATTTCGGTAAGGTATCTCTATCAACTCCCATTGAAGCACTTGGGCCGTGATGTCCTGTTTTCTTAAGTCCATTTCGTGCTAATTCCTGAATGTATCCTGTGTGAGGCTCGGTTGGTTCAGGATGAGTATCTGCGTAAGTTCCTAAATATTGTTCACGATTAAACGGTTGTGGGTTTTCCTTTTCGAATTGTTTAATCTCTGCAAGATCAATCCAAACGGCTCCGTCTTTAATTTCTGATGTGAATTTGTGTAATTGTTCATCATTATTGTATTCTGAAATCCCGGTATCGTAGCGATAATCCCAATAATGAACTCCGCAGATTAAATTTTGCCCTTCAATATATCCGTCGGCTAAAAGTGCGCCTCTGTGATGACAACGGCCGTATAAAACCGAAGCTTCGTTTCCGTAACGAATGATAACTAAATCAACAGAACGAACAAGTGCGTGGGTTGGTTGCTTTTCTTCAAGTTCTTTAAAAGATAGTAGTGAATGCGCTTCTTTCATCTTAACTCATTTTAAATTAATAGTTTAATTATTCTATTTCTCATTTTTACCCAAAATCAATCGTAAGCAAAAAACAAGTAGTTTTACCAAAGTAATATCAGCATAATAGACATTTTTCAGTTCAATATCCGATGCTCCAAGAGAATCTGCCCATAATATGAGTTGATTAAAAACAGTCGTTTTTATAACGCCATATTTTTTCCAACGACGAGCAGATGTTTTTACTGAAGCTGGAATCAGAGATAAATTTCCCAACTTTTGTGCTTTTCGAACCAAATACACGTCTTCCATTAAAACTCGTTTTGGAATTCCACCTAATTCAAGTAAAGTCGTTTTTCTGATTGCGAATGCCTGATCTCCATAAGGTAATTTTGCCCATTGAGAACGCAAATTTGCAAAAAACGAAACTAGTTTGTACTTGAAACCAGACTCATTTATCGCCAATTTAAAAGCTGTAATTGCGGTGTTTTCGTTTTTGAGTTCAGTTCTAACATGTTTATCCCAGTTTTCCGGTAAAATTGTATCGGCGTGAAGCAAAACAATGAGTTCTCCTGAACTAGCTTCAAATCCGGCTTGTTGTTGTTGACCTCTTCCTTGTTTAGATGAAACGACTTTTACACCCAAACTTTCAGCAATTTCTTTGGTTTTATCTGAACTACCTCCATCTGAAACAATAATTTCGACGAAATAACCTTGCTTGGCAGATTCAATCGTTTTCTGAATTGTTTTTTCTTCGTTTAGACTTGGAATGATAACCGATATTTTGGGAACCAAATCGTGTAATTCATCAACATCACTCAATTTTTGAAGTAATTTGATGGGAGTTTTTGCAATTTTTAATGTTTGTTCTAAGACTTTTTCTGTTCCCCAATCAATTCCAGAAAAAAGTTCTCCCTGAAGTTTTCGCATTCCAATTGTGTAATAGCCACCATCCAAAGCGGGACCGATTACCACAGGATTATTCTCCAACTCAGTAAAAAAATGAATCATATCTGAAGATCTAAAATCAGGACAATCGCTTCCGATAATTCCAACTCGTTTAATCGAATTGTTTGACAGATTAAGATTTTCTGAAATGGCACGCGACATTCTTTCACCTAAATCGCCCGTTCCTTGTTCTTTGTAATAAATATCAGTGCCAAGCCAATTTCGCATTTGTTCAGTTGTTCCATCGGTAAAACGCACTTCGATGTGAACGCCTGTTTTCCGTGCTTGTGCAATAATAAACTCAGTCATCATTTTTTGATGATTGGCCGCGCCTTCCGCACCCAAAGCTGGAATTAAGCGTGTTTTTGCTTTTCCTGCAATGGGAAACCGCGTAAATACAACTAAAAGTGCATCGCTAAAACGATGATTTTTCAGAGTTGAAAGTTCAACCATTTTTTTAAGATTTTTGCTACAAATGGAGTTAAACGCGTTTTGTTATACATTCCTGAAACACGTTTTATGGCTTCTGCTTGCGTTGGATACGGATGAATAACGCCAGCAATTCCACCTAAACCTAATTTTGCTTTCATTGCTGTGGTGATTTCACTAATCATATCGCCAGCATTCGAAGCCACAATCGTTGCTCCTAAAATTTGATCAGATCCTTTTTTAACCATCACTTTAACGAAACCATTTGCTTTGCCTTCAGCAATGGCGCGATCATTTTCAGATAAATTAAATTTATAAAAGTCGACATCTATGTTTTTTTCTTTTGCATCGCGTTCATACAAACCAACATGAGCGATTTCAGGTTGAGTGTAAGTACACCATGGCATGGTTAAATCACTAATTTTTTTGCGTCCTTTAAACAATGCATTTTGAACCACAATTTGAGCGGCTGCATCAGCCGCGTGAGTGAATTTCCATTGCATACAACAATCGCCCGCAGCATAAATCGCTTTATTCGTTGTTTGAAGCTTATCACTTACCTTTATTCCAAATCGTTTATCAAACTCAACACCAACTTTTTCTAGGCCTAAGTTTTCAACATTAGGAGTTCTTCCTGCGCTTACTAAAACATGTGTTCCATTTAGCACAACTGTTTTTCCATTTGATTCTAAAGTGATTTGCTTTTGACCGTCTGAAGTGAGTTCAACTTGAGTGATTTTAGCATTTAAATGAACATGAATTCCTTCTTTTTGAAAAACGTCTTCTAAGATTTTTGAAGCATCTGGGTCTTCGAGTGGCAAAAATATTTTGTCTTGAATAATGCTCACTTTTGAACCCAAGCGACGAAACGATTGCGCCAATTCACAACCGATTGGTCCGCCACCAATTACAATTAAATGTTCAGGACGTTCGGTGAGATTAAAAATGTTCTCGTTTGTTAAAAATTCAATGGATTTGATTCCCGGAATGGGTGGAATCCCGGCTTTTGCACCTGTTGCAATAACAGCCTTTTTGAAATTCAGAATATCATTTTCAACTTGAATGGTATTTTTTCCAGTAAAAACGCCTTCTCCAATAAAAACATCCACACCTAAATCGGTATATCGTTTTGCGGAATCGTTTTTACTGATTTCCGCTCGAACTTTTCGAAGTCTTTCCATCACTTTGGGAAACGTTTCCGCTGCAATTCCATGATTTTCAAAGCCAAAATTTTCGGCATGTTGAATTTCGTATGCTATTTTTGCCGCGCTAATTAATGCTTTTGAAGGAACACAACCTACATTCAAACAATCTCCGCCCATTAAATGTTTTTCAATAAGAGCTACTTTTCCACCAAGCGAAGCTGTTGCAATTGCCGTGATTAATCCTGCTGTTCCTGCACCGATTACGACCATATTGTATTTAGCCTGAGGTATAGGATTTTTCCACGTTTGCGGATGAACATTATTAATAAGCTCTTGATTATATTGGTCTAGTGGAGAAAGATTTAGTGTTGACATTATTTTAGGTGAGAGGGTTTAGGTGAGAGGTGAGAGGAGTCTGGAGTCTGGAGTCTGGAGTCGGGTGTTTGGAGTTTGGAGTTTGGAGTTTGGAGTTTGGAGTTGGGAGTTGGGAGTCGGAAATTCCCCTCTTGAAGGATGGATAGTTCCTTGTCCAACATGAACTTGAAGGAGCTTAGGGGGATGTAAGTTGAGAATCGGTGTCGAGCTTCAAGCTTCAAGCTTCAAGCTTCAAGCTTCGAGCATCAAGCATCATACTTTTAACTTTTCTACTCTTTCAGTCTGGCTTTTGCTTTTTTTACTATGAATGTAATTAGGGCTATCACTAACAAAACTACGACTACTAAAACCCATGGAATTTCACCTTGATTTATTGCTGTCGTTACGGCGTCAGTTCCGACTACAAAAAGAATGGTTCCGGGAAGCATACAAATAGCCGACCAAATTACGTAAGTCCAAAATGGAACTGAAGTTAAACCAAAGCCATAATTCAGCAAATTGAAAGGAAAAATGGGAACGAGTCGAGTTATGGCAACTATAATGTCTCCATTTTTTTCAGTCAATTTATTCAGTTTTTGAAATTTTTCGTTCTTTTCTAATAGTTTGGAAATCGCATCTTTTGCAACATAACGAGCAATTAGAAAACTGAGCGATGCGCCTAGTGATGCTCCGATAATCACAGTGATTACTCCGACTACTGAACCAAATAAAGCACCTGCTGCAATCGTAAGTACAGAACCTGGCAAAGCAGCAACTGTTGCAATCACATATAAACCAATGAATAAAATTGGCGCCCAAACTCCTTGTCCGGCAATCCAATCTTTAATTTCAATCAGTTTTTCATCAAAATGAAAATATCTGGCTAGAATGATTACAGCAACCAAAACTAATAAAGCTAGAATTGGTTTTAACCATTTATTCATTGTTTACCATTTCTTTTGTCTAATTCACTACAAGACATTCCGCCACCAAAACAAGTGTAACAGCGTTCGTGTTGTAACATCGTTTTTACTTTCATGGAATCAGTCAGTGTAGAGCCGAAATCATATTTTTCATCTTCATCAACCAAAGTGCAGGCATACACTCTCATTTTTCCGTCTTTTTTAACCACCATTCGGCTGAATGCGCACATAAATTGAGAACGACTATTTTCTGTGTGATATTTAGTCATGCAATTGGTTGTAATTTCGGGAGCGCCTTGCTGTTCCAAATCAGGAAAACTGATAATGATGGTTTCCGCTGGCAATCCTCTTTCAACCAGAACTTCTGCATATTGATTATCAACCATAAAGCTGATTTCTTTGTCTAATCTGCGACGAGCAACTGAAACAGTAAATCCCGAATCATGTAATTTTTTCAAGGAATCTAATGCTAAATCGAACATTCCATCACCTCGAATTTTATCATGCCTTTCTGCATCAGGGAAATCAAGGCTTATTCTAAAAGATATATTGTGAACTTTTCCTTGTAATGATTTTAGTTGTTCAAAGCGTTTTAGAAGAGGTTTTGTACCATTTGTGAGCACTAAACAAGGAGCAAAATCGAGCGCATAGTCCAGAATTTTTACTAAATCTTTGATTATAAACGGTTCACCACCGGTGAATGAAAATTGTTTGACACCAAGAGAAACGGCTTCGTCAATTAGAGGTTTTGCGTCTTCAAACGAAATCATTCCCAAACGGTGAACACCTGGTCCAGAATGTTCAAAACAGTCGGGACAACTTAAGTTGCAAATCGTTCCTGTGTTGAACCATAATTCTTTGAGTTGTTCAAAATTAATATATCCACGAGCTTCACCTTTTGAGGTTTGAAACCATCCTGAATAATCCACATTTGGGTTAAAGCTATCCATAACAGCAGTTTGTGTAGTTTGCATAAAATTTATTTTTCGTTTAGACTCCAATCGTAATCAAGATATCGAATGGAGTATGTTTTGATGGATGTACTTGTGTATTTCTGAATAAAATCGGGTACAGATTCAAAATCTTCGGCGTACCACTTAAATATGGAAGAAATAAAAATCGTTTGTTTTTGCTCGTCGATGATCAATCCATTTGAACTCGACAAGTAGTTTTTTGCCTGATTTTCTAGTTGCTCGTTCAGTATTTCTGCTCTATAACTTTCCGACCGTAAAGGAGGACAACCTTTGGCAGCGCAGACTAAAGCCAAATGAATTCGTGGCTCGTTAAATTGCTTGCGAATGATGTCATGTTCCAAATTATCTAGACTTATCTTCTCATTAAATAAGGTAATAAATTTAATTGACCAAGTTGAAATCAACCAATTTCCAATATCTTTAATACTATCAATCGGATAATTTTCAACTACCAATTCAATAGTTGCAAGATTATAATAATTAATAAGATATGATAATTTTTCCAATTCCGACCACGATTGGTATGTTTCTATTTTTACATTTGAAAATGAAACTATTCTAGACTTTAACTCTTGTGGATTATGTTTTATTCCAGCATAATCAACACGTCCATTTTCAACATAACGCTGTAAAAAACCTGAGAGATTTTTATCAACATCAAGGTCTTGTGCATGTGTAATAGATATCTGAATTAAAAAAAATAGTACAAGTAGGGTAAACCAATTCATAAATAATCTTTTAATCTTAATACCACAACTCTCCAGTTCATCACCCATTTTCCATTTTTTTTTGAAATTTTTTTTTGAAAAAAAGCTTATTTGAAAATCATACCCCAAAATTTAAATACTTTGAGCGCCAAAAATAATTGCCCCTCCCAATACAAACGCGTCAATAAGTCGGTTGAACCCATAACTTTCTAATAGAATATTATTCGTGAAAAAACCGCATTTATAGATCTATTTTAACCATTTGCCCTATGTTATAACTACACCCTTTCGGCTGCGCCTTTAATATTTCTTGAGTATTTTCTAAAAGAAAACGAGCTGAAAAATCTCTACTTCTTTTCGATTTTTCAGCTCTTTATTAACAACAATTACGGCATCGTGCGAATCTGCATTTCAGGCACTATTCGCAACTGAACTTAAAAATAAGAAGTAAATAAATAAATACTTCTTGATTTCACATTATGCTGGGTTTTTAACTGGGCAAGTACTCAATCCGAATATTGCATACAATGGGCAAAAACTAATAAGGCTAGTAATTGCAAAAACAGCGGCTAATACTACAAATACGATTCCAACGGTTCCTGTTATTATATCTGTAAAATACAATACGGTTATAAGAATAGCAGCCAAGATGCGTACAACTTTATCTATGGTTCCAACATTTTTTTTCATAATCTTTTTCTTTTATACTTCTAAGTTTAATATAAACCATAATCTAGAACATATAGTTGAACCCATAATATGGGCTAACATAATGAGTTAAAAATAATTTCAGCTTATGGCATTGTGTTTAACTTGGACTATAATACCTAGATTTCTTCCGTAAATCTGTGACTGTTGTCACAGATTTACACGTATTCCGTTTTTTTTGAGTACAATTTTGCCTTCATTATCCAAACGTTTGAGTAATCTGCTAATCACTTCTCGTGCTGTTCCTAAATCAGATGCGATCTCTTGATGTGTTATCTTAAAAACTCCTCCTTTATACTCTTGTTTTTCTTTAAGATATAAAAGCAAACGTTTATCTAGCTTAACCGAAATAAGTTGGTGAATTGAATCGATAAGTTCGTCGTAACGCAAATCGTATTGTCGGTAGAAAAATAAATTTATAGCAGGAAATTCTTTAATCCAGGAACGTAAAATATTAGAAGGTATCAGCAATAAGTTAGTTTCAGATTGAGTTACTGCACTAATTCTACTTTTTTCTTGATTGACAGCCGATGAAAAAGACATAATACAACTCTCATCAGGTTTTATGTAATACAATAAAAAATCTTTTTCTTCGAGCTGAGTACTAACTTTAACTATACCATTCAAAACAATTGGAATCATTTGAACAAATTGCCCTGGTTTTATTAATTCGAAATTAGTAGGAAAAGATTGAATCGTTGCGTGTTGCTCGAGTTCGTGAATAAATTCCGCACCTATATGCCCAAATTTTGAAATAAGCTGTGATTTGATGATGTCTTCATTCATAATTTACGGGTTACTAGAAATAGTTAAAAGCAATTAATATCACGATAAATGACTTAAATGAAAAGTGGATTACAAAGTCTTTCTGAATAGATTTCATTAATTCTGGCAGTATTTATTCTAACACAGTATGCACTTTTGAATCATTACTGCTTATTGTTTTTTCGGCTCAATCAATCTAAACATATAAACAGCAACAAGAATACTTAGTATTGCTGTACCAAAAAAAGCTGCAAATGAACCAAATTGATACCAAATCAACCCCATAAACGAACTACTTATTAAAGTAGCTAAACTTTGAAACCCTGCATAACTGCCAATTGCTGTCGCAGTTTCTTCTTTTGGACTGATTACTGAAATCCAAGCTTTTGAAATCCCTTCCGTTGCGGCTGCATACAATCCATACAAAAAGAAAATAACCAGGAATCCAATCATTCCTTTTGCTAAAGACATCCCAACATAAACGAGTGAAAAGACTAGAATTCCACTTATAAAAATTGTTTTCAAACCGATTTTATCTGCTACAATTCCAATAGGGAAGGCAAAAAGAGCATAAACTAAATTGTAGAAAATGTAAATTCCTACAACGGCAGTATCATCGAGGCCGGCTTCTTTTACTTTGAGTAGTAAAAATACATCCGAACTGTTTACTAAAGTGAAGGCAAGTAAGCCAACAAGTAATTTTCGATAGTTTATTGAACTCGTTTTCCAATAGGAGAAAAGAGTAAAAAACGGAATTCGGACTTTGGGTTTTGTAATTTCTTTAGGTTTGTCTTTTAAAAAGAAAGAAGCTAAAATGGCTAATAAACCAGGAGCAAAAGCAATGAAAAACAGTGTTTTATAATCATTCGGATAGTAGTACAAATAAATTAAAGCTAAAAGCGGTCCTAAAACGGCGCCCAAGGTATCCATAGAACGATGAAATCCGAAAACTCTTCCTTTCGTTTCTGGCGTCGCTTCATCGGAAAGCAAGGCATCGCGCGCTCCAGTTCTGATTCCTTTTCCAAATCGATCTACTGTTCTTGCCAGAAAAATCCATAATGGATACACATAAATAGCCATCATCGGTTTTGAAATGGCACTTAAAGCATAACCTAGTTGAACAAATGGAACTCGTTTTCCTGCATTGTCAGAACGTTTCCCAAAATAGCCTTTACTAATTCCAGCTGTGGCTTCTGCAATTCCTTCTAAAACTCCAATCAACAAAACCGAAAAACCGATGGATTTTAAATAAATCGGCATGATTGGATAGAGCATTTCGCTCGCCATATCGGTGAACAAGCTTATTAACGATAAAATCCAAATCGTTTTAGTTATGATTTTCATTTTTACAATTTAATCTGAGTTCTAAAAATGATTTTTTTAACTCGTTTTTAATTTTTGATGATTCCGATATGAATGTAATTTCAAGTAAGATTTTGAATCAATAAATCGAATTTACCTCAATTTTCATTGCTCTTGTGGCCATAAACGCTGGGAAATATTCATCAAATTTATTTTCTCCGCCCCAAGTGTCTTCGAACATATCATTCAACATAAAGCCTGCTTTTAACTGTCCTGCAATTTGATCAGTCCAAGAGTGCCCAAAAACCAAAGCTTCATCTTGCTGAATTAATTCATCTAATTTTTCCTTTGGCAGTGATTTCAAATCTGAAAAAGGACTTTTGTAGGTGAGCTTGAGGTTTTCTTCATCAATTTGAAACGCTAATGGATTCATTAAACCTGTCATTAAAATTCCGTTTGGTTTTAGCACTCGAAAACATTCTTTCCAAACAGGCTTTAACTCTTCAACAAAAACGATAGAACAAGGATTGAAAATCAAGTCAAAGCTTTCGTCTTCAAAAACGGATAAATCTCTCATATCGCCTTGAACGGTTTTGATATTCAAACCGAATTCATCGCTCACTTTTTTATCTTGACCCAATTGATTATCCGAAAGATCGAATATCGTTACATCAGCGCCCAAAGCAGCTAAAATTGGTCCTTGTTGTCCACCACCTGAAGCAAGTCCTAGAATTTTCAATCCTTTTAATTCAGGAAACCATTGCTTTGGAACAGGAATTTTTGGCGTTAAAACAATATTCCAATTTCCGTTTTTTGCTTCATTAATCTCTTTTTCAGAGAAAGGAATCGTCCATTTGTCTTTTTTCTCGACGTATTTGTTCCAAGCTGATTGATTATGATTTCGAATATTCATCAGTAATTTTGGTGACATTGGGATGTGAAGTGAATTAAACTTAATGTCTTTTTTCGCAAAAGAAAAGGATCTGTGTTTTGGGCTAAAATATTTGGAATACTCTTTTTTTTGATTTTTGAGATTTGGGATTTAGGCTTGAATTTCTGATGTGAATTTTAATCGGAGAACTGTGAAGTATTCATTTTTATAATCCAATACCTGCATTTGGGTCTTACTAAAAACAAACACTATTAATCGATTGTTATTTAATAACTTAGAATCATAATTAGTTTAATTACATAATTGGGATATCATTTTGCAGTTCATTGGTTAGCATTTCTTCTATCAATGTTAACGATGTGAAATCTCCCTTGCCCCTTTAAAGTTCTTGTGTCTTTTTTAGCATTTTATTTTTTGGGTGAAAGAGGGGGTTTTCTTTTCGAGATTTAAATTCGATTATGTACTAGGCGGAGATGCTGGGTCGGAGCCCAGCATGACAACGAGACGATTACATTCTGCCTTTTTTTATTAATTGAATCGCATCCATTCTTATTCTTGCCTGCTTGATTCTTTCTGCCAATTCTGCCTGTTCCCTTTCAGCAATTCTGACTTCTTCTGGTCTTATGTTCTTGTTTTTCTTTTGTAATTGCTTCAAGCGATCAATTTCATGACCCAAACGAAGATTCATTCGTTTTAAGCCTTTTGCAATTTCTTTGGCTTTTAGATCTTCCGCAAATTCTTCTGCCGCTGAAATCATATTTGGCAAAACAGTTTCCATCAGCGTTTCGTTTTCTAATAAATCGTCAATTATTGCTGGCATTAATTGTTTTTCTAGCTTTTCTACTGAAAACGTCTCTGTTACATTTTTTCCTGTATGATCAACAACTATTCGCATTGGCGTATTCGGTAAAAATCGATCGATGGAATTACTTTGTTCTCCAGCTGTTTCCAAAACGAACAGAATTTCTACTAAAATTCCGGGTGAATGAATGCCTTTAAGTTCGCCATAACACACAGCACCTGTGCCAGAACTTAGCACCATATCAATCGCACCGGTTGCCATTGGGTGATCCCAAGTCACAAAACTGATATCTTCTCGGCTAAGCGCTCGTTTTCTATCAAAGGTTGCGGAAATTCCTTCAAACGGAATTGATGGAAAAGCTACGGCACTTCCATCCATCGGATGCAAGAAATACGTTCTTGACGTAAGGTCTTCCATTTCAACCTTGAAATGTTCGAACACTTTTGTCATAAAAGTTTCTAAACTTTTATCTCGATCTGCTTCTTGAATTTCAGCAATCAATTTTTGGGCAATTTTTGGGCGATACGAATTCATTTCCAATAATTTATCGCGTCCATCGGCTAGCGTTTTCTTTACTTCTTTTTGATAAGTGGAGGTTTCGCTCACAAGCTCATTTGTTTGTTCGCGAATTTCGGATTCATTTTCAAGTTGAGAAATGGAAAGTAATCTTTCACTAAACGCCTTAAATAATTTATTTCCGCCCTCGCTGTTTTCTTCAAACGCATTTAAACCTTCGTGATACCATTTCACCAAAATTTCTTGTGGGCTTTCTTCCACAAAAGGTACATGAATGTGAACATCTTCGGTTTGGCCAATTCGATCTAATCGCCCAATTCGCTGTTCCAATAATTCTGGATGCAGCGGTAAATCAAACAAAATAAGATGATGCGCGAATTGAAAATTTCGGCCTTCACTCCCAATTTCAGAGCACAACAAAATCCTCGCGCCATTCGATTCAGAAAACCAAGCTGCATTTTTATCGCGTTGAACAATACTTAAATCTTCATGGAAAACAGCCACTTTTAAACTACTTCGTTTCGTGAGTGCAGTTTCCAAAGCCAAAACTTTTCCTTTGCTTTTGCAAATTAGGACAATTTTTTCTGTGGAAATCTCTTTTAAGAAATCTTTCAGCCATTTCACTCTTGGATCATCAGAGAACTCAAACCGAGGGTTCTTTTTAATCAGTTTGGCGAATTTCATATCCTGTGCGAATTCACTTTGGAATTTTTCCATCCAAAAAGTGCGCTCTTTTGTCAGTTTGATGGGATGTAAATACGCTTTTCGTTTTGGAAATCCGCTCATAGCCGAACGTGTATTTCTAAACAAGACTCTTCCCGGTCCGTGTTGATCCAACAAATCTTCGATTAATGAATTTCTTGCATCATCATTCTCTAAAGATTTTAGTCGTTCTTTCGGAAAAATCGAAGCTAAAAACTGATTCTCTTTTGGGGTTAATTTCTTTCCAGAAACAAGTTTATCTACAATATTAGCTGCGTTTTTGTGGTCATACGACTCATTTTTAAACTCTTCATAATTTGCGTAACGCTCAGAATCCAACAGCCGAAGTCTTGCAAAATGACTTTCCAATCCTAACTGTTCTGGAGTTGCCGTTAGTAACAATAAACCCTGAGCAACTTTGCTTAACAATTCAATTATGGCGTATTCTGGACTTACTTTTTCCAGCGACCATTCCAAATGATGTGCTTCATCAACAACCAACATATCCCAATTCGCTGAAATCGCTTGTTTAGCACGTTTTTCAGAATTAGCTAAAAATTCGGTGCTGCAAATGATTAATTGATCATCAAGAAATGGATTTCCTTCTGGCGCAGATTCATCTAAAGCTAGGCAGCGTTCTTCATCAAAAATATGAAACCATAGATTGAATCGACGCAGAACTTCAACAAACCATTGGTGCACAAGAGATTCAGGAACTAAAATTAGAACTCTTGAAATTCGTCCACTCAATAATAAACGGTGTAGAATTAAACAGGCTTCGACAGTTTTTCCCAAACCCACTTGATCGGAAAGTAAAACGCGAGGCGCATATCGAGCACTGACTTCATGAGCAATGTACATTTGATGAGGAATTAAGTCGATTCGTCCGCCTAAAAATCCGTTTACTTCTGAAATTCGTCGATTATAATCATGATGAAGCGTTTCTCTTCGCAGAGCAAAAGCCGTTGGATTCTCAACTTCTCCAAAAGAAAGTTTATCCAAAAGATTATGACTAACTGTTACATCTCCCAAATCGGATTCTGAAATTCTTCTTACTTTTCCAACATAAACATATAATTCGTTTCTGAAATCAACGCGTTCTATCTGCAAAGGACGATTTTGCTTATCAACAATGGTATCGCCTACTTTGAAAATGACTCGGCGTAAAGGTGCATTATCTGTGGCGTAGATTCGTGTTTCATCTGAAATTGGGAAGTAAATTTTCACCCGACCTTTGCTGATTTCCTGAAGAATTCCAAGGCCTAATTCAGGTTCGCCTTCGCTCGTATATCGTTGATTTGGGAAAAATGAGTGCATTTAGGAGTTTTGTAATTTTGTAATTTGGGTTCTTTTTGAAACTCTTATAGAATTCAAATTGAGCTTATTCTGAAAAATGTATTTCTGTGAAATAATCGGTGATTTTACTCGATTTTTAATCTTGTTTAGCTATAACTCGACTATTATGTGTAGCCTCCTTTATAATTTATTTTTCTTTTTGAAACGCTTTTACAATTGAACTTTTATTTGCTCTCGATTCTTATTTGGATTTTATTTTCGAAGATATCTCCACTTCGCTTCGTTCTCATTTGGTTCTAAGTGATGATTTCATCTCTCATCTCCGGTCGATATGACTATGATTTTAATTTAAAATTTAAAATTCAAACTTAAGAATTAGATGAAATCTCTGGTCAATATGACATTTTTTATTCTGCTTTTGGACTTATCATAATATGCGCTCTGTGTGTACCTGGATTCATTATCCATGGATGATTTGCCGCCATTGGAACTTCTGGCAATCCCGTTGATTCTGCTGTTGCGAATGGCATATAAACTACATAACGATATTTTGCACCTTCAACTTCACCTGTTTTTTCGTCGTAATTAGCTTTTGGGCCAAAATAAATGTGTAGCGTTGAGCCTGATTTTCCCATTTTTAGTTTTCCTGATTTCACTTCATTTTCACGAATTTCAAAAATTTCGCCAGGTGATTTCCCTTGAGCTTTTAATTCTCTTCCTCTTGCCATAAATGGTTCTAAATCTTTGTGATAAGCCGCCGCATTAAACCCATCTTGATTTGGATTGTCTGCTAAACAAATAAATTCGTTTGTTCCTTCTTTTAATGTCACGAATTCGCCCGCCATATTGTAACCAATCACTTTACTTTCTGCTCGACTTGCTTTCGGAGCAGCCAATAAAGCAGTTGCAATCAAATCTGCATCGGTAGTTATGGGTTTGTAGATTATTGTTTCTTTTTGAGAGACGGTTTCTGTTTCTTCTGATTTTGGGGATTCGGTTTTAGTGCAGGAAAACAGGATTCCGCTTAAAAGGATTAGACTTACTATTTTTTTCATTGGTAATACTCTTACAATTTTTGATTTCGTGAAGTGTACAAGTTTTGAGCTGCTTCTCAAAATGATTCTCGGAACTGGGGATTTAGTAAAATGAACTATTCTTCAATTTTGATTTTTAAAATCAAAAAGATTAGCATTCAGATTCTTAATTTTTAAGTATTCTTTAAAAAGTGTTTTATGTGAAATAATCGTCGATTTCATTCGAGTCGAAAGTGTAAAACCGAAAATCATATTTTTTGGGGTTCAGCATTTTAAACTTAATATTAAATTGACCACCCACTTATTCTCCCTCCAACTCAAAGACCATTTTTTTGAAATTTATTCATTCTTGAGGGAGAGACTTTCTGATGATATTCTTCATGTTTAAGAAATCACGAAATTCTTTCAAGAAAAAACATTAACTCTTATCCCAAACTTAGATTTGTCACAGTCGCAAAACTTATATTTCTATATTCAAAATTATATAGCATTTTCAATTCTGTATTCTTATTCTAAACTTTGTTTAATTGTTCAAAATCAAACCGATCTATTCACGATGCAAAAAAATATTTACTCTTTACTTTTGCTTTTATTAAGCTTTGGAATGACTTCTCCTGCTTTTTCTCAATGGCAAAATCTTTTCAAAAAAGAAGTGTTTATTACTAAATCAGATTCTTTGCCTTATAGAATTCTTTATCCCAAAAATTTTGATACCACAAAAGAATATCCTGTTGTGTTCTTCTTGCACGGAAGCGGTCAACGTGGAAATGATAATGAAAAGCAATTGGTTCATTTTGTGAATTATTTTGCTTCAGATTCTATTCGCTCTATTTTCGAATTTATCGCTGTTTTACCTCAATGTGCAACTGGCGATTATTGGGGAACGGTTAATAGAAGAGAAATTTCTGGTGGTTTAGAGTTTGATTTTCTTCCTAATGAAAAACAAGGAAAATCGGGAGAATCGTTTGTAAAATTGGTTTATGAATTAAAGAAAAAATCTTATATCAGCAACGATAAATTGTACCTAACAGGAATGTCGATGGGCGGAATTGGAACGATGGATATTTTATATCGAAATCCTGATTTATTTAAAGCAGCCTTGGTTATTTGTGGTGGTGGAAATCCTAATTATGTCCAAAATTTTGCGACTAAAGTACCGATTTGGTTTTTTCATGGTGATAAAGATAATGTGGTAAAAACAGAGTATGCGTATCAATTAGTCGAAGCGATTCGAAAAGCTGGAGGCGAGCCCAAAATGACTATTTATGAAGGCATTGGGCATAATGTTTGGGATTTTGTACCTAAAGAAAAAGGAATTTTGGATTGGCTATTGTCTAAATGAGATTTGATTTGGACATTTTTATAAACTGAAAACTTTCATCATGAAATCCCCCTTGCCCCCTTTTAAGTTCATTTCGTCTTTTTTAGCATTTTAATTTTGGGCGAAAGGGGGAGTTTGCGTTCTGAGCTTTGCATTTCAAAAAGCAAAGCCTTGAACCCAATTTATTTTTGCTCATTTCTCATTCTATCATCCCTACATTTCCCTTGCCCCCTTTAAAGAACTTGCATCTTTTTTAGCATTTTAATTTTGGGCGAAAGGGGGAGTTTGCGTTCTTTGCTTTGAATTTCAAAAAGCAAAGCCTTGAACCCAATTTATCATTGCTCATTTCTCATTCTATCATTCCTACATTTCTCTTGCCCCCTTTAAAGAACTTGCATCTTTTTTAGCATTTTAATTTTGGGCGAAAGGGGGAGTTTGCGTTCTTTGCTTTGAATTTCAACAATTAGTGCATTTGACTAATACAAACCGATTCTTTCGCATTTTCAGCACTATATTTAACTTAATTTAATCAAAGCAAGAAACCAAACAATTAAAAATTTAGCATTAAGAATTCAAAATTCTTAATGCTAAATCACGCTTTCAAAACGAAAAAACATTGTTTTTTACGTCTTTATCAATTCCTAAAAAATTTGGATCTAATACAATTTTTGCAGGTTTTATTGGTAAAGAGAAATGCATCTTGTTTTCAAATTCTTTCACCCAAACTCGCTTCAATTCAATCAGAGTATCATTTTCATCATAAAAACCGATTTCTACTAAATCGTTTATTATCAACACTTCTGACTCTCCATTTTGTTTTTTCATGGTAAAATCAAGTGAAACTTCTGTGGTGTTCCCCATCTCTTTTAGACTTGCTTCCTTTATTTCAAGATCATAAAAAACACTTTTTTCAAACCAATCTGTAATCAAATATTGATATTCATTCGGTGTTTCCCTTTTTAGTCTTTCGAGAAAATCTAGAGTTGTTGGATATTTCATCTCATTTGATGGAAAATCAATCAAAAACGTTTGTAGAATTTCGTTCAATTTTGTCTCTCCCAAAACATTAGCAATTGCATTAAACGCTAAAGCTCCTTTTCCATACGAAATATAATCTTGTTCTGCTTTTACCAAATACAAGAGAGATTCGATTTGAGTTTCTCGTGTACGCCCTTTTAAATAGCGCAATCGCTGTTTATTCAAAAACTGTAACGCTCGCTTTTTTCCGAATTTTTGCTCATAAATTTTCAGCGTGATGTATTCTGTTATACTTTCTGTTAGCATTACCGCGCCTAAAACATCTTTTGGCAAAAAACTATTTCCAAACCATTGATGCGTTAATTCATGCGCAATTACATAAAATGATAAATCGATTTTATCTTCCTCTTTTGTGTTCACTCCAAATCGAGCTTCTGAAGTCAAAATCGTATTTCCAAAAAGTGTAGCATAAGTTCCTTCAGAAAGGGGAAACTCTATTATTTTTACTTCTTTGTGTGGATAAGGAGAAAAATGTGATGAATTATATTCTAATGCAGCTTTTAATCCCAACATCATGTTTTTAATCGTGTATTTATGTGATTCATGATGATAAATCTCCAATTTCACATCGTTCCAAGTAGATTTTTCTACCTGATATTCTCCCGAATTAAAGGCGATTCCCATTTTCTGTGGAATTTCTGTTTTGTACTGAGCGAACTTTCTTCCATCTTTTTTCCATTCTTTTTGAAGTACTCCGCTTGCTAATACAGTTTGCGTTTCATTTGTACTTAAAATGACATCAACATCTATTAAATCGCTGTCGATTGCCTGATAATGATTGTTTGGTGCTGTTGAATCTGCAGGATTTTTTTTCTCTTTTTGAAAAGGAAAACCTAAACGTGGAAGAATATCAAATTTCAAGAACGTTCCGTTATTTAAAACACTCGAATTCCGTTCAAACAACGTATTTGACTCATTTTTTATAGCGAAACTCAATTGAATAGAATCGTTTGGTGCTAAAGATTTCTCCAATGTATGCGCAAAAACCTTCATCAAACTATCTGATATTAGGAGCTTATTTTCTTCGCTTAATCGATAAGTCGTTTTTTCATCGAATCCGGTTTTTAGCAAAAGTGTGTCGATAAGATTTTCGGATTCGTTTACTAGAATATACGCTCCAGAAACGACAAAGGAATTCGTTTCTGGAAATAAATCGACTTCTAGTTTTATGGATTTTATTCGTGGTTGAACAAGATTTTTAAGTGGGGAAAACTGAGTTTCAAATGCACTAATCCTTGATATTGTAAGCTTTTCACCGATTTCAGACTGTTCTGCTTTGTAAATCATTCTTCCTAGACTTACAAAAAGGACCAAAAACAACAAAAAACCAATTTGAACGGATCTACTCAAACGAGATTTTGCCATTTCTAACAGATTTTTGATAGAAAAAGTAAACTCACGTTTCCAAAATAAATACGTGATGAAAAGAGTCAGAAATCCGAAAGTCAGCCAATAACTTTGTGCTAAAAAATAACCCGGCAATTGCGATCCATAACCATTCAAATCGCTGAAAATCAATTGTGGCGCTGCATTAAATTGAAGCAAATAACTATTTATCCCCAATTGAGAAAATCCACTTTTACCTAACCAAATTAAGAGCAAAATAAAAATCCCGCCATATAAATTGGGAACCAACGTGTGGACAAAAATGGAAATCAAAGCCCAA
>Ga0100402_1000732_pt1 | contig 38534 bp, 20 predicted proteins | sample CryGeyme20150102_FD_80419 | JGI IMG/M metagenome (GOLD analysis project Ga0100402, IMG submission 80419) | Groundwater microbial communities from Crystal Geyser aquifers in Utah, USA - Crystal Geyser metaG 2015-0102 | ecosystem: Environmental > Aquatic > Deep subsurface > Groundwater | place...
ATTTGGTGAACCAGGGGATATCTTTTTGGGCTTTGTGTAGGATGGCAGTCACGAGGGTGGGCTTAGTTTTGTTGTCTGCACTACTAAGCATGGCTTTGGGATCGTGAGTCTGAATTGTCTGTAAAACGAGTAATAAATCTGCAGTGGACCAGTTGTTGGCTTTGGTGGTTCTTTCAAATGCTAGTCCAAACTCGTGGATGTTGCTGGGAGTAGTTGTGTCGTCTGGGGCTTTCTTGCCGGCAGGGCCAGTCTTAGTGACGAGCGTCCATGGGGATGTGGTTGCTGGGATCGTGTCGTGGATGTTGTTATGGCCGATTTGTAGGGTTCCGACGGCTTGCGCCATAGTATCATCGAGAGGGGAATTGGTGTTGTTATGGGCTGTGCCCGAGGGGAAGGGCGTGGAAGAAAAGGCACAAGCTATGCTTTTTTCTCCAGCTGTAGTAGAGGTACAGGTACCACTACTCATCGCAGGAGATTGGTTGGTATTCTTGTTGTTGGCTGGTGTCAGGATGTCGTCGTCTTCCAGAGTGGGTATAGCATTGGATACAGTCGTTACATTGTAATCAGTAGGAGGTGGTTGTTCGCTGTTGTGGTCTTGTGTGGCTTCGTCGTTTGCCCGTTGGCCACCTACGACGTAGGTATTTGTCTCGCTCCTTGCCATGGTGTCGTCTTTCGAGACTCCTTGCTCTGCGTCGTAGCGTGTCGGGATCTCTGCCATCATTGTAATATCACCATCGACCAACGGCTCCTCATGTGGCTGTTTCTTGGCAGGTGCTGCTGCTGTCCATGGTCTGGGTGTCGCTTTTGTTGCCATGATGTCTTCAGTCGGTCTTTGTGGTGTGTCTATCCTTTTTGGCTCAGTTAGCCTCGTTCCCTTTCCTCCTCCGTCGTCTTCGTCGCGAGTGGTTGGGTTACTCCTGGCTTTGTGTGCTTCCGTCGTCGTCGTCGTGTTGGTTTGAGGCGCGTCGTCTCGTGGTCTTCCTGAGGTTGTCCTGGTCTTGTGCCTGTTGTATTTGGTTATGAGCCGCTTTTTACTTGCCGATGTTGTAAGGGCTGCGTTGCCAAGACTGCTGCTAGCTTTAATAGTTAACTTGGTAATAGTGTGTTTAGTTATGTTAATATAGTTAACTTGTTGTTAATGGTGTTGTCGAGATTCTATATTACCACTTGTTGTAGTAGTACAGCCAATTCCTTTTTCACTCGATTTTTTCTAGAATTGTTCATCAAAACAAATAAGACGTGTTACTTTGGTCAAATTTTGTCTGCTCGTCAAAATCTTCGAGAATTTTTTTGACTAACTACATAATAATAAGAAGAAGAAGGCTGGAGATTCCGAGCCAATCCCGCACGACCAACAGCAGTATCCCGGTTGCAAAAGATCAAAAGAAGAATAGAAACTGTCGTATTGCTGCTCTAATCACAGTCCTCGGAGCACTCTCTAGAGTAGCTGCGTAGTTCTCGAGCCTTTCCATCTTGTTTGTAGACTCTGTTTATAATGAAACACATTTTTCTAAATTAGCTTGCAGTTCATCTGTTCTCTATTTTGATTACTACTCAACAATATTATTTCTTTGCGAAAAAGTGCAGAAACGACTTGTTTTTCTCTGCACGAGGAGACGGAGGCAGCAAAAGCGAAGCGTCCGTGTCGTTCTCTTCATCAGAGAACTCGGAGAAGCTATTATTGCTGTCATCGGAGCAAGGTTCCACTTCAGGTAAATGCGCGTTTTTGTTCGACAAAGTTGGGGCTTGTGGGTGGATCCAACGCAAGAGGGAAGCCTTATTCTTGCCGTCATCTCCTCCAGACGTACTCCGCCTATTGATCGTTTCGCCTTCCGGGTGAAGCATCAAATGAACCGTTCTATGAAGTCTGTTTGCTAGCCCATTCTCCTCGCTAATCACGATAGATTCGTCATCCCCAGAAGTGTCACCATCTAAAATCTTTCCTTCAACTGACTTGAGCTCCGACAAGTCAAAGTCGCTACAATGAGGCCCCTTTTCGCGCTCCAATGAGCGCTCTTGGTGTTCAACCTTCGCCTCTAACTTTTCGATACGCTTCTGAAGCTTCTGTTTTTCTCTCTCCCACATCTGTTGATCGCCCAAGTGTAGCTCTTCGGCCATTTTGAGAGCTCGCAGAGCAGTTGTGTAGTAATGCTGTCGCTTGCTGGTTGCCACGGTCGTCTCTTCTCGCTCCAGAATCAGTCTGAGATAGTTTTGCGTGTACTCAGAGGCCATGGGATAGTCAACAAGGACACGCTTTCGTTGCCACTTGCGTCGACGGACCATGGTATCGTCCACGGCAGTATTGTGGCTGCGCCAAAGATGGGAGCTGACGTCTAGTTTGGCTAGCTGGTCGGGCACTTGAGAGGGCGAAATGAGACCCGTGCCAGACGCTGCTTCGATGAAATGTCCCGCCTGCTTGGCATACGACCAGCCTCGATAATCCTCGATACAACATGAACTTGTCGTTTTATTGTTGTCTATGGTGCGAGAAGATGTATCCACGTCGACGGACCATCCTCCCACCCATGTCCACGTTGGACCGTGCGAGGTTTTTGGTAGTAGATATCCATCTCGCAGCTCATAACGATGAACCAAATTTTGGTCCGTCCAAACACCTACTTTATCGTTTGTCTTGGGCAGTGACATCACTTTACCTGCTCTGGATGTGTCCTTCTCCCTCCCATTCCAGCTTGGAGAGACAAGAGGCAGAGCTTGGAAAAAGGTTGGAAAGTCTATCAGCTCCGAGCTCCATGCTTTCTTGACAGGATGATATACTTGCCACTCGTACATTTCTTCCGTGACAACAGCAGCTTTCTGTGCCTCTGGGTGCCACGGCATGAGTTCCAAGAATCTCACGATATGAAGAGGTATTGAATTTGGCTGACGTTGAGACAATGCGATCGAGGCTGCCCCCATGGCTGGTTTTCCCAGTGTCATGGCGTCCACAAGCTGACGAAACCCCTCAACCTCTGCTCGCAAAGCCACAACTGAGATGTTGTTGGTTGCCGACTCGTCCTTGTTCTCGTCACGCTGGGACTGCTTCCATTGTTGTTGCTCCTCTTTCAGATTTGCAATCTCCTTTTCTAATTCTTGTCGCTTCGCGTGTTCGCTTTCTAATGCTGCCGTTATTTCCTGGAGCTGGTCCGCCTGTCCCGCCGTGGGAGGGCAAGCCTCTACTGCATTGCTATCTGCATCTTCACTTTGTATTGCTTTCTCGGAGCCATACTCCTGGACAGCTTTCTCCGAGAAGCGGTGACAAAGAGTACTAGCAGTTCCAGGCATTATTGTTCGTAGTTTAAATGGTACTTTTGTCTTCTGTTGTGTGGTGTGATGTGCGCTAGAGGCCAGAGTGTCTACTCGTTTTTTTGTTTTATTAACAATGATTGTTGCTCTGCTGAGTTTGTGTGAATGTGAATGTGTATGTGAGTGTGAGTGTGAATGATCAATCTACCCTGGAAAGAAATTCTATCACCAGGCCTTCCCAAAATTGAAGAAGAGAAAGGCGCCAGCGAGTCCGTAATCACGTACTGTAATCTGTAATATATCTCAACAAACAATATTAGAACAATGATGTATTTTCTTGCCTTCTTAACCGAATTTTCGCTGACGCTCTTTTTCCTTCTTGTTTATCCTATCGTGAAAAGTAGAGGTGATTGAAAGGAAAAACAATGCTGATCACATGTTGTCAAGAGTTGGGTACGTACGACTAATACTACAGTCGTGCTCTACTACGGTTGACCCTACTACTAGCTAGTAGTCTACTACTAGTAGTAGTAGTAGTACTCTACTACTACTAGCTAGAGGGACTAGTAGACTACTAGCTATCTCGTACCTACTAGTACTACCAGGTACATGCTACTCCAGTAATAATAATAAGACGCTTTCACTTTCAATCACACGCAGCAGCAGCATCTCATTTTTCTCTCTGTTAATTCGAATTCTCGAACTGTCAACTCATCTGGCAAATACTGCACTGTAGTGGTAGTAGAGAGTGTAGCTGTTACCAGGTGCCTCTACCAGTACCGTACCAGCTAGAGGACTAGTACTACAGTAGACCCTAGTAGAGGAGTTCAACATAATAGTCGCCAATGACAAGAACAAGATGTGAAAGTTAGTACTGTAGAGAGATCACCCTCGATTAGAATTCAATTCGAAATTCTTGATGTGACGTAATCCTGAAATTCATTCGGAATTCCAAACCCTCCAATCATCATTCACACTAATAAGGCGTGGTGTGCAATAGTAGTAAATACTAGTAACAACAATACTTGGAGTACTCGAGTAGACTCAGCATACAGTATACTAGTAGACTACTAGTACTAGGTAGTCAAATGATACTCCCTGGTAGCATAGTACTCGAGTAGCTCACAGTACTAAATCAGAGAGGTCTAGTGTACTCGTATGTTTCATCGCTGAGTGGAAGCGATTCAGCCATAACAGGATTAACACGAGCCCAGGTACCTACAGCTACTGTAGACCCTTCTAGCTAGAGTACTGGTAGATGATAGGAACCTAGTAGTTTTAGCGGTACAGACGAGCCAAATAATAATGACGGAGACGGACTATGTAGTTATTACATTCGTCTCGATCAAGTTCGCAGACAGCTGTTCAAAATTATATCACAGCCGTGTCAGAGTTTTATTTTGAATAGGTTTCATGACTGTACTGCAATTCTGAATCGCATTAAGAGTTGGTGGTCCCAACTTTGCACTGACGAGAGGCTACGCGTCGCGTCCTGAACTTGCATGTTTGGGTATAAAAATATCGAGTTAGCATGTTCGTAGTTTTCATTGCTTGTAGTACACTGCACGCAAAAGGTTTTGATTATTACCATGTTGAAATTACTACTATCACAACTAAAAAATGTTGTTTTCATTCCAGAGTTTCTACGGCGGCAAGGATATCAGCAAGGTAAGACACTTCCTACACGTGTAAGTTGAGGGTAATTACGGGTGACAGACATGCCAATTATTACATCCTTTCCTATTGACAGCAGCAGGCAACAGGCATCCATGGCCAACAATGGCTCAGGCTTAACCAAAGTTTTATTGCAGGTGAGGCCGCCATTACAGCTCTCTTTGACCCACTCAAAATCAGACTTCGAAAACTTCCATAGCTGATTCATCAAAGCTCACAGCCCTAAGCGTTACCTAACATTACATTTTGTGGCAATCCAAGCACTTTATCGTTTATCGATCGCAGCTGAACCCACCTTGCATAATTTGCTACAAAATCTGCCGAATACGCCGAATAATATTTACTCTACATCATACTACTGCAGAACTGATTTTCCGCCATGATTAGAGATATAGTCGACAAGCAAGTCTTTGAATTGAAGAAATTATGGGCTAACAAGAGACAATTAACCTTTCAGGTTCTGAATCTTGCCATGATTGTTTTTAGTGCTCTCATGATTTGGAAAGGTCTCATGTTCATGACCAAGAGCGAATCACCGGTGGTAGTTGTCCTCAGTGGAAGTATGGAACCCGCCTTTCAGCGAGGAGATATCCTCTTTCTCAACAATGCTAAACACGAAGTCCTTGTGGGAGATGTCGTAGTTTTTAAAATTAAGGATCGCGACATTCCAATTGTGCATCGAATCCTCAAGGTACACAAGGACGCCTTTACGGGAGAAGTGGAACTCCTGACCAAGGGAGATAACAACAGAGTAGATGATCGTGGACTCTATGCACCTGGTCAGCTGTGGCTGAAGCGAGAGGATATTCTGGGAAAGGCGGTTGGTACACTGCGGTATGTAGGCATGGTAACCATTGCCCTGAACGATTATCCTGTTTTGAAGTATGTGTTAGTTGGGATGATGGGGTTGTTTGTCTTGACAAACAAAGAAGGATAACACTTAAACGGGCCATAAACTATGGCTCGTCAATAATAATTACAAAAACAATGGCTCTACACGCAAAGAGTGATTCGATTTTCACATTCATTCCAGTGTAGTCTTTTATTTCTGTTCATATCTACCAATAGCATGGACATAGATTTGTGCATACTACATCTCCGGTGATTGCAAAATCTATAGCACAGCAGCAGTTTTAGCCAAAGGAAGAAGCGCTACTGAAGCCGTTTCAATCGTGAGTTTCGAAATCTTTGAAAATAAGATTGCAAGCATTTTCTTCGGGGTGAAGCTTCTCTTCTTGGTAACACCTGCGAGGAGCCTCCGAATGTGCGCACTTGGACTCCTGGTGCGCGAACATGCTCAGATTTTCATTTCGGTTACTTCTTCCCTACTTATGGTATTGAGGACGGAATGTATGCTCAAGCGATTCATCCACCGTGGAGTACGCCGATCGTCCTCCGTGGTGTTTTCGCTGTGAAATTCACTTTTGACGATATCCAAGCAGTGCCCTCCAACAGCCGAAATGCAATGCGGTCGCAGCTGTGGTAAGCTTGTAAAATCTTGCGGCTTACACCTGATAGCAATGGCATCCGGTATGCGCAGATCATGATCCTCGACACTATGCTGCGATTTTGAGGCTCTCTTCCTTCGATCTGACGGCGGGAAGCTCAAAGAGCTTACCCCAGAGTCTGAACGCAATAGAGTGGGCCTTTTCAAAACGCTGCTCATGCTCTGATTCAAGCGTTGGTCTACAGCTGATTTGTCGCAAGGCCTCAATTCAAGCTCTCCCAAAGAAGCATTCAAGACTGCCCCTAATGCAGCTTCTTGTTTCGCCCTTTTTCGTTCTTCTTTCTTCCGATCGAGCTCCACCGACACACCTTCAATGCTACTGAGACATGCCTCATCAGATGATCCCCCCATTCTTCCTTCGAAACCTTCGCCGACAAAAACATGCTTTGGGACGATGTCAAGCGTTGCTTCCTCCTGTTCAATCACTTGGTTATGCTTCCCTTCACGCAGTTTTCTATTATGTCTACTTCTTGATCTGGTTCGGTCGTTTCCTTCTTCAGCTCGTCGCTTATTGTGTCTACTTCTCGACCTGGCTCGGTCATTTTCTCCTCCCAGTCGTTTTGCGTTGTGTTTACTTCTTGACCTGGCTCGACTCTTTGACTGCGATCGACTGGATTGCGACGGTTCCCTACTGTACGATGATCGTCTACTGTGATGGCTCTTGCTGAGAGAACGAGCTCGTCTACATGAAGTTTCTTTGAATGTTGCTCTGGTCGTAGCTCTTTCATTTCCATTCTGGTCAGCTATATATCCTTGCTCCGTGCTCTTCGTTCTCCGCCCACGGTCACCCTGCTTTGTTGTCTTTGCGGGTGGGACTGGCTCCCCGGCGACATCTCGCAAACTTTTATGCAGCCGCCAGCGCTCACTGCTGGGCAATGTGCCAGAAGCAGCGTCTGCTTTATAGCTCTCTAGGGAGGCCACTGGATCGGTCATGCTTGAATGATTATGTAGCAACTTGCGCCCGTTCAAACCTCTCAGCGCCGTTGTCGAATCGTGTGGATGCTTGTCAAAGGAGGTGTACTTATTAATATTTTGAGGTGACCCCACCAGCCTGCTCTTGCTTCTCTGCTGTTGTAGACTTCGAGACGATCCATCGTTTACCAAATTGCCGCTAGACTCAATAAAGAGTGATTTCGAGTCTTTTCGACTTGGAGGTGAGCTTTCGGAGCTTCTGGTTTGCTGCAGGCTTTGATGGTTCATCATTCGGCTGTGATAGTCCTTTCTATAGCCTAACTCGTCAATATCCGTACCCAGGGTTGTACTACAAGTCTGCTTTTTTTTCAAAGAATCAGGGTAACTCGGATATACTTGTCGAGAAGTGACAAGAGGCAGCGCGCTGTGGGCTTGGCTCGTACATTTTCCATGCTCAGAGCGGCTCACCCTGGTGGTAGCCGCAGATCGCTTGTTGCTCTGTGTACTGCTCCTTGTGTTCTCAGGCAACCCAGCGGGCAACGAAACAATATTTCCCAGAGACTTGTGCATATGCAGTCTATTTCTTGCTTTGCTGTTTCGTCCCCTGCCACCGCCAGACTCTCGAGAAACCTCAGACGCTGCTAGACTGGACTTGGACAGCCCCCTGACCAATGAACTGTCATTGTTTTTCCTCTCGTTCGAGAAGCTGAGAGACAAATCAAACGAGTCGTCCACATGTTGGCTCGAGTCTTGTCGGATATGTCTACTGCTCTCCCGTTTTCTGTCTGCACCTGCTTTTCTCGACTTGCTATCCCAGGTTTTCTGTTCTTCATCATCAAACGATCGTAGACTCTGGTTCATTTGCTTACTACTGTGATAACGATGCTTTCGATCGAATTTATCCTGTCGTCGAGTTTCTCCTCTTTCCTTGTCGACAAGCTCCAAATCCGACAGACTCGAGGTCTTTTTACGCAGCAATTTACGACGATCTCTTCCCAGAAGAATTCCATCCGGAGCTTTCCTTTGGGGTGCGAGAGGACTCTTTCTCGAGGAAACATCGCTTTTGCTTTCAGTCGTCGTACTCAACGTGATTTCAGTAGTAACCGATGAATCTACGGTGGGTTTGCATTTTACGATAACGAATTTTTCGCCTTCTTCTACGTGACGCCGCGGCTTTTTGTCCCCGCAAACAAGCGCCTCGCTTTGATCGAGAGAATGATGGCAATCGTGGCGGACAATTGATTGCATTGTTTTTTCAAGCTGCATATTGCCCGAACCTTGCTCGTGTGGCTTGGATGATGTGTCCATCGAGATGTTTCCCAAACTACGATGCAGTCGATTTTGCTGTTGTTGTTGGTCTCCGTTCTTTTTGGACCGAGTGGCCTTTGGACTTGACTTGCTTTTGTTTTTGGGACTTTGTCGTTCCAATTTTCTTCGTTCTTGTCCGCTATCAGAATCCGTACTATAATCACGCTCCTTTTTGTTGGCGGTTCGGCCTTTGTTCAATTTTATTTTGGTTTTGCCACTTTCATGGCTCATGTTGGTGGATGTTACAGCACCGCTATCACCACTAACTTTTAGGTCCTGGATTTCCGCCACAGAATCATACGTTGAACGATGATCTTTGGCATGTGACGACAACTCTCCTGCCTTGATGATTTGATTGTCGTCAAACTGGAATCGGACAGATTTGTTGTTTACACTACTGCTGAAAATGTCTATCAATTGCTGATGGGGAGACTCTTGTTGACTGGATGTTCTTTTGTTTTGATTTTGGTGGATTGTACGACAGTCATGTCGCTGTTGTTCCTTTCTATATTTCACGTCACTGTGCTGAATGTCATTTGTCTTGGATTTGTGTCGTACAGGAGAGCTCTCGTACCCCAATTTTACTTTCGCAGAGGGCATATCGTCGTCCTCCACTTTCTCATTCAACTGCTGCAAATCCAGGCTTTTCATTGATGTTTCTCGCTCGTCGTCGTCGTCGTCGTCATCATCATCATCAACATGATCTTGATTACTTTCATCTTCTGAAGAAGAAGTACTAGAAGAAGAGCTCCCTTTTGATGACAAGTCCTCCGAGGAAGCACCAGAAATTTGGAACGACGACAGTCCTTCTAGAATCGATCGTCGTTTGACCTTGTCTTGTATGGATTCTCTCCGTCGGCTAGTTGGACTCTTGGCGGTAATGCTGGTGCTGGTGGCGGCGTCTCTAGTAGTTGAACTGTCTGGTATCGGGGTCTGTTCGTTTCCGGGAGAGCCAGCAGAATAAGCTATCGCTTTTTTGTCGGGCGAGAAAGGCGCAGCCGAGAAGGAATTGACTGTGGTCTCGTTGTCGTTGTTGTTGTTCATGTCGGCAGTGCCGAGAACAGACCCGGAAAAGAGAGCCCAGCCTGTTTCCACTTCCATATTATTAGACAAGTTCTGCAATTCCATTGTTTTGAATACGTATTTCTATTATAAATTCCGTCGAGTTGTTTAGCAGATCAATTATTTTTGTGAGTCAAAAGCTGTTGCCATTCCAATTGTGCCATTCTTTAAATTTATTGGACGCTACAAAATTCTCGTTCGCTTTTCACGGGCTTTAGATGGTCGTCTGTTACGTATCCGCTTTGGCTGTACTGTATTATTATTTGTTCAGTTCTAAAACAAATAAAGTGATAGCTTTTTATGGTTTCAGTCGCCTTGGTTGTGTGTTGTGTACAACGCCGCTGCTTGTTGCCAGTAGACCTACTAGTCTAGTACTCGTAGCTAGTAGTAGTGTTGCTTTAGCTACTACCTTAGCTAGTATTAAGTACTCTAGTACAGTACCTCCAGTGGTACAAGTGGCTGGTACGACGACCAGGTAGTAGAGTAGAGTACTGGTAGAGACTAGTACTACTCTACTAGCTACTAGACTACTGTAGCTAGCTAGCAAGTTGAGCACACTCTAGCTAGTAGTAGTAGACTACACGACTTGTATGGTATGATTAGTAGTAGTGGTACTGATCAGGCCTTATTGATTTTAAAAAGTGGATTTATTAAAAGCAGTTCTTCGGCACTCGAACGCGGTCCAAATTTCGGTCATGATCAAACAAGACACACATCTCTCGCACGAATCCAAGAAAATAAGGTTTGCACACTCTTCGTTAGATCAGATGATACTCCCCCCCTCTCTACTCGTACTCTAGTACTCTACACCTCCCATCACTTATCGTATTTTTGATGATATCATCTACTGTACTTTAGTAACACCAGTTAGTCCCTCCGTAGGGAGTACTCAGGAGGAGCATCAAGCCACAATCTGTATTCTAACATCAACTAGAGTCGATGAGGCTTCCCTACTCAATTTTTTTCGCTTTACATGCGCGTTCCAGAAAATAGGACGGCTGGGGCTGAGACTGCTTTCATTGTGGTTTTGGTGGCTGCTCCCGCGTTTGAAGTGGTTCAGCGAAGTCAGCTTTTCTGTCTTGATCTCGGTCAGGTGGTTGCGAAATGAGACGTTATAGTCGAGTGCGTGTCGTGTAGGAGGCAGTGCAGGTATCTCATCATCAGAATCGATTCACGTTCAACAAAGAACTGGAACGAGTGCCTCCCACGCAAGCCACTTCTGCTGACTACTGTGATGGGTTTGCCACTTCACATGGTGTGCAATGCTGACTGCTGACTGCGTTGCTTGCGCATTCTATACTTCACTCTTACCCTATCGCCTGAGCCCATCAGAATCGGACCTATAATCGCTTGCTTCGTCATCATAACAAATAACTAGACTACTACTGTACTCGCTGAGTATGTCTACTCCAACTCAACTGTTTATTGGCTGGTGGTGTGGCACTGCGGGACGTCAGCAGCTTTGCTTACGTCCCAATTTCTGTGCAACATCTGAGTCATGCATGCATTAAAATATGATGACATCACTCAATGTACGCGCTTATTAATAAAAAATAATAACACGGACTCAACAAAATCCGAGCAATCGAATGCTTTCGTTCGTTTGGATCTATCAACACTGTACTATTAATGGATCCCGGTACTGGTACACATCAACAATCCATCATCACCACGTTTGTAATTTACTGAGGTTGGCGGAAGCCAAGGAAAGCAAAGCGAAATACAGTATACTACCTGGTAGTGATAGAAAATACATTTTCACACAAATTATTTTATAATTTAAGTTCGATCGTCTGACGACTGAAATTTTTTCCAAACAAACCAAAAATGAAGACCGCCTTTGCTTTCCTTGCCGCCATGGCTGCCGCCAGCTCTGCCACTGCTTTCACACCCGAGACTATTCCAGGAGCTCTTGCCCCTGTTGGTTTCTTTGATCCCCTTGGTTTTGCTGCCAAGGCCAATGAAGCCACACTCAAGCGTTATCGCGAGGCCGAGCTCACGCACGGCCGTGTTGCTATGCTGGCGGCTGTTGGATTCCTAGTTGGAGAGGCTGTTGAAGGAAAGTCTGTCCTCTGGGATGCTTCCATTACTGGACCTGCCATCAACCACCTACCCCAAGTCCCTCCAATCTTGTGGGTTTTCATTGGTGCTGGTATCGCCAAGGCCGAGTCTATCCGTGCCGAAATTGGATGGGTCGAACCCGAGAACGTTCCCGTCGACAAGCCTGGACAGCTCCGCGAGGAATACATCCCCGGAAACTTGGGATTCGATCCTCTTGGATTGAAGCCCACTGATCCTGTTGAATTTGAGATTATGCAAACCAAGGAGCTTCAGAACGGCCGTTTGGCTATGCTCGCCGCTGCCGGATTCATGGCCCAAGAGCTCGTCAATGGAAAGGGAATCTTTGAGAACCTTCAGGGTTAAGCTCCTCTCGTGAACTTATTTTTGTTTAGTTTATTTCCTAAAAGTTACTCAAGATAACAATTAAGATAATTCCGTTAAAAACCCTTCCAACAGATCACTCATAATTTTCCTTAGAATGTATTTCGTTTCTTATGCAGACGTGAACTCTAAACAAAACCGATCCCAGCCACCAGGTGACTGCAAGCTACATGTTGTCAGTTCAAATGATTCTCATTGCCTTTAGCATTTATTGCAGTTGCAAAATATGAAAATGCATCATATTTCTCAGGAAGATAGGTTTGGGTGTAGTACGGAATTACATGTATCCCTTTCCGTTTTTGCACCACTTTTCGAATCAGCTACTAGTTCTGCGACAACGCGGCATCGTTCGAACCCAAGATAGTAAAACATTGAATTGGAACGGCGCTTTCGTAATTCCTGCTTTTTCAAATGGAAAACACTCCTTTGCGCTTTGTCTGCCGCAGAAATGACCTGTCTCAAATGGATTGTCTTCCTAGAAATGCATCGACAGTTGTTAAAGATGCCATTCCTGCGTCTCTGAACCTTCCAAATTGGCATTTTAATCAACACTACAGAGCTGTTTGCCCATAATATTTGCCGTTCAAAGCAGAAATACTCGTTGCGGTGACATTCCGGCCTCAATGACAGACGTTTGTATGTGCTCTTTTCGGTAGCCTTACAAACAGCTCCAAGCAGTGTTCTGTTTAGGGTTGAAAGATGAGTATGATAAAATAAGCGAGCCAATGGTTCAACATCGATGTAAGTTATTCTTCTACGAGGCGCTCAATACCCTTGTTTCAGTCTGAGCATGTTGGGGACTGCCGGCAAAGAGGACGACAACCGATTCTAGCTTCGTGTCTTTGGTTTATTTTCAAAATCACTGACGGATTCTTTCTTGAAAATATTTGATCGCTATGTGGCACATCTCGACTTTCGAAACCATCACGATTCTTCATTATTCACGCACGCTGTTGTCTGCAACAGAACTTCTCTCCAGCAGGTGCTGTCTAACTGCAAAGTTGTATTCTGTTTCAGACTCCAAGAATTGGCGAACTGCTCGACGCAACCATGGGTCAGCAAAGAAATGGACCGAGTGCACAAAGTGGGGATCAAACCCTCTAGCCCATTTATAATCTGTCGAAAAAGGTATTAAATACTGAGCACCAGACAAGATATTGTAAAATGATAAAAACTCGTGTTGGAAAAGTAATAAGCGGTACGTACCACCTCCACCAGCTCCAGGTTCCATTCGACGAAGACCATTTTGAATGCAGTACTCGATTGCAGACCAGTAGCATACCTCAAAATGAAGGTTCTTGACATTGTATTCCGGCAAACAACCCCAATAACGACCAAAAAAGACTCCGTTCTTGACGACGTTGAAGGTTCCAGCAAACACATCCTTTGCTCGAAAGCTTAGTAAGCCAGTTAATTTCTTGCTATCCTTCTCGGAGACTCGTCGAGCACACATGAAACAGAGATTGTTGATAAAAGAGGTCTGACACAAGCGCTGGAAAAATTCAAGAGTCAAATATTGTCGTCCCCAGAACATTTTGTCCACAGTCGAAACATAAATCTCGAACATTCGCTCGACGAGTCCTTCGATTTTCAAAATGTCTGCACCCGAGATTGCCTCAATCCGAATGTTGTCGATCTCTCGGACCTTGGTTCTTTCTCGCTTGATAGCTATCCGTCTCTTACTACGGAAACATTTCAAGTATTCAGCAAAATCATCGAAAGGTTGCCCTTTTCGGAGGGGATTACGATTGTTCCATTGATACTGGATGGACACTCTCCGAGAGAAATCATCTCTGTTGTTTCTCTCTAACTGCTGGAGCATTGCTTCAAAGCTGTCTTGTTGCTTGTCGGCCTCCACTTTCATCTCCTCGTCCACTACTGAAATGCTGCCACCTTTCTTTTTTATTTCATCAAAGCTGATGGGAGCAGTGTTCAAAGGCCCTGCAATGGCCGTCGCCTCTGTGTCGGTACAAAAGTTGATGTGTACACCCGAACAGATGCCTTTGCCTTCCAGCGCTATACCATCTTTGATATTTTGTTTCAAAAACTCACCCACAACTTTGGTCAACTCGCCCATTTCTTCTTGCGAGAAGGTATCCCATATGCGCGAATGCCAAAGGATCCGACTTCCTGTTACAGGAGTAAATGGTACACCTAACAAAAGCTTTGGATAATAGTCTAATCCGTTCCGAAAGGCAGCATCCGCCCAGGCTTTGTCAAATATAAACTCTCCTCTGGAATGGGTTTTGATGTACGCAGGAATACAGCCGTCCACGAATTGGGGTTCGTTCGAGATATCTTCAGAGACCCTTTCATCACGGGGCAGAGGTACACGTTCACAATGAACTTGCATGGTCAGGTGTCGAGGATTCCAGCCAGTATCTGATGATACACAACCAGACTCTTCCAAAGTGTGCAGCCAAGAGTGTTCCAGAAAAGGGCTACGCCAAGGTTCTTCTTGGACATCTGTTGTAAAATTGCAGTCGGATTTTGTCTCAGTAGCGCTGCCGGTTCCAAGGCAATTATCCCAATTTTCTGCCGAGATTTCGCTGATGGAAGTATGCCAGGTAAATTCAATAGAACCACCAGAAAAATTTACTCTGGTGAGCTTTGATGCTTCAGCTTCTTCTCGGGGTACTTCTGGTAGGTTGTCACCGTTGGTACTTTGATATGGAGGGCAGAGAGGGGGTGCAGGTCGGAAAGGATGGAGCGTCGGTCGAGATAGCAAGTGAACTTTCCTAGAAGAAAAAGCATGGACAGCAGGTGCATAATCACACCATTGTAGCACAGACATGAACACAAAGCAGTAAGCCAAAAGACGAATCTTTCTTGGGAAATCCTTTGCGAAAGGAGTCTCTTTCATTTTTCCGAGATAAGATGGGATGGGAGCTAAATGCCGTCTAGAAGCGCGAATGAATCGCTCTTCTAATAAGAAGTTTCCAAGAGCATCGTCAAAAAGCAGGATGGGTCTATGCTAAAAATTAGATACAACGAGTGAGCAATTCTAGCGTAGAGTCCAGAGTCCAGATCTTTGTCGTCATGGTTGCTTCCTTCTTCAATAAAAGAAATCTGGTATTTTAACCTTAAAACACAACATCTGTACGCACACACGAACTGAACGATAGTGAAGAAGAAGAAAAAAGAAATACTCGTAATTATACTCAGTAATAGCTAACGATGCAAAAGCAGGAAGTCTACTAGACTAGTAGGAATAATAGGGTGTAGTAGAGCTGAGCATTGAGGTCGACTAGACAGCTTTGATACTGGCCGCAGGAGCAGCAGGTTTATCATCTCCTTCGCCTTCCTTTTCGGTGTCGTTGCTGCTGGTTGTTTTTGGCGGTGGAAGATCCACGATGGTGGGAGTGGGAGCGCCATCTACAGATGTGGAACGTGCCATAGACGTTGGCATATTATTCTTAGGAATGCCAGAAGAATCCGTCGATGTGGTACGCGCTATTTTCATCAAGCCTCCAAGTCCAGAGGATGCCTTTGTGCCGTTCGTCGAAGCTGGATCTGCTTTCGTTGGACCTCCGCTACCAAAACGAGCGAATGGATTGCGCCGCATCATCGGCTGCGCTTTAGCAGCGGCACTTCCGAAACCAAAACCGCCAAAGCGATTCGTCGCCGGCACCGCGGCTGGCGCCTTTGCTTGTGAGGTATCAACAGACTGTGAAACCTCATCCTTAGCATTAATAGCCGACGTAGCAACTTGTTTCCAACGAGAGAACCGGTTTTGGTTCTCATCTGCCGCGGCGGCTGCAGCCGGAGCTTCAGCATTATCTGTACTGCCAGCTGGTGCCACTGCGCGACCAAAAAAGGAGGAGATACCAGCCGCAGCCTTGGACTCTTCGCTGCTTTTCGCTGGGTTGGTCGAATTTTTCGTCGAAGTCTTGTCGGCTGCTGGGGCTGTACCGTCGATAGAAGCAGCCGCTCCCACTTCGGCGGCCAGTGTTCCATCTAACTGCATTTTTCCGCGTACAAAGGCCGCTAGCGATTGATCCAAGACAGATTGCAAAGCTCGCTGAGTCTTGTAGGCAGCTGCAGACTTTTGTCCCATACGAATCTTTTCCATTTGACCGAAAACAGACACATCTGGATCGTAGTCAACAAGAAGAGCATTTGTGTCGAAGCCCTTCTTTCCTCCTTCTCGTACCAACCATGCATGTGCCGCAGCAAATCCGCCTTCCAACACAGAAACAAAAGGAAACCCTCGCTTAACAAAGAAGAGGGCACAATTAGTGGTTTTTGATTCGTCCTCTCGCATATATTCTTCTAGTTGCGGTGTAACATGTTGATTGTACAGAGCTGGAATGGCAGAGTGGCCTTCGCCCATGACACAAATATGAAATGTTCCACGGACAGTCTCAAACGATTCTTCGTACTGCTGTAGCTGCTCTGGGTCCATCAATGTGTCAGGACTCAGTCGAGCTGCAGTAGGGAAACGTCCCTGCTGAGAAGCTGCTTCTTCCGATCGAGCATCCACCAGATAAAATCGAAGGGGCATGGGCAAGTCCTTTTGCAAGCAGGTCCTTCGAATATCATTGGCTTGTTCGCGACTCATGCAAATAAAGGGTAGTATTTCTCCCACTTTGACGCTGACAGAAACACGGTTGTCTTGCTTCCGCTGGTCGTCCGTTTCTTCGTCGTCGTCCAGAGGATTGTCTTTGCGCTCGATTTTATTAGAACCTATCGAAATTTTCTTCATTCCCTCGTTCATGGTCTGCATGGTTTTGAGCACGGATTCGTTAGCTACCTCTGTCATGGTTTTCTTCTTCTTGTTGGGGTTGACGGCAGGGTTGAAACCGGTTCCGTATTTTTTCCTCAACTTCGCATCGAGCTCTTCAAGGTTATCCTTGTATGTTTCTAAAATTTTATCCACATTGCTTTCTTTGGTAGGGTTGTAACGACGATAATAGGCAACCAACCTTGCTCTGGTGAGTCGCATACGCGCCTCCTCCGCCTTTCGTTCTTGGGCTTCCCGATGAGCGGCTGCTTCTGCTTCCAATCGCGCCTTCAAAGCTGCTTCAGCCATTTTCTGTCTCTCCTTCAACGCCTGTTTCACGGCTTCATCTTCGGCGGTGCGTAAGCGATCGACTACCGAATCTGGAGTCGCTTGTTTCATGGCTCTGGCGCGAGCAGCCCATTCTTCCATGGTCATGGCACTGGAATCTTGCATGTTCTCCAACAAAGATTCCATCAGTTCTGGTCCTGTCAATTCGAGCCAAGTGTCCGAATGTTGTTCCAAGACTACCAAAACGAGAAAGAATCGCAATGAATTGTTCTCATTGGTAAAAACAAGATCGAGCAATTGCAAGAGTCGATTAGGATCTAAAAATGTCCCACCGCATTCTCCCACCAAGTGAGTCATTAACCAGGATGGTGGGATCACTCCTTGCTCTTTTAAATGCCGTCCCTTGTAGGTTGGATGGTTTGTATCCTTTTTTCCATTATCGTTGTTGCTACTGGAATCGTTTGCATTTGTATTTGCGCTTGAATTTGTATTTGCTTTTTCGCTTTGCTTTTGTTGCAGTGGTGCTGGTCGTTGCGGCCAGTACCATCCAGGCACGTACCGATCCAAATGGTAGACCAGCATGGGTAGATGGTAACAGGCCAATAAATAAAATTGAGAATGCAGTAATTTCGATGCCTCCCACCGTTCTTCGGGAGTTAAAGCCACAAAAGGCATAAAGGATGGAATGATGTGGGACAACAACACAGGTGCTGCCAATTTTGGAACACCCGCACTCAAAATGGCACACACAACAGGTGGTAACAAGGGATCATAATATTGTGTTGTTGTTGTTGTTGTTGCTGCTGCTGTTGTTGTCGTAACGCCAGTGTCCGACTCTGCAGAAGCGTTCTCATTAGTGCTATTGTTGTGGTTGTTATTGCTGTGATAGTGGTACATCATAATGGATTGCAGTGCCTCTTCGGCTTCGGCTAACTCTACCACCGTTGGACTAGTTCTAACAACTCTGGGTGCCAATTTGGCTGCTTCGGTTCGAATCCATTGTTGCAATTCTTCGTGTTGTTGTTGCTGCTGCGAATGTGTGTGGCTCTCGTTGGTGGTGTCAAACGTCTGAAACGAATCGGCCAAACTTGATAACGTCAATTCGTCTACAGTCTTGGAACAAATAAGACGAGACCACAAGAGCGGTCGCAACGAAGCATCCTTGAGGGTGGAATGTTCCTGTTGTTCCCACTGTTCCAAGATTTGTAATTTTGTAGCTTCCGGTGATTCTAATGCTTCTTTTAGGGATGAAAAAATAGGATGTGGAGGAGGTATGGGGACCACGGTAGCAGCAGAAGCAACAACTTGTTCTTCTTTCTTTTCGTTTTTTTCTTGCTGTTGTTCTTCGTCTTGCTGCTGCTGCTGCTGCTGCTGCTGCTGTTTTTCTTGTGATTTTTGCGCCGATTCGTCCGCTACGGCTGCCAACAATGCATCAGCATCTGTATCATCTTCGTCCAACCAATTCAAAATATCTTGAGTTTCCTGATCGTTCATGGGATCTTCTTCAGCAGCATTGGCATCGGCTTGGCCTCTACTATTGCCACTGTTGATAGGTGCTTCGTCTAACATTTTTAAAAACGAATCATCCATGCCGTACGTATCATTGTCGTCCGCTTCCGCCAACAACAAAGCATCAATACTTTTATCGGTGGCTGCCACGACAACCGGACTGCCATCCTCATTATCAATGCTATTGGTGGTGGTGGTGGTGGTGGTAGCACCACCAGTTGGAGCAGTCTCGGCTGATGATGAGGCGGTGATTATATTATTATTATTATTACTACTACTAGTATTATTATTACCATGATCCGCTGCTCCATCTGCACCAAACGAAAAGAGATCGGCCATGCCATCATCATCGTCGTCGTCCAAATCCATCGTTTTTATAAAGACTGTTGCTGTTGCGCTACTGCTTGCTGTTGTAATAGTGCTTTGGTGTGTGGTTTACTGGTAGTATCGTAGGTGTAAAGGCCTACAGTTTTGTACTCCTACTCTAGAGAGTAGTACTCGTACCAAAGCAAAAGTTAACAGTGGTGAGAGAGAACAAAGGTGATGCACACAGCGAGGATTGCCATGACTTGAACTACTAGTCAAGCGTAGACGAAAAAAATGCTGTGTTTAAGGAACAACTGTGCGAACCCTTGAGTCAATTACTGTACGCAACAACTACTAGTAGTACTACTAGTAGTACTACTAGGCGAGGAGTACTAGCTAGACTACTAGACTACTACACGACAAATTCTAAAGGGCCGCATTATTCGATTTCTCGTCTCCATCATCATTCTACTCTACCAATTTTGTTTCTTGTTTTACTCGCAGTTTATCTGGTTGTCTGATCTCTTTCAGTCTTTTCGCATCAAAAAGGACACCGCTCGAAAGCACTTTGTCTTGGCATGTTCCAGGAAAATATAACTTCCTTTTGACAGTCCTAACAATCATTCACTGATACACAACATTGCGCAGTTTGCACGAACACGAACACGAACACGAACACAGTCACAAACACACATACGGCACTCCTGCCTTTTTGTTTTGTTTTTGCTCCTGTACGAAAGATGGAAACCAACGAGACTTCCAGAAAGAAGGATTATCGCATGTCCGGCTACTGTGATATATGTCAAATGAAAGATCGATTCAAGGATATGATTCTTTTACAGTGCAAAGATTGCAAAGTAAAAATTCACGATCGATGTTATGGAATTGATGTAACCAAATTTGGAAAGCAAGATGCACAGTTTTCCTGTTGGGCCTGTCGGGCTGTGGGAAAGTCTGTCAAGGTCCGAGAAAGAGATGCTTCGACGGGAAAACGTATCGTACGGAACCAATCGGAACGACCTACCCAGTGCTGTTTGTGCAGCGTCAATGACGGTACGACGCAGATGCACGCCATGCACGCCATTTTTGATGCTCACGGAACGCGTGGACGACAAATATGGTTACCACCGGACGAGAAAACGGGAGAACGGCATTTGGCCTGGGCTCATACGCTCTGTGCCTTGATGGTCAATGGCATTCGCGGAGCTACTACCACAGGGACTCTCTTTGGTTGTACATCCAGAGGATATTACGGTGATCCAGATGACATGGAATACTTGTCCGATAGCGAATCCGTCAATTCCGATCTGGACGACCAATATGTGGTCAATGATACACACCATTATGTTTTTTGGGGATTTTTGGATCAATGTCGGGGACGGCCTCTGGATGAGTGGGGCACGAATCTTGCCAAAGCAAAATCAGAAGGTTTGAAATGTATCTACTGTGGAGCAAATGATGACAAGACCACCATTTTGAATGGACAACAAGTCTTTGCATCCTTGCGAGTGCCTCTACAGTGTACCACGAATAATCGCGCCGAGTATCGAATGTTCCGCAAATTTCACCATCCCGAGGAGAAGTGCTGTCAGGCAATGCATGCCGGTTGTGCCGCCTGGGGTCGCAACGAACGGGGAGAGTATTCTTTGGTGCGACGAGCCTATTATTACCCCGGCATACAACACATGAAAAATAAAAGGGACAAAGAACCGGTGGTAGAAATTTATTGTGATTGTCATGCGCAGGACTTGTTTTTGAGAGACGGGATAGACGCAGCTTCACTTATGCTCGACAGACATCCAGGACCGTTTTCGCCGGCCACCGGTGTGGTCAAAAAGCGATTAGACAAGTGGGATGGCAAAATGGTAGTAGACGAAATGGATCAAAACGCGCAAGTTCTGAATATGGAAACCACTGAAAAGCACAAGACATCGGGAGGTAAAGGCGAAACAGCATCGGCATGGGCAGTGACCTTACAAGGCAAAACTGGACGCAAAAAGAGGAAGGAGCTTGAACGAGCAGATGATGCTGTCGCCATTCGGACGGAAAAACATGGACGGTTAGCAACGAAGTACAACACTACTGATACATCAGCACATGCCAAGTCACAGACGGAGCCGTCGGATTTGGCGCAGAGAATTTTCGAAAGTATGGCAGAGGAAAAACGAAAAACTCTTTCGGCTGGCAAGCCTTTCGATTCGACAATTTCTGCTCCCATCAGAATCCGCTGGCTCAACATAAGTGGCAGAGAGGGAATTGAAAAAGAAGAGTTTGATGTAGCTTGGAAAAAGGCTTCCGAAGCCGTCGATAAAGGTGTCGTGCTTGATGGTGAAAGGAAAGGTATTCATGAACGCGAGCGGGCTGCAGATGGCAATCTTTCTGTGGACAGTCAATCCCAGCGTTCGCCTTTGGAAGTGCCGGGTGCTTCTTCAAGTCCTGCAAAACGCCAGAAGCGAGATTCACTATCGACCGCTGGATCAGGCTTAAAAGGGGGCTCATCCAACGTTCAGACAAAGGAGAACTGGAGCACCTTGGTGCGGAGTATGAGAAATGAGTTGGACGGACAGGTTGAACGTCTGATACTCGAGCCTGATAATGAGAATGCCACAAAAAGCGCTGAAGAAATAATTCTTCGAGTGAAGAGCACGTGGAAGAAAAAACTTGGCTGGTCCAAGCCCGATTGGAAAAAGTTTTGGCGCGAAGTGAAAAGTGACCTTTCCTGCTTAGAGATTGAAAGCGGCAGTGTGTCAAAAACTCGCACTAGCTCTAAAGAAGCCGATGGGCCTTCATCAAAAAGCCAAGAGAGTGGTAGCATGGTACATACGCATACCGCCTCCAAACTCTCAGAAGAGCCTGTGCCGAAAAGCCGTGTTTCGCAAGACACTGGCGGCACTAAAAGCGTTGAGCCTTCTACTTCCGAGAAGAACAGGCCAATTTTCGGAAATGCGACACTGCAAGAGTTGCATGCCAACTTCGATTTGGTAGACCTGTTGACAGACCCAGAAGTGGCCGAGGAAGACAAACATGATGATAACGTCCGTACGGACACAACACCACCCGACGATGGAACATCCAACAGCACCAGCCACTCGGCGGCACTACGAGCGATACAAAACTCCTGTGACCTTCTGCAAGAGCGGGCCTCACCTCCACCTCACAGGTGGTCCCATCTAGCATATGGTCCTCACTATGATCGGACTGGTTTTAAATTTGGCGACTGGGACGAGTACGAGGAAATTTAAATGGGAGATGTAAACTGTAATGAATATATACTTTTAAAGTGTGAGACGTTTCCTCGTATAAATCACCTGAAAGCCTTATTTTTGATCGCTGCTTCGATATCTGGAAGCGACTACCAAGCCCAAAAAGGCTGCTAGAGAATGATACCATTGCGCTGTCCCAATGGTTGGAAAGAAAATGTTGATTGGAGCAGGAGCGGCAGCAGCAGAACACACCAACATCATGTGGATGATTGTCGGAATCGCCATGCCCACCAAAGTATCGAGCAAATGATGCGCCAAAAAGTACATTCGTCCCAAAGCCGAAAAAAATACAATTGATATACACGCCAAGGTCAATAGATACTGGCTATGATTGCTGTTGTTGTGTTGGATTGGTAGATGGAACAGAGTCAAGGCAAAGCATGTCGCCGACATGACATCGCCGGACGGAAAGCTTGTCTTGGCTCCCGTTTTCGACAGCATGTTGGGAATGATAGGAAAATGTCGTTTCGATAGGTACACCGGATAAGTACAGCATGGTCGCAGTCTTCTGGTTCCGTGTTTGAGCAAAAGGACGGGAACGCACGAGGCATTCCACAGCATTATAAAGTGAAAGCACAACGGTGCGATCGTTGAAAGCTTTTCTTGTAGGCAATAATGTTGTGAAATAGACATTCCAATCAGTGGACTAAAAACGAACGAGGCGTGCGAAAAGAGGAAACGGATATAAATCCACGTTTGTCCCTGCAAGAACAAAGTCCATGGTACCAGTAGTAGTCCAAAGGTAGATCCCCAAGTTGCCATCCAAAGGCCAAGGTAGCCGTCGGCGTCGGCATCGCCCTTGTCGTTGTCTTCCAGCAATGACGATGCCAATGCTACAATCCAAAAAGGTCCCACAATCTGCAACAAAGGCGGTCCAAATAAATTTCCTGGAATGGAAAGGAAGAATTCCAAAGAAAGGGGCAAGGACCACTGGAATATGTATTTGGATAATGCCACATCCAAGTCGAGGAGGCGTTGCAGACCAAGCTTGTTACTGCTCGGAGTAGTAGTATAATAGGCATCATTGGTATCATAGCTGGTCAGGGTGCTGGTAGAATCTATCGCGTTTCTGGCTGGTCGCCCCATGGTCTTCGTTTGTTCCTCGCCAATCACATACGATGGTGAGTGTAATTTTGGTAATATAACAAGTCGATAGCTGCAATTCCTCGGCAAATAAAGCTACTCGAGTAGAGAGATACAGATACACAGTTGGTCTAGTCTACTTGACGAAACAAATAAACAATTATCCGAGGAGCTGTTTACCTCGCATCAGTCGTGCATATTCGTGAATCGAATTCACATCAATAAATCTACGGTAGAGCAAACGTTAATAATCGGGTACTGAGCTCAATCTTTTGACGGATTCCTAATCATACCACCGATGTTTTGTGTTCGACCGATTGGATGGGTTTTCTTTCTGCTGCATCCCTCGCTTCTAAAACTAATAATTATTATAACAACATTATTTCCTCATCTCAGCACAGCCTGCTCGTTCAACAAACAAATTTCGGATGACGATGCCATCTACAACTCTGGCATCTCCCAGGCTGGTTTGGATTTGCTGCTTGCTTTTCATTTGCAGTTCCCCAGACTTACACCAAACAACAGTTCATGCCTTTCACTGTCACTGTCCTTCACTTGGCCTGCGGTATCCACCATCTCTTTTCCTTCCAGAACGACAGCGACAAGCCCTATATACACGGATCACCACTTTGCGAGAGACGAAAGAGGATGTTACGACCAGCAGTAGTACATCTGGGCGATGGACCAAAGCCAATGAGAGACGAGCACATACTACGCCAGATCCTGCTGCTGTTTCCCAGCAGAAAAACAGACGGCAGAACAACAACAACAAGAGGAACGAAAATAAAAATAATAATAACAACAACAATAATAGAGGTCGTTATAAACAAAGTCCTCAAGAGCAGGCATCGCGGCAACTGAATCAACAAATGATACAAGCAGAAACAGCCAAAGACCTGCTCTTGATCCTGCAAAAATCGAAGGGGGCACTGACAGCTCCTGCCGGCGGAGGAAAATTAAACAATGTCAACTTTTCGACATCGGTCCATCGAATTGCTCGTCATTTGAATCAGCTTCATTATAATAATAATAACATTAATAATAACAACCAGAATAAGGGAAGAAACAACCAACAAAATGAACAACGGTATCATCGAGCACTGATCTTGTCCGATCCTAGATTTGCCCTCCTTCTGTGTGGACTGTCGGAAGCTTTGGGAGATGTACCCTACGATTCAGACAAGACACAACGAGTTGCCTTTGGGGTACGAGAAATGGCAAATATTGCGTGGGCCTTGGCCAAAATGAAAATAGCACCGCCCGAAACGGCGTCACCATTGTTAACCAAGAGCAATTACAAAACCATGCTCTTGGATACGTCGAAACAATTACGAAACAAAGTAATGCAAGTTGCCAAAGAAAAGCAAACTGGTGGGACAAATAATAGTGAGGCACAACAACAGCAACAAGCTTGGATCCCTACGTTAAGTCTTTTGTGTGGCTACATCTTGGATACCATTGCCATTCGGGCAACCACGGATGATTCGACCGCGGCAGCTTCCAAAATTCCCTTTCAAGAAAGAGCCAACCTGCTTTGGGCGTTGGCTACAACACAAAGACCTTCGGAATATGTCTTTGACACAATCGTGAATCGCATGATTGATGATATGGAGAAACAGCTGGAACAATATCCAAATGGGCTACAACAGCCATCACCACAATCAACCACAAACAGCAGCATCAATAATAATACTAGCAACAGAAACAGAAAACACGGCGACGGAAATATCTTGCAGCCTCAGGAATGGTCCAATTCGCTTTGGGCCTTTGCAACGGCTCAAATATATGGAACTGGACAGGAGCGCCTTCTTCGGTTTACCGCTGATGCTATGGAAACACAGCCAGGGTTTCGCGATGCCTTTAAACCGCAAGAAGCGAGCAACACAGCCTGGGCGGTTGCCACCCTTTTGAGCAAAAAGGGTACTATTACCGCGCAAGAGCAAGATGCTGCTCTCCAGATTTTACGACAAGTGGCTGTGATTGTTACCGAGCGAGCCGATGAGTTTAAAACGCAAGAACTAAGCAACACGGTGTGGGCCTTTGCAACTTTGGGATTTGGCATGGCCGCGACGTCGGAAATTGATTTCACGGACAAATCGGGCCCCTCGTCCCTCAATGATTATGTTGTGCTGTCGTCGAACGACCCCGATGGAGACAAGCAGCTACTAGTGAAAGCTACCGATGCTGTGCTAGCGAGTGCCCTGCCAATGATGCAGCGATTCCGTTCGCAAGAGTTGAACAACCTTGCTTGGTCATTGGCAAGGATGGACCGAAGCGATACCACGGTACATTTGGAAGCCATTGGAAGACAGTTGTGCGATCCTCGAAGACGAGTGACCCCTCAAGTATGCCCTTCTGTGTTGATTTGATCAATCGTAGTGCATCGAAGACTGATCGGCACTCATGGTTTTACTTGGACTTCTTACCGTTTGCATACAATTCTTTTATAGGATATTGGTACGACACTATGGTCACTAGCTACGTTGAATTTTCTCGGTGATGATATCTACCGAAGCATTGCAGGAAGGTTGACAGTCGATGGGGCCCGTCTTTTCAAGCCGCAAGAACTGAGCAACACGCTTTGGGCAATGGCAACCGCTGAAGTCTTTCCAAAGTATCCTGAAATATTTGACACAGTCCTGGTTCCACTGGATCAGAGATTCAAAGGCCCATTGCGATCCATTGACGATCCGGTTACTCTGTGTTTTGGCATTGCAGCCGAAGAACTAATGCGACGCCCGTTCGAGTTCAAAACACAAGAAATTAAAGATGTTCTATGGAGCTTTTCAAAGGTAAGTTATGGAGCGCGCTCAAAAATGTTGTTACTGAGCAGGCATAGCAGTCGCCTAACAGTACTGCGTTTTTGTCTTTCAGTCCGGAGTGAGACACCCTGAATTGTTCAAGGCTACTGCTGAACATCTTGTGGGCTCTACTGAAAGCCAACGGCAAACTAGAAGCGAAGAATCTCGTGTGCGAGGCGTCGACGACTTCTCACCGCAAGGACTGGGAAATATGGTCTGGGCCTTTGCAAGACAAGCCCAGCTTGGCGCCGAGTCGTCCAATAAGGAAAATGTCGCAACAAGAAAGAGCGGAAGAATGGCTGTCTATTCAACATGTTTCTTTGACCTTGGTGAGGTACTCGTCCAGCGTCTATTTCATACCATTGCAGAAGCCGATCTGCAAGTTCACAGTAAGCAATCGGTGACTCGTGTTGCTTGCGTTGCTTCACACTGCTGCTTTGTCTGTTCCGTATTCTACGCTCATGACTATCTGTTTCTTATTCATATCGGTATGCACAGATCATCTTAAAAAACTGAAGCCGCAGGATGTATCAAATACCGTCTGGGCAATGGCCGTGCTGGGCTTCAAGCATATTCCTTTTTTGGTAGCTGCCGAACAGCAGCTCCTGGAGCGAGTCAATGAATACATGAACGGAAAGAAAAATTCCATGACAACATTTAAAGGCCAAGAACTGGCGAATTTGCTTTGGGCGTTTGCTATTCTGGACCACCCAATCCATGATTTGCAATCCTGCGTTACCCCATTTATGGTGCAGACCACTGTTGGGTCCATGGAGAACCTTCAACCAGCAGCTATTGCCAACGTCTATCGACGCCAGGAACTTGCTAACATCGCGTGGAGCTGTGCAGTCATTGGGTCGTATCCGCCCGATTTGATGAAACTCCTGTACTGTGGCTTGATAGGAGATGGTGGTGACCAATTTGACGCTAGTCATTTAAACGAATGCTATCGTGATGGAGGCTTACAGCAAGAGGCCGTCATGACTCTGATTTACCTACAGTTGGCGCTAGAACAAGAAGGACAGGATAACCGTTTGTGTTTACCAAGAAATTTTCCGGAAGGATGGAGCCAAAAGTCATCCACGCCAGGTGCTAGCGATTTTGAGCTAAACTTGAGCACCTCAAAGATTCAAAGAAATGTAGGAGCCGCTTTCCACCGAATAGGCTTCGATCATGTCCAGGAGCATATCATCACTGCCGCAGAGTTATTGCAGAACCAAGGATTACCGCTGTCGTCGGCCTACCAGGACGTGATTTCACTTGATATTGCCAACCTCCAATCTCGCATCGGAATCGAGGTCGATGGACCCGCGCATTATGTTGCGGATATAGGGACGCCTCCAACAACAGGTGGGGAGGTTCAAGTCATCAGAGGACACGTGGAGTATCGCTTCAGCATGAACGGAGAACGCCACCAAATCAACGGCCCAACCGCGCTGAAGAAGAGACTGTTAGAACAGATAGGTTGGAGGACTATCAATATTCCATTCTGGGAATGGTACGATCTTGGCGGTGACGAGGTCAATGAGGAAGCCTATTGCCGTTCCTTGTTGCAACAAATCGGCCACTGAGTCGGAACCTAGCTAGGCGCACGAAGGAGTTCGAATACCGAAGCCGTGCACTATGGATGCACCACTCTAGTATTCGTCACAATCCTAGATGGTTCCGAGTTCCGATGGCTCCTGGTAGTAGACTAGACTACCACCAGTACTGGTAGTAGCAGCTCTTGAATTTGGGCGAACTACCTGGTACCAGTACTACTACTGGGTAGTACGGTACCTGGTACCAGGGTACTGTTACTAGATTTTGAGGCCTTTTCATTTTTCATAATAACTGGTAATCAATCGATGAAAACAGCAACTGAGAAAAATTAAAGGGGCTTTTTAATCTACTACTATCAGTACCACGCGTACCAGTAAAGTAATACAATACTACTGGTACCAGTACCTGGTACTACTATTGGTACCGGGGTACCTGGTAGTTACCTGGTAAAAGGGATTTTATTTTTTTATTAATGGTACCATACCAGGTACCGTACCAGGTACTGTACCTACGAGTGGTAGGAGTTGTATTACTGGTAAAGATGAATTAGGCCTCGTGTCGTGCTTTTCACGTGCAGACATCTCGTCATGGCCTTTCCTCTTCTGAACGTTGTAAGAATTGGTGACATGTCAGTTTTGCTTCGATTACCAGAAATTCTTGTGTGCGAAATCTGATTATTAGAGTACAATTTACTAGAGCAGTACTACGTACTTGAGTACTCCTCTAGGCTAGTACCGGTAGTCTACTCTACTGTCTCATTTACAGTCCTCCTCACAGTTCATCTTCGTTCCTGAATCTATTTCGGTTGGTACCTGGTACTGCTGCATATTTTTTTCCCTTCTAAATGGCAATTAACGAAAAAAGCATCCGATCGCAACTACTAGAACAAGGAGTGTCTCCGAACTCGGCGCAAACTTTACGTCCTGCTGACTGAATCACTCTACCAGGTACGAAAAAGAGAATAATAGGCCATTCCATCTGGCCGCGGTCGGTCTGCTGGTAGCGGTACCATACCAGGTAGTGCTCGGAAGGGAACAATTATTTTTTCTCCTATCACATTTGCCAAAGAGTACTGGTACACAGAGTTTCTATCCTCTCACACACATTTTATTCTTGACAGAAAATTTGTTTGTTGCGCCAGTATTGTCTGCTGCTTCACTTATTTGTATTCCAAAGCGCTTCGACATGAACACGGAACAAAGTGATGGTACGAATAGCTTTATTATATGTTGTTATTGTTTGGCGCCTAATGCTTCATTGATTCTCTCGTCTAGGATAGTGCGAGTTTGACTTCGGCAGCTTAACTTTTTGCAGTGACGACTCAAAGCGCCTGCATGGACGTAGTTTCCACTATCGACAGTTTTTGACTCTAATTTTACTATCGCGTTCCTAAAATTCTCAGCAAGAAACACAGAAGCAAAGCCACAGGGCCGAAACAACGATTACTCATCAGAAGCTACACCGAGACAATGTTCCAATTCGGTAAGTCGAGATTCCAGAAAATCGTCCCCTAAGACTTCCAAGCAAGCTGCCGTGGATCGGACAAGTCCCGAGGATTCCAAGCCTGCTGCTTCAATAAACTCCCGGGCGGAGGGGAGACGCAAACGGCACGGCAAAATATCACCAAGGCCGAAGCGGCCTCATTCTCCTGAAGGAGATGGAGGGAGTACGTCGCCCCGCAAGAAGCAACTTTCCTCTTCTGAATGTACCGATCAGCTGACGTTTCCGGAACGTCTCATGCAGCTCATTACCGAATGTCACAGACCAGAACACGTAAAATGGATAGAAGAGGAAGAAGCTATAACCTTCAGGGTAGATGGTTTTCAATCCGAGGTGCTGGACATCTATTTTCAAGGCTTGAAGTATGAATCGTTCGTCCGAAAGCTAAATCGATGGTATGTTTATATATCCATGAGCTGCCGATCGATGTGTCGTCACCACCCGATCTTATCAATGCCATACTCTTTTCTGTTTGATAAACTCATCTTCTTTGGGCAATGCTTGCTTTTCTCTTTTTTGTTTGGCGTTCACCACAGGGGATTTCGGAGGCTTACATCTGAGAAAATATCAAAAGGTTTTGTAGCATATTATCACAACTCCTTTCGTGTGGCAGAGCAACATTTGCTTCGGACAATGGGGATTGGAAAGAAGAATGATCCTGCTGTTCGAAATGCGCCGGCTTTTGTTGGGCCTCACTCGCAGGCAGAAACCTCTGCTGGTGCGCTGGTTGGCAGTAGAGAATCGAGCAAGATTGTGGACAATGGGAGTGCAGGTGCTTACTCCTCGACATCTTCATATGCTACTCAACAGATTCCTACTTTGTCCGGGTCACCTTCCCCCGGAGCAACGCAATCCAGTTCATTTTCTCGCAGCAATTCCATGTTAGTGACATCAAATTCGGCGTTAAGTAATCCGCAAGAGAGTAAGACTGATGAGATATTTGCGGGGGCACTGTTATCTCAACTTGAGTTTACTTCTCAACATAGTACTCGACATAGTGTATTGGAGGAGATGCTGGCACGACAACACCAGACATACTTTGTAGCGCTACAGGAGCGAGAAGCTGAAATACAATCTGAAAATATCCGATTTCAACAACAACAACAACAGCAGCAGCAATTGCAGCAGCTGCTGCTACTGCAGCAACAACAACTACAACAGCGCATCAACGCTTCCCTTTTGTCAGCATTAGCCGCAGAAGGAAATGAAGAACTGACCCGGCAATACACAAGGCTAACAGCTGCTGCTAGATTAGGAACCATGGGCGATGCTCGACGGTCAATCAGCCAGGCCTTCCAGCAACAGCAACCAGTGCCCCCGAGTCATTTCCGCCATGGCTTCCAAACTCAGTTGGCTACAGATCGAAACCTAACAACTATGTTTCAAAGTCATCGACAGCAGCTAAGTGCGGCTTCAAATGCAATAAGTAACCAACGTTTCTCCAACGATTTTGGCATCCTTGGCAACCAGAACGTGAATGCTATTTTGGCAGAAAGCGCTGCTCCGGGTGCAGCCAGCTTTGATAACCTTGTTCAAATATTACTGGAAGATCGACGAAGGCGAGATGCCCAAGGGAGTCAGGGACAACCAAGACAGGGCTTTCCGTCGTTTGGGCCTCCTCGACCGCGGTAGTCTTTTCGTGTTGTTCATTTCTGATGAAACTTGTAGATACTCTAATACTAAATCGCTTATAACATTGAATCGAGCTGAAATATGATACTATATTAAATTTAATTGTTTTCCTGTTTTTCTGATCGCTGCAGAATGTTTGAGTTGCCAACTACCACTACTATGCTACTGCCAGCGTACCAGGTATTAGCTTTTCTACTACGTAGTACTGGTACAGTATTACGTAGTACCGTAGTCTACTTACTTGTTGTCTGTGGCTACGGTACGTTACGTACTAGAGTACGTGGCTACCGTACCATCATTGGGGATGGAAGGAGGAGAACAGGAAGAGGCAGTGGTGCGAACAAGAATACTGTTTCCCATGATACCAGGGAGTGGTACTCAAGTTTATCAAATACCGCCGGGTACCAGGTAGTACAGTAGGAGCATTTTGAAGAATATTTAGGAGCATTTCAATTACTACCAGTACGGTACTAGTACCTGGTAGGCGCATTTCATTTAAACCAGGTACCTGGTACATGGTAGTAATTAGGAATCTTTTTTTTAATTAAGAGCGTTCGTTCATGATTCACTCCTTGATACCAGGTATTAACTCTTTCTGAATTAGGAGCATTTGCTTTGGATTAGAAGCATTTGGTTTATAATTAGTAGGAGCTTTTTCATGTTTTTTCATTACTGTAGGAGCATTAAGAAAAATAATGTTTAGGTGTATTGGAAATGCTCCTACTGGTACCAGTACCTGGTAATTAGGAGCATTCTAATTGCTGTAGGGCTCTCTAGTACTACTACTAGTAGTACCGTACTTCTTCCGGATCAACAACTCCCAAAATCTGGAGTATCTAATAACCGGGGATGATACTGTTGTAATCTTATTACTTTCTTCAAGTCCCGCATGGTGCGCATGCATGATGGCATACAGAAGAAGCTTCGCTGACGTCGTTGGCTCGTTTGACAAGACCAATGAGATTCAAAGCCCAAAAAGTGCATCCAACATCATTATTACTATCTCTCCGTGCTTCTGTCGGAACAAAGGTAACGTTTCGATTGGCAAAGCTCTACTCACAATTTAGCGAACCTATCCTACCTCGACATACTCATTTTGTGAATACTGGGCATCTCAAAAGAATTGAAATCGCAAAAACATACCACCAAATCAATTCCAACATGAACAGACATCAACAATATCCCTACCCTGAATTGAAACCAACAAGCTCCCAGAATACCGGTGACGATGATTCCGCAGACGAAATAGAAGTGGTTCACACGGTGCATAATAATTCTGCTGCCAAAGCTGTTCACAATACAGACAACGTAAATTCGACGCTGGCAAGCTTTTGCTGGAACAAGGCTTGCGTACGGTGTATCCTACCCTTGTTTATCATATGCGGTATAACCTACGGTGTCATTGCAGCATTAGGTATTCACGTTGACAAAAACTCAATTCCCTTTTCGGACTTTATCTTCTCCCGAGATGGATGGGAAGGTCTTAAAGCAGAGGATTTACCTCGATGGAATAACCGAGGATCAGGAATCCTTCAAGTAGAAATGCTGAACGCATTGGACGATCATTGGCAATCATACTTCAACAAGAGTTTTGATGAATGGAACTCGGGCGAACCAAGTGTGCTAGAACTGTCGGTTACCAAGGTCGAACCCGACTCTGGATGTGACTTTGTCGGAGGGAAATTTGCGTAAGTAGAAGTGGAATGGTGATGCTAGTGATGGCGGCCAGGTGAAGCGTTGCTGTGCTCTGTCGGGCGTCTTATTGTAACAATCCTCGTCCCCTCATCCTGTCCGCACTTCTTCTGTTCGACAGTGTCTGCAATGGAGATTACGGCGACAATACCTTCCACGGCGTGAATGAAATTCTAGTTTTTGGAGGTTCCATTACCGCAAGCGTTGCCAAGCTTAATGAATACTACATGAAATCGGCGACAGAAGCACGCAAGCAATATACGATGTGTCATGGTACGTATTTGTTGTGCACTCTGAAAGCTTGATAAGTGGTCTTCATTGCTTTCAGTTCGAGATAGTGGACGTCGCCACATGCCCGATCTCTATCTCTCCGTACCTTTTTGTACAACTATGTCATCTAATTGTGCCCCTGCTACATTCAATGCGTTTTTTCTGGTTCACTTGCAGAAATCGGGCACGGCTTCGGTCTCCCGCATTCAGATGAAAACTTTTACAACCTCAACCTCGGTAAGTTACAGAGTTTTGCATTTCAAATTTCATCCTCGTCGAGTGTTCGTCTAGCTGGCAGCACCATGCAGTCCATCGTATCATGTTCTCACCTCTACGGTCACAACAAACCACATATCATAAAAACCAAAAATTGTCACAGGCAACTGCATGGACTATACTGACCGACCGTGGACCAACACTGCTCCCGACACGGAGACCTTTGAGCTCTTGCAAGAGATTTACGGCAACCCCGATTTACCAACTCCATCGGGTGCCACAGATGGTGTCATATCAACGGCGAGTACGAGCACAAGTAACAGCTTTTTCCGAGGTAACGGAAACGAAGGTGGCGACGACAGTGACATACCAGACTCCATTCGACAAAGAGCCCATGAAGCTGCCCACAACCTCGAAACTAAGTTTGCTGATGACGATGCCGACGAAGACTGGGTTCAACTGCACCGCGATGATCGAACGGCTGCCTTTCAAATTGAGCTAGGTGCTGGATACGACCTGCAAGCTCACTTTTTGCTGGCTGCTCCATCCGTTCAGCCAGCGGCGATAGTAGGAAGTAGTCATCTTGACCACATAATTCGTCCAGTACCGTTGGCGCCGGAACCTTGAGAGGTTATCAGGTACCGTAGTAGCAACTGAATCTTGAAAGGATTTCAAAACTACTCAGAATATGCGGGATCCTGTGCATTGCTCGCATCCTCTCTGTTGAACATAGAGTGAGTGTATTGACTGCTGAGTTTTGTATTAAAAAAAAATTGACATCAAACAATATATTGACTACTAGGTCTAGCTACTAGAGTTCTAGACTAGTACTACGTAGTATTTACAGCATGGCTCGCTTCTTTAGCACACAAAATTCATGCTGGCAGCTACTTACGTCTACTACTACTCTCCAGCTAGTAGTACTACCTACTGATACTTCAGCGTAGTCTAGTAGTAGACTAGTAGTAATAGCAGAGGAGTAATCATGAAGATGAGGAGTACCTGGTATTCGACTACTAGCTACAGTAGCTACTCTACCCTACTAGTAGTAGCTAGTGGACGAGGAGTGGGTAGGGTCTACTGATGATCCGTGAAAAATATCGTATGCCTGACCAACTGGCGTACTAAATAATGCACTGTATTCGAGTAGCACCGGCTACCAGGTACCGCAGTAGAAGAACAAAATGGACGACTGTTGTGTTGCACATTCAACAAGAAAATAGAAAATACAGCAGTGGATCGAACCAAAGCTCTCCGACCACTAGTAGACTAGTACTGTAATAGTTTGGTAGTAGAGCTCCTAGCTAGAGTAGTCTACTTTGAGCTTCCGCATTCGTTTTCAACTATAGCTAATAGCTTGATTTGCAGATTTGCTGTTCAATAGCGAGAGATATTTAGGGAAGGCCATGGCGAGTAACGGCGAAGGAAAGCCTCCTCTAACCCCTCAGCCCAACAAGCAGCAACAGCAACAGCAACAGGATGAGCAGCAGCAAAGCCAGTGGCGAACGCCTCCTCGCAGCCAGGCGGTTGCCACCGAAAACGTGCCGAGTGCGGGTTCGGATAAACATGGCCAAGGACAGCATGACCGTGGACACAGTCGGGTGAAATCGTCTATTGGTGGCATCAACTTGCACAATGTATTGAATAGTGGACACCATCACGAGATGGAAGCCGAGACGCACATACTGAGAGCCGTGGAAAAGCTTACCGGACAAGCGCACACGCAGACCGATCCAGAAACGTCTGGCTTGTACAGCGCCATTGTGGCACAGCAAAAGGCAGAGCAGCAACAAGGTCAAAGCGAACAGGGAACGAAGGAAGGTAACATTAATGCAGGTACCAAGCCGGATGCTTCTGGTGGTCCAAACGTAGGTAATCCTCTTTCCACGCCAGCAGCCGACAATGCCGCACCTGCAGGTACAATGGACGCAACGGCGAAAAGCAATGCAATTAAAATGAAATTCAAGGGACTAGTAAGAAAAAGCGTTGCTCTTAGTAATACGGAGAAGAAATCCGGAGATGATACGGTTGAAGATACGCTCTTCGGATTGAGCACACTGCTCGAGCAAATGGGTCGCGACGACGCCGACTACAACAAACAGAAACATTCTTCCAACAAGCAAATTGGTAGCTTTGATACTACCTTTACGTCCGCCGATAAACTGGCCGCCAGGACGGTTGGAGAAGCAATAAAAACAAAGGTTGAAGGAGAGGATGCCGCTGCCCACCACAGGAAGATGACCAGTCTCTTTCAAGGAAAGGCGGCAACTGCAGCAGCAGCAGCAACAACATCAGGAGAAGGAGGAGGAGGAGATGTCGAACAAGGTGGAGGCGGTCCAAAAATTCCTGAACCCTCTGGCGACTACACCTCTAGCGATTCATCCGGCGATCCAAATGATTCTCGTGGCGACGGAAGAAGCGGTAAGAAGAAGAAAAAGCGATTCTATGCCAAAAATATTGTGAACAACACCAAAGGCGGTTTGAGAGAAGAATACGAAGTTCTTTCCGAATTTTTGAGAGGCAAAAAGCATTCGGCTTGGACCTATGCCCGACGGGTTTTCCTTTTTGTCATGCTACCATCCGTCTCGATTGCCTTTATTTTATTTTATTTTTTCGAGGTATTCGATACCTACGCAGACGGAACAGTTGTTCCTGGTCAAGACGCTAGCGTCTCGTGGTGGTTCCTGTTCTTGGGGTGCCGACAAGTCGTTACGTTGAGCATGGCGATGGTCACGCAGAGTATTGTTGTGGATTTCCTTGCCCTTGGTAGTCGACATTCCATCCTTCGGTGGTTTGGGCCGATTCCAACGTACGTATTGAGCAGAATACGAACAATGCTTGCTCTTCGCATGTTCCATGTAAATCTCACCTTGCATGCATTTCCCCAACGTTTATTTGTCACGCAGCCTTCTTGTAGTCCAATCGAAGGGCTGGTCGTTTGTGGCAACCTTCTGGGGCGCGTACAATCTCATCTTGCTGGCAGGAGACGAGCGCTATGTTCGACACTGGTTATACTTTCAAGATACAATTGGTCTATTCAATGAGCAGAATCCCGGAGGCCATGTTGTGGACCATAACATCAATTACGCTTTTATGAGGACAATGATTATTGCTGGCGTATTCACAGCCATCAAACGGTTGATGGTCGGGCTGATGCTGGGACGACAGACGTTTGGTAAGATACTTGACTTCTGTAAAGCCAATTTATCTTTGTTAGCCATGAATGAACAAGTATTGACCGATGCTATTATTTCTCCTGACATCTTATATCCAGCCCACTATGGACAAGATCTCGCAGCAACAATGAAGAATATGGTCTTGATTGGCAAAATTGCAACACTTGCCAGAGAAATAGAGAATAATCAAGACACCTACCTTGAGGCTTCTTCTTCGGATGTGGTGCGAAAGCGAACGAACACTGTCAGCGAATTTCTTTCCGACGAAGCAGCTGCTTTTCTGGGAGCAGAAGAAACAGAGTTACGGAAAAGCAAAGCAACCCCGTCCGCACCTGAATCAGCGACGGCGTTCATGGAAAATCGCAAAACTATGTTAGGCGCCAAGGACGCTGCTTCCTCCAACGATGGGGCGCCGACGCAAGAAAAAGAGGAAAACATTACAGAATCAGAACATGCTACCATTGAAGAACTGCTAGATGCTTGGGAAGAACCGACGAGAGCGAGAGACACTGAAGTAAGCCACCAAAGCACGTGCACCAGAGCTATGGCAACGAAATTTGACTCCTCACTCTATTTCATGTTCGTGTCTTTTTTATTCCCTTTCCTTGTAGGCGCGCAAGATTACTCTGCTCAGCCTTATGCAATTTCGCCAGGCACTGACATTCATGAAGAGAAAGTACCCGTTTTTGTCAGTGTTTGGTCCGGTACGTTTTTATATAACATTGGCCAGATCTGCCATTTTTATATCAAGTCATCGATTTGCAATTCTGACATTCTGCTTTTATTCATTGTACACCCAGGCGGACACAAGGGAGAGATGTATAGAGTCTGCCCAAGCCGTTTATGATCGCCTGATGATGCGTACTCCCTTTGAAAGTGCTCTTCCATTTGAGACTCTGGTGTTGTTGGCAAGAAATGAAAAAGGAGACATCGACAAGGAGAAGGCAAAGGAGCTTATCAAACTAATTAGACCAGAGAGAGATGGAACAGTTGGCATACTTGAGTTTGTCAAGAGCATTGATGCAGTGTACAAGCAGTTGAGACTACTGAGTGCCAATATCAGCAACTCAAGTCAGCTTGACAAGGCAGTTGAAGCCATTATCAATGTTTTTTATTACGTTTTCTTGGGCTGTGTTGTGCTAATTGTTTTTGGACAAAATCCCAGCGCTATTTTCTTGTCCTTTTCAAGCGTTGCTCTGGGTTTTGCGTTCATGTTTGGGGCTTCGGCTTCCAAATACTTCGAGGTAAGGATGATGCAAGGATTGGATTCTAATCATTTAATTCAAATTAAAGTGGCATTCGAATATCCGGCGGTTTCTCATATTTCTTTTCTGCCGTATAGGGTTTACTTTTTATATTGGTACAGAGACCCTACGGTGAGTGACAGCTAAAACCGTTCCTGCTGCCATCATTGGCTTCTCAAGAGACTTACACCGAGAGTTTCACTTCTTTTCTTGTAGGTGTCGGTGACCGAATCCACCTTTCTAACCCCCAGAACGAAACCTCACCAGAAGGGTCTTCCTGCTGGATTGTAGAGAAAGTCACTTTGACAACCACGACTGTTTACTGGGGCACCACAAATGAAAGAGCCACGTTGTCCAATGGTGCCATTGCCAATTTGAGGGTCATCAATGCTGCCAGGTCCCCCAATGCAACTGTCTATGTCGTTTTAAAGTTTGCGATTGATACAGAATATGAAAAAATTGCTATTTTTCGTACTGCTGTGGAGCAATTTTTGAAAGACAGGCCAAGGGAATGGCTTTGTTTCCTTGGATTCCGACCCACAGATGTCGTAGTAGATGAAGGATACATTGGCTACAAAATTGTCGCCCAACACCGAAACCACTGGCAAGCAATTATATCAATTTTGGAGTCAAAAGCATCGCTTACAACCTACTGTTTGGAAGTTGCAAAGCAATTGGAGATGAGGTACCATGCTCCACCTTTGCCTGTCGATCTTCATATGGTTGGATCGGCAGCCAGTGCATTGGCTGCCATTGCAGGCAAGGACCGGCGACCAAGCGGTTTAGACCTACGAAACCTTGATTTGGCCTTGCAGGCAAATAGTCCTGCTACCAGAGGTAGGAATCATCAGGCCTTTAGTGAGGAATAGAATATTTACACCAGCATTATGCGTGTCATTAGATGAGTAGTCTAGTCTAGAGAACGAATGATTTCGAATTGGGAGGAGCAGTGTTTATTATTTTTTGACTCCACCCTACCCTCACAGGTGTAGAGTTAGGGGTATTTACTTTGTTATTTCTACCGCGTTCTCTCGACTATGCCAGCTCTCTAGGGCTACGTTTGGCTAGGTAGGGTGGTTTGGAGAAACTCGGCAATTTACTAGGGCCGACCTTTTCTCCGTTCCGAGGCGCCCGGGTGAGA
>Ga0100402_1000733_pt1 | contig 38530 bp, 25 predicted proteins | sample CryGeyme20150102_FD_80419 | JGI IMG/M metagenome (GOLD analysis project Ga0100402, IMG submission 80419) | Groundwater microbial communities from Crystal Geyser aquifers in Utah, USA - Crystal Geyser metaG 2015-0102 | ecosystem: Environmental > Aquatic > Deep subsurface > Groundwater | place...
GGAACGGAGAAAAGGTCGGCCCTAGTAAATTGCCGAGTTTCTCCAAACCACCCTACCTAGCCGAACGTAGCCCTAGAGAGCTGGCATAGTCGAGAGAACGCGGTAGCGTTCGCTCGGTGCAGGAACTACAATGACCCTAACCCTAATAATTACGCTAACCCTAAAACCCAAAAGTAGTATAGGAATTTCAGTGGGATAGGGGCCTGGCTGGCGATAGACATGAAATCCATAAGCTGCTTTTTTGAGTCATGAACATGACGTATTCACACATTCGTCATGCTTCAAATTGGCAGGCGTGACTTTTTGATGAGTAGTAGTACTAGTAGACTAGTACTACTAGCTAGTAGTAGTCTACTGTACCACTACTAGGTTTGTAGCAAGGCTATGTTCAACGGCGTAGTAGAATTGCGGGTAACAACAAAAAAACGCAGTCGTTTTCATTAAACTATTCTGTGATCAGCTATCATTTATTTCTCATCGAACCTACTAGAAATCAACCATGGACGTCGACGAAGGAACTGTGAATCTCGTAAGTGTAGCGTCTGGTTTTCCTTGTATTGCAAATGATTTTTTGTTTGCGAAGTTTATTTGTTTGGAATGTAAAAGGAAGTCCTTCCTCTTCTGCAGCCCATGTACAGCTGGATTGATGTGGACGTGCCATCTCATGTTGTTTTCAATGGCAATCATATTTTAATAGATTAGCAAAGAGGGAGACTCCTTCCCTGTTCCCATGAAGGTGGCCATGATGTCCGAACTTGTCAAGAGTATGATCGACGGTACGTACTACGCTGGATACGTTTGATTCTCTCGCACAGAATGCAGCAGCGTGACACGGATCTCTCACATGCGTATAATACGGTACAATCCTTCCCGCACCGTCGTCGTCATCATCTCAGAGGATGGCGAGGACTCCATCACCGAGCTTCCTTTGCCCAACGTCAAGTCTCAGGTCCTGAGCAAGGTCATCGAGTTCTGCGAGTACCACAACAAGGAACCCATGACGGAAATTGAGAAACCTCTCAAGAGTCAGGTCATGTCCGATGTTGTGCAGAAGTGGTATGCCGATTTTGTCGATCTCGAGCAGGTCTTGCTCTTTGAATTGATCCTCGCGGCCAATTACATGGATATCAAGCCCTTGTTGGATTTGACCTGCGCTACGGTCGCTAGCATGATCAAGGGGAAGACCGTACGTCACGATGTTTGCTGTTGCTGACCTACCGTGTGACTCAACACGGCCACGAAGTGAAGTGGGTCTTATTGTGCTATCTCTCAGCACCTCACTAATTTTCTTCGTCTTTTTATTCCATATACATTACCTCTACTATACCCAATCATTAACCGCAGCCTGAGGATATTCGTACAACCTTCAACATTACCAACGATTTCTCGCCGGAGGAGGAGGCTCAGGTCCGGGAAGAAAATAAGTGGTGCGAAGAAGCATAAATGCCGCAGTACGAATGTACTGTACCAAATTGGGTTTGAACAAACGGGTATTGTTGTTGACGACGGCCGTCTGGCGATATTTATTTCTCAAAAGAATATTGATTTTGTGGGATGGCACACCAAAGCAATGCATTCAAATATTATAATTTCCACGGCGTCAATTTCTTGTCGCGGCAGCGAAATATGCTCGATCGATGCTCCGGTACATCACCTGCTGTAGAATACATTCGGGACATTCCGCGCTTGACAGTGATATAGAATCCATGACACAACATAATAGCGACAATCATACATTCTCAAATACACTACATACTGCAATCGTTTGAAAAATGCAATAGGTGAAATTGTAATATTCTTGTTATTCTTATTGTAGTTGACACGAAGCCAGTGGAACCATCACGATTTTTGCAATTACAATTTACTCTTTGGTCTGTCTTCTGAATTCGGAGGTGCAAGGCTTCCTAGGACGAAAAAATAATACTCCGGGGTATTACCTTTTTCTTGGTGCGTGTTACTGAAATGACGTACAGAAATACAGATGGTGATCAGCATTTCGCGATGAAAAAGTTAAAATTGAAACGGCAACTTTGCTGCATTTTTCTCTGCGACTGACATAAGCGCAAACAATCAGGTAACCATTCACAGTTTGCTATTTTACACTGGACTGAGCAACGACGTTGGCGCACGGGGGCTTTACAAAGGCCGGTTGTTCGCCTTTTTGCACGATTTAGCAGAGGCTTATTAAAATCTGATCTCTTTTGGAATGATGATGCCTAAAATATAGGCATTGTTTTCGTTCTTGGTTGTCTGTGTTTGCATGTTCACAATCTATGTACTTCAGAACACGAAGAATAAAAGTCTAGATGGTTGCTCTGTCTAGCTAGTTGTAGCTCTCTGTTAGTAGCTTTAGTAGTAGAGACGTGAATTAGTGCTTCATGTCTGTCTCTACTTATTACTACTTGAGTACTACTAGCTAGTAGTAGTAGTAGTGTACTAGTAGGTAATAATACTAACAAGCCAACACCTATGGAATCTTACATTTTTTTGAGACGCACACACGTTTAAAGTATTTACCTACACGTGGCATAGGCAGGCTGAGGTCAGCCATCTGATGTGTTTTTCTCTCGAGAGCCCAACATTTCATCATCGGGACGTTTTAGATGATATTACTAATACTAGTAGTAGCCTAAAGTACTCGTACTCAAAATTATTATTATTATCCTTGCTTCCGCACTGCAGTAACAAACAACATACGATGATTTTCAACCGACCGTTCTTGCTTGTATCGGCCCTTCTTTTGAACTCTGGGGCTGCTTTTGCCCCTGGTTTGTCAATTGTAAAATCTGCCATCAGACAATCGACTACTCTTTTTGCTATTGATTATAATGATCCCGTGGTCGCAGCCGAGTTTTCCGAGGTTCAGCCTATGGCCTTTGAAGACGTCGAAGAAGAGCTGCAACAATCGGGTATTCGTGTGCCACCCACAATGAATGACATGGAAGCAAAATTGATGCTGGTGGAAATGAGATTGCGTAACAGCGGAAAGCTTGGTGGACGAGGGGAAAAGAAGAGACCCGCTAAATTCTCCTCCAAATTGGAAGAAGCGCTCTGGACAAAGCCAGCTTTCAAGGAATTTTATGAAAAGATCAAATCGAAGGGTGATGCCGCCACCGCGAATGTGATTACGGAATATTTGAATGTAAGTTGATTGATGGATTTGGTTTGAATCCATCGAAAAGTGTTTTAGAGTTTTAGAGCTAACAATTTGATTAAACAGACACCAAAGGTTGCCATGCAACGTTATGGAAAAGACTATAAAGGACTCATTCGCCAATGCGAAGCCGCTCTCAGCGCCCCACCACCGGTGAATACCCCAAAGATCAAATTTAGTGGATTCCCAGCGAACATGGGATCAGATGCATGCCGAATGACCCTTGAATCGATTGGCCCAATTACAAGCTTTGATTGCGAAGCATCTGAGGACCTCCCCATCCTCACTGGTGTTGTAGAATTTGAAGATATTGAAGCTGCAAAAAGAGCAGTGTCTCAATACAATGGCATGGACATGGGAATGGGAACTCTTCTTGAACTCTCATCCATCTAATTGCAAAAACGCAAAATATATGGCAACATCTTACTGCAGGAAAAATTCCCAGAATTTACGTGACTGGCGAATCCGGCGGCGAAAAATGAAAGTTGGGCGGAGTTTCCATCACGAAGTGTCATAATCCTGCCGACGGTAAATATATGAAAGTAGTTTCGGATTATAGGCTTTCTTTCTATTACAGTACACAGTGGTGAAGTTAAGAAAAGTTGAAATGCATTTTATTCTACAATCTACGTGTCATATGTCGCTTGGAGAAACATACTGGGGCGGATGAGTTGCTGGCGATGATGACGGTGAATTAGAATTTCGCGATGCAGCTCGTCCTACACCTCGATGCTCACTCATCAATCGAACATTGCGCGAAACATGCGTCGCTCTTGGGCTTGATTTGGATAGCGCGCGGTGTCCGCTCATTCCCGTTCGCCAGTCCACCGTATCGAAGGAGGAAGACAGCATAGGACTGGCCGCTGCTATGAAATTCGTTAGATTGCTTTGATTCTGCAAAGGTCGGGACGGAGATGAAACGCTTCCTTGAAAACTTCTCGTACTGCTTGTATTCTCAGCTTGTCTTGGGTTGTTCTGTCCTGGATGGTTGCCATCCAAACTGTCAAAAGACAAACCTACACCTTGTTCAGCTTCTTCAAAGTTCAGGAAACCTTTGCCAAACAAGCTTGAGCCACAGCCGAAGCCGAACTCGTTCAAGTCGTCATCATTATTCCTGCGGTATCTTGGCATACCAGGTGCGTTCCCATTGAAATCTGAGTTGTCGATCGAGTTTGGCGACGACGGTAGTCGATTCGCAGCGTCGGAATAAAGAAGAACCCTATTTTCACCCACCATTTCCAAACCAGAGGAATCGCTCGTTTCGGATATAATGACTTCGCGCGGAGATCCAGGTATAAGCAAAGGATTTTCATATCCTTGCACATCAGAAGGTAGCTTGGCCTTCTCGAGAGGATTCACCGTACTTTCGCTAATAGTCTCGTCTTCAACTCGCGGAGCTTCAGAGATAATGGGCTTGTCAGGATCCTTTTCTAGCTCCTTTTCAACTTGTGTCCTTAAACGAGCTTCCAAGTGTTGATTCTCACTCAAGGCGCCTTGCAAGTCCTTCCCACGAAGAGACAACGTCTCGATCATACCCTCTAGACGGCAACATCTGTCCAGCGGGGCTCCAACTAGAGAGTAGTAACGAGAAGTTAAAAGAAGTAAGATGATCTGCACACAACCACAAAACAATATAATAACAACCAGCCAAAACTCACCCTTAACGAGTTGAGACGAGCTGGCAACTATGTACCCTTTCTCCCGTGCAACTTTCGCCACTCCATCAGAAAAGTTCACCACTTGGACAGTTTGTCCTTGTTCGATGGTAAAAGGCTCATGGAAATTCGACTGGTGCTCTCGCTCAGTCTCTGACTGCGAACCCTTCTCTGGATGATTGGGTTGAACAGCTAAACCATTGGCATCTCGAACAACGTACGTCCCGCAAGGCCCCGAAAATGTAACCAGGCCTGATATGATCATATTTGAATCATATTTGTCGTCATCATTATCCTCGTCGCCATCAGCTTGGCTGCTAGTGTCGGCCCCTTCAAGTGCCAGCTCAGATCCGATGCAATCTTCTTCCTCTTCCTGAATCTTTGTTTGGCTCTCAGCAGCTTCCATCATGGACATCAATACCAAGTTCTTGGGCAAAGGCAAAGCAATGGGCTCTGCTGTATGTTGTACAACCGCTGGTGGAACGGGAGAAGGAGGTGACTGGTATCCCCTCTGTGGGTAGAGGGGAGGACCACCTCGACCACAATTTGGTGAAGGATGCCCATGTCCGTGGTTCGAGTTCTTGTTGAGCGCTGCATTGATAAAGAGAGGCTCCCGACATTCAAAGCATCGTTTGAGACGACGGGCACAGGGATTGCAGATGTACGTATGTCCGCACGGAAGGACAACCGGATATTTCATTTTTAGATTAAATTCATCAAAGCAAATGACGCAGTGAAAGGGGATGACAGCAGCGGCAGAAGCTGCTGTAGATACAAGAGCAGATTTCGTCATGGTGGTGTATCAGATGCGGATACGGTGATTGTATGAAGTGTCGTGTCAGGCTAAGACGATATTAGGGGCTTGTTGGTGTTATTTTTGATGCTACGGTGGCTTGTTGTTTGTTTTGTTTTTTGTTGAGTAGTAGTGTAATTTGCACGATTGTCACTTGCAATACAAATGGCTGAACGACTACAACTTCGCCGGTTAAGAATACTTGCAAGTCTCTCTTTTAGCTATAAATGAAACTTGGGCAGAAAAGAGCCAGCGTCAGTCTGCAATCTTTAACTTCGACACCTGTCGACTACTGTATGTTATGGCTGCATTCTGTTTTCTTTGCTCTGCTGATTAGAAGATCTGTTCTATTACTGGGTACAATTATCAGTAGAGTGCTACTCTATGTACGAGTGTTAGACAGTAGTACTCAAGCTCTAGTAGTACTACTAGCTAGTACAAGTAGTAGTACTACTACTACTAGTACTACTACTAGTAGGCTAGTAGAGTAGTACGACTACTACTAGTACTACTACTAGTAGTAGTAGTACGGTAGATAGCTGCTAGCTAGAGGAGAGAAAAAACGAGCGAGCCGGGATCCCACGATCCAATGCAAGAAAAACAAACTGCTGTCATCGGAAGACGAGAACTCGTGACGTTATTCGTGTCTCAACGGCGGCAAATAGATAGGGTAGCAGCCAACATAACGATAGAAATCAACCAGAACCGCCCACGGTTACCACAGTACCTGGCCAACAAGGAACGTTTCACCCTTTGCTTCTCCATACGGAGCCTTCCAGTGATAGCGCGGTAAGTGAAACAAGAAGCCAGCAGTCCACCATTTGCCATGTTACAGTATCAGTAATTCAGTCAGACGCAGATACCTGAAACCTGAAAGAGCCCAGTCTTCGCATCCTGGTTGTCGGGATTTTTGGGCGTACCGGAGGTGACTTGAATGATGGACTCGCGGTGAATGGAAAAAGTAGGCAGCATTTTAGTGCTTCCCCACTTGCTCCGCCCTTCAACTACAAGAACAGCGTGCGGGAAGAAGAGAAGTGACAATTCTCGTCAGTGCCGCAAGAACTTGTTTGCCTTCGGGCAAAGCAGGAAAGCATCCTGAGACCTAACATAGCTAACTTGCTTCATCTGTTCTTAAAAGCTCAAATTTCCGTCTAGTCGTTTCACAGCCCGGGTGTCGTGATCGAATCAACAAACAAGAATGTACGAGTAGACTAGCTAGTAGACAGGCTGAATAAAGTTCTGAACAAAAATCAGGAAGTACCAGGTACCACTAAAGATACCCGTAATAACAAACAAGTTGCAAGTGCAACCGAAAATCATTGTTTTCTACCTTTTGGTCGATTGTATTGCATGAATACAGCCAGATGAAGGAAAACAAGCAGTAGAAAGAAAGATAGAATGCTACAGTCTCGATTGGCCTGTCGCGTGGCCGCGGCTCGTTCCTTATCTGTTGCTGTTACGGCATCCCGTCGTCGAGTAGTGGCTCCTGGTCTGTTGACTGTTTCGACGTCGTTTCAACAAAACTTTTATAATGGCACCTCCGCGACATGGAAAAACGAGAGAATAGAAGTAACCCCAACAGCTACTGCTGTTGCAGAACCTGCGGAAGTTCATCCCGATGATAAAACAACAGCGATTGCTGCAAGACAACGAATTGTGATTGCTGTGGGAGGAAATGCCTTGCAACGACGGGGTGAGCGTTTGACCATTGAAAAGTAAGTTGTAAACACGGCTTTTTGACTTATAGGTGGCGATATTGAGTTCGAAAGAAGAAAGAAACGAAAGCACGACACAAACAAGATAAAAAGACACAAAAAATATCTTTTTTGTGTAATAGATTTTGTTTCTCACTTGACGGCGTTTTGCTCAAATCCACAGCATGTTGAAAGCTGCGGCGGACATGGCACCAACCCTTACACAAATGGCACGAGACCATGAATTGGTACTGGTAAGATAGATGCGAGATAAATTGTCTGCTGCGTATTTGTACTTCCGCAAGTGCTTGGCTCACGGCTCACTTACTTTTAAACAAACACTGATAATTAGACTCACGGAAATGGTCCACAAGTGGGTGAGTTGGCGTTAGAGCGAAGTGCAGCAACTTTGGATGTCTTGGGAGCTGAAAGTATGGGACAAATTGGCTTTGTTCTTGCTCAAGCCCTTGCCAGCGCTGGAACCACGGCAGTGCCCATTCTTACCCAAGTTGTTGTTGACGATAGCCTCAGCAACGAAGCGTTCAGTAATCCCACCAAATTCATTGGGCCCATATATGGTGGTATGGAAGCCCAAGCTTTAGCACAATCGTTGGGGTGGACCGTCAAACCCGACGGAGAATACTTTCGCCGTGTGGTCCCGTCTCCGGAACCATTGGAAATCCTGCAGTTGGAAAGTATCTTAACACTGGTGGAGAATGCTCCCCGGAACGCAAAGAATCCTATCTTACCCATTGCCTGTGGTGGGGGTGGAATTCCTGTCGCGCGTGTTCCCAGTAATCCCACCACACTGCAAGGCGTTGAAGCTGTCATTGATAAGGATGCTTGTGGTGCCAAATTGTCCACCAGTATCAAAGCTGATGGATTTATTATTTTGACCGATGGCGGTGGTATTTGGGAGAATTTCGGTAAACCCAATGCACGCGAAATGGCCAAGGTCACGCCGGAATACTTGCTGGGCACAAAAGCTGGCAAGGCCTTCCCAGGTTCCATGGTACGTTCTTGTTTATCACAAAGACTATGGATCATTTTCATGTTTTGGCGAGGGTTTTCTCTGGTGACTTTTCGGTCTAACCGCTGACGTTTGTTTCGTGTGAACTGTAATAGGGGCCCAAAATTCAAGCGGCGGTGGATTTTGTAACATCTTCAGATGCCAAGCCTGGCGCCTGGGCTGCCATTGGAGATCTCAAGGATGCTGCCAAAATTTTGACTGGAGTCGAAGGTACTCTAGTGACGAGAGACGTTTCCACGCCTGGTGGTGTGGTCTGGCGAGAGCGTACAACAACTCCGGAAACGAAGCGAAAACCCTCCAAGGAACCTCACCGATATGGTTAGCTGACGCATTTTTGCTCTTCTACCTTGAAATTTTGGTTTCTTGTCTGTTTGTATTTTTTAATGTTCTGAATTTCTTCAAGCTGCGATCCGTCAGAATGCGCACAGCATTTTTGTTAGCCGAAAGCTATGCGATAGTGCCGTCGTAGCTAGCGAGGTAAAAATAGTACAAAAAGAAGCAACCAACTTCTTTGAAATAATAATAGTTTAATGCCTACCAAAATATAAGCAAGACTAGAAATGATAGTACTGTAGGAAGCGTACTAGAGTCTACGTAGGATTAATTTACACTAAGTCCTTGGATAGCCTTAACTTCAGATTCACGAAGTCCAAAATCTGTGCCGTGCTATTAATTCTGTGGGAATTCACTTGTTAAAAAATGCTAGTTTAAGCTTCCTTTGGGATATTCGTTCACATCATTTTATTGCATGTAATCTTTTTTCTTTCCCTAGCTAGTACTAGCTGTCGTTCCAGTGGCTCCAGCAGTAGCTGTCGGCTGTTGATCGTCTCCTCCAGTAGCTCCAGTGTCGAGCGTGGCTTTTGTCGTTCCAGTGGCTGTCGTTCCATCAGTGGCTCCAGCAGTAGCTGTCAATCGCCTCCAGTAGCGCCAGTGTCGTGGCTGTCATTCCCGTGGATGTCGTTATAGTGGCTCCAGTGATGGCTGGCTGTCAATTGTCTCCAGTGCTCCAGTGGAAAACTGATTTCTTGGGTACCAGGTACAAGACGAAGGCAGTGACACGAGAGTGGTTGTAAATAGACTTCCTACTAAGTTATCAGTGCCGGTCTCATTCACAGCTTGGTAATTAAGCAAGCTGCCTCGTTTTGGGCTGATCAATAAGACTGAGTATGGTACCGGTACTGAAGTAGGCCCATAAGCACCATGCACCATAGTCCTTTGGTACTGAAATCTGGATCATGTACGGTCGCAAAATTTGATGGTACAGGTGGTAGGTGGTAGGTAACCTTACTGTTTTACTAAGGATTTACCACCATCACCTCCAAAATGAGACCTTGGTCTAATTTTTTTTACCTATTACCAGTAGGTCTAGAGAGTCTAGTCTACTACAACTAGAGTTGTACTCGAGTAGTACTAGTAAATGGACATTTCTGTGTATCCGGGTGGGTCACCCTTATATAGTCTTCCCATCGCACGCCTGCCACCCTGCATCTTTTCTTCGCATCTGGATCCCAAGACTTCAACGAATAAAACCTGCGGTTACGAATTAACAGAAGAATCAAATAATCGAAACTTCGAAACATCAACTCGCAATATATGCATCAACTCTTCTACTAAAACTACAGTTGTACAACTTTGTCCTAAACTATGAAAACCTTCTTTGCATCTTCGTCTACGTTCCTCTTAGTTGCCGTGGCAAGTCCCGCCGCTGCTACTTTTCAAGTGCAGACCGGCTTGCAGCGATTTGCAGTGAAGCAAACTAACAGCAATGTGTGGATGCCTCGATCCTTCGAGCGAAAACGCTGCTCCGCTTTGAAAGCAATGCTCGAGAACGATCTGGATTCTGCGGACGCATTTTTGGCAGCAGGGCGTAGCTTGGATGAAGCCACGAGAAAGATTTCAGAGTATAGTGCCATGCTAGAGGGAGGATCGTCCAACATCAAGTTAGATGGACTTGTAGACGGCTTGAGTATGAGCCTCCCGCCTGGCTTCGAATCCTCTGTAGACAAACTCGCTGTGCCCTCGGAGCAGTTGGAGAAACTCCGAGGCGATTTGGCGGACCTGGCAGTGATGGATCCTGAAAGCTTTAATAAGATGAAGGAAGCCTGGCTGAACAGTCTCAGCGAGCAACTGCAAAAAAATGGGGTTTATGCGTCAACTAAGCAAAGCATTCTTGAGTTCAGCCAATGGTACTTCACGGCTCTGGATGAAAAATATCATTGGAAAGATCTTCAGCAATCTCTTTCTGATGGAACTGCCTTTTCCAATTTTATGCAACAGATATTGACCGCGGGAAAGACTAGTTTGGCAAGTTTACAATGGGAGCGAGACGGTCCACTTCTTTTATTTATTGCTACGTTCTTTATTTTCACCGCGGGACGACAGAGTGCCGAAGAAATAAAGGCAGCGAAAAGGAGTGCGCCTGCTTCTGTTTCTACCCCCGTTGTCGAAGGGATGGGCCCAGAAGAAAAAATCAATGCGTTGGAAAGGGAATTATCGGAGACCAAATCTTCTGCAAGGAAAGAGATGGAGGAAAAGTCGGCAGAAATTGCGGCGATGCGTTCTCAAATGGTATGGAATTATATTATTTTTCGTTTGATAGCAATTGTCAGGATTTGCTTACTTGTTGCCTGCCAATTTCACTCGATGTTTTATCCACTCATTTTTTAAATTTGTTGTGAAAACGAAAGGACGAATTACAAACTCAGGTTGTTGCATTGACAGAAGCTGCTCAAGCCTTGACTAAACAATTGGAGCAGAATAGCAATGCAGTGTCTGAGACTGTCAGCACTAACCATCTCAATGCAGTCAACGGAATCAGTGGTGAATCAGAAGTTACTACTTCGGACCCAGAACCTATCATAGCTGAAACTTCCACAGAGTTGGGCAAAACCAAAAATGAATTTTCAAAAAATGTCAAGGGTGCTCACTCTGCAAAAGCGTCTACCTCTCCTGGAACAAACAGAAAGACAAACAGCAACAAAACAGAACAGAAGCCTGAGGATGTTGGCGCCAACCATCTCAATGCAGTGAACAACATCATTGGTGAATCAGAAGTTACTATGTCGGACCCAGAATCTTTTGTAGCTGAAACACCCAAAGAGTTGGGCAAAATGGAAAATAAATCTACGAAAAAGGTAAAAGTTGCTCATTTTGCAAAGGCATCTACCTCTCTTGGAATGAAGAGAAAGATAACCACTGAAAAGTCAGAACAGAAGAGCGAAAAGTTACGCCCCCAAAAAACTTTAGTTGTTTCGAAATCTGATTGGAAATCCTTGTCCGAATCAACTTTGAAGCGAAAGACGGTCAAGGAGCTTACTGGATATCTTTCCGACAAGGTACGTCGTCTTTCAATTTCCATGGAATACTCTCTCTGTCTCTCTCTCTCTCTCTCTGGGCATTGCTGTGCAAAAGAGGCTCTTTATCTCTCACTAACAATTTGTATTGTTCCAATCGGTGGTATCAGGGAGTTGATGTCACTGGTGACGATGGGAAAACTTTGAAAAAGAATAATCTCGTCGAATTAGTTCTGTCCACCAAGTGATCTTTTTCTCGTTTTGGGGGACAAGAGTTGAGTCCACCAATAGGCCTGCGCCCATGTTTGTATTAGTAGACAATGAATGTTATAGCGATCATGATTGAATGGAAAACAAGTAGGGTTATTTTACTGCATGACGCCCTTTGCAAAAAATCTTGCGATGGTTTCGAAGCTATTCTCTGATTGGTGCAATTCTCGCCAAAAGGCCTCTTGAGATAGCTCCCCTCGTGCATCTCGACGATCATTACTGTCCAAGGATGTTCCCATTTTGGAATATACTTCGTCGACGTTCATGCGCGGGGATGCTTCATCAGTTTCCTGAGTTGGACCTAGCTGCTGCGACGCTCTCAGAAGCGACGATACTTCAGCTTCCATGGAATTGCATAGTGAATTATACTCTTGTACTTCGGACTGAAGATAAGGAGTAGAGGCGGCATGAGCAAACAATAATTATCCTTGCAAAATTACATACTATTTATGCGTACCTTGAGACGACTAATTTCTGTTCTCGATTCGTCCAGAATTGCTCCGACGTACTCTAGGGCTACCGAGAGGGGAACTGTTTGTTGCCCTCCCGCTTGTGACGCATCATTCTTGGAAATCTCCGCGCTGAATTGCTCTGTCCCCTCGCCAGCTAGAATTCGAGCTATTCTGACAGGCGCGATCTTACCTTGCATTTTTGCAATATCCAGGGCTTCCTGGATGTCCTCGAGGATTTCATCTGCGCCGTCTTCCGAAAGGTCGTCGCTGGTGGCACCCTTTCCGTTCTTTGCGAAAAGTGCAAATGAGACTATTAGTGCCTAGACTTTGCATATCGTCTACATCCGTCAAATTAACAAGCCAACAGACAAATCAGCAAACAAGTAAACTCACACCATAGAGCCGGTCACTGCCAATGGAAACAAAATGACCGAGAACATCGGCCAAAACATCAGGATTAGTTTGTGCCATGGCTAGCATCTGCCTCCTTGACTTTTCGCTGCCATCATGCGCATAACGAGAGAGAAGCATTGGACCCATTTGAAGTCGTTCGTAAAGTAACAGTTCACCTTCATCAAAGCCCGCCTGTTGGACAATGACAAGCGCATCATTGTCGCCGATCTCGTGACAGTGAGAGTCCGTTAGGGCAGCAATGGCTTCTTTGTGCCTCAGTTTCTCTCCTTCGGTATCTCCAGAGCGTTTGGCTGCCTGCCACTCGGCCAAGGTCAATTCCAACAATGTTCTTCTCAGTGAAGGCGTCAGGTGACACTTATTCCGGTTACAATGAGCCAGAATTAGTCGCAACATTTTGGGATTATCAAGAAAAGCCGAATAGAATAATCGCACCGGAAATGGCTCACAGGATTTCTCTCGCTCATCAACACTCTCCCCAAGCATCTTATTGGCTTCCAAGGCCGCCGCGTTAGCAGCGTTGGCCAGCGCTTTCGGCGAATAGGTTCCAATGCAGAGCGAGACTACTATTCCTGCAGTTTCACGGGGCATGACCCTAGCCAATGCTGCTCCGTGAGCCACCAAGACTTCTGCGCATGCCGACGCCGATAAGGTACAGACTCGGGCCAGGGCCTCTTGAGGACTGCTTGACAACGTGGAAAGCAGCGCTCCGACAGAATCTTTGTCCATGGCAACTGACTTAGAGGCAGCGATGTTCATCGCTGCCTCTGTATCGTTGAGTTTAAGGTAACAGGTACGAAGTAGTTCGCAGTGAACTGGTGTTGCTAGTTCTCGCGAACGTAATTCTTCCAGATACTTGACAAGATACTGGATTTTCGGCGCGTCTAAGAAGCGAAAGCAAACGTGGGACGGCTCCAGCATTCCGATAGTGTTGATATACTGTTCAATCGAGGCACCATAGTCTCCCTTTCGATATAAATGCTCGGCGTACTTTCGGTACAAAGTAGTAATACTGGAAGGTTCCAGAGACGGATCCGAGTACGCGATTGTAACAGCGGCCGAAAATAAATTCTTTTGCACCAGCAGTGACACCTTTTCTTCCGTCACCTTCTCTGTAAAGGAAAGCAAAGACCCTCCCGACGTCAATACGACCGAAGAAGATCTCCCCCGTCGTAGTCTACCGTCCGCATTTCGTGCTTGGGATGTCGCCACTCCCGCGCTCTTGACTGCTCGGTGGCCTGGGCTCAGTAATAAATGAAAGGCGACTAGCTTGTTGGTTGAATCATAAATATCGACTGCATCACGGTCGCTCTTGGTATCTGTGGTGGCAACCAACGTGTAATTGGACCCGAAGCTACCTTGGGCAAAATCACGAGTGCCAGCGGGTTGCATCGGTGGTGGCACAACCGATATAGAAAGTTTGGAACCATCAACAGGAGACACCCCAACCTTTTGGGTTTGCGAATATGTATAGAGTCCATCACTGCGGGCTACAGTAAAAAAGAACCCTTCATCTGTAGAGACAGCATCGCAAAGACCTGATACTGTCACATGTCGTCCATCCAAATCATGTCTCGCGGACGGAGCCGAAATGGACGCTGACAAAGAGCTTGGCGTCGGCATGTCATAACAACAAATACCGGCCGACGATCCACTTTGAGAGTCTTTGGATCTACGGTACGCCACAAAAACACTCACACGTCCGTCTTTTTGTGATATCTTGACACTCACAGCACTCATGGGTGCCGGGGGAGGCGGAATGCGAAGATATACCTTGAAGGCATTCTTCTTCCGTCCTGCACTTTTACTGCTACTGTTGGATCCGTAGGTGCAAATCAAGACGGCGCCTGTATCGGTTCCAATAGCAATCATTCCTGGCTTCAAGTCGACTGATGAAGGATTGCCATCTTTGGAGGAGTTCCAGGAATCAAAGTCGTACTTGGTGGCATCGGCTTGAAATCGTGGCAAGGTAAGCGGTAGCCGGCACGACAAGTTCAAGTGCGGGTCTTCCCAAACACAGACTTGTGTCTTGGAAAGGCAAGCCAAATGCAATGGTCGGTGACGTTCGTGGGTACGACAAGCAGCCAAAGCGATGATCCCGTCAGGGTCTTTCGAGGCCTGCGAAGGAAAAGGGGCAAAGTAACCTCTCCAGCCATCAAGGTCCTCCAGATTGTGTTCTTGATCATCGGGCGGATTACATCTGACCGTAATATCAAAACAATGCACCACTCCCGTCGCCTGCGAGGCCGCAAAAACCAGGACCAATCCATCCAAGGAATCTTGTTCGGCTAAGGTTTCATTGGGATGGGCTTCGTTGAGACTTTGCGACTGACTGGGAAGTTGTACGGTGGCTACCGTAGCTGCGTGCGTTGTTTCCGTGGTAACTTCTGGCATGCTACAAGCATTGAGAGTTGACCAAAATTGCGTCACCACATCTGCGGATTCTTTATCTTTTTCAGTGGATGAAGCAGCTGATGATACTTCCGTAGATATACCAGGAGTAGATTGTGGAGATGGCTTGGTGTTGAGTGGCAGCGAAGCAGTGGAAACAACAAGGCTCACCGTGGAATTCTCGGCTGGATTGCCCCTCGTCCCAACACCAGGAAGCAACGAGCTATGGATCTCGGAGGGAATGCTTAGTGCATTTTTTTCAAAGAAAGCAAAGCGCCGCCACCTAGAAGAGTTCATGTTGAAATCTTGCTGATATCTACCACTTTGAATCGTAGAGGTCACTGTAAGTGATACGTGATATTTCAGAAGTTGTAATGTTGTGTACTCTGCATCGTACCACCACTTGCTTGAGTACATGCTACAACTAGTACTAGCTAGTAGTAGTAGCCTACTAGTTAGCATGCGTCGTGTGAAGATGAACAACATCGAGACTGTACACTGGTATCTACTGCACTAGTGTGCGTTCTAAAAAGCACGGATTTGTACTACTATTACGTGCAGTAGTACGACTAGTACCTACCACTGCTGTAGAGTACGTTCCTAGACTAGTAGTAGTACTAGTAGTACTACTCCCTACTAGCTAGAGTATTGGATATTAGCTACAGCAATGGTTACCGCTTGTGCGCTGAATAATCCAATGCAGAACGTACCAGGTAACCAATAGTAACGTGAGTACTTGCACATTGTTAATTATCTGTCATGCTAATCAATATGTCCACTGACAAATATGAAATGCTACCTTGGGCCGTTTCTGCTGTTAGGACTTATTACGCACGCATTGCGCTACTAGATACAGATGTGCTTTCACAAGTTTCGCCCGCCATGCCCACAACTACCAAATGATTTCCTCCAGGCACACCAGGGTGCTATGTATTACAGTACTTCAACTGCTGCTCGTTGGCTTACCTTGAAGGTGTTTCTATGGCAAAGAGTACAGGTTATTACGAAGGGACAATAATTATGGCAAGAAAGCCAAGCATGGATGACGTCATATTCAGTACTTCATTGAGTCTTTCTCGTAATCCTTCCCATGCCAGCGCCAGCCTGATGACACTTCCACGCGATCTTTTATTCGAAGCCCTTTTCGAAATCGACATCTGGTACTCATTCCACGTAGAATCCCAGTAGAATCGGTGGAATCCATCCATTCAGAGCGCTCAGTGAAATAATAGGCAGAGCTTTTTTTAGAGCAAACCTAAAACAACACTTTTTAATCTTTTATCACAAACCTTCATTTCACACAATAAAAATCGATTGCTACGTAGTCTACTCGTAGACTTTCCGAAATAGCGTAACTATACAGCCTTATTCGAGTACTTTCAAAGTAATCACCTTTTTGGATAGGTGAGCAATAAGACTTCTGCATAATATGTCGTTGAAACTCTATTGTTTGCTTTGTTTGGTTAAGAACAAGACCGATTCAGTCGGTCTATCGCATGTGATTCGTGGTGGATGCTCGAGCAGGGTTTGAACGGGCTGTTATCCATTTTTGTGTGCCTCACTGCTTCTTTTATTGCCGGGTCTTCTATGTTGTTATGCTGTCTTTTTTATTTCTTAAACCGTGCAGAAGCATTATTAATCACCACAATGGCCAGTGACGACGAAAACAACGATGAAAATGTGGAGGAAGACGAGGTATGGTCGAGGGATTGGATCCAACGTTGCATTTTGTTTGATTTGTAGCGTCTTTTACTGATAATTTTGCGTATGCCTGGGCTTGTTTGAAATTCAATAGGAGGATTACGGAGATGAAGAAGGAGAGGTGCGTTTCTGGAGCCGCTGGCATTTCGTGTTTGCTGTCCCGTGGCTTGCTATGGACCGACCAGTTTCAAGAGTGTATGGGTGACTAACGTTTGATTTGGTTTATATTATATTTGCTTTCATTCGCGAATGTAAGGATGAGGTAAGACTGCCTTCTTTTAAGTATCCTGAATGTATTTGTCGCAAATCAAGACTCCATCTTATCTCACGGCGTGACCTCAATCAACTACTAATAATCTAGGTTGAGTTAGGCAGCAAAGACACCGATGACGAGGATGATGAAGAGGAGGACGAGGAGCAGGAGGAACAGCAAGTAGAAACTGAAGGCGACGAAGACGAAGATAATGGAAGTGAAGGTGACGGTGACGGTGACGGTGGAGAAAACAACGATGAAGGTAGGTTGGCTAGGTGTAATTTGTGGTTCATGGTTTTTTATGGGTGGATGTATGTCTGTGTCATGCTTCTTCTTGTTCCTGTTGTGTGTGTGTTGTTTGAACGAATAATTATTTCGCGTTTACACTGAAGGCTCTCGATATCTCACTCACTAATGTCTCCTCTATGAACAATGCTTCCTTTCACGTACCGTAGACGACGATGACGCCCAGTCGGACCAGGACGATGACCAGGACAACGATCAGGAAGACTCAGAAGAGGAGGAAGAGAGTGATGACGAGGTAAGCGTCGGTGTGGCGTCTGCTGATTTGTTTGCAGTGCTTGATGACAAATTCTGCATTGAGTGCTTTATGTAGAAGTGTACTCTGCGGTACGCTGCAGTTTTTTGCTGAATTCGGTAGCTAAAGATATGATTGTTGATGTGTTTTGCAGGATGGGGGAGATTTGGGGACTGCTTCGCTTTTGGGACCCCCAATACCCGAAGACGCTGCTGATGCTGCCGAAGACTTTGAACCTGACGGCGACGAAGACGAGGACGACATGGGTTCTGATGAAGGGGAAGAGGAGGAGGAGGAGGTAAGCACTTACTTTTGTGTGGTTCCAAGTTTTGTTGTGCAGTGTGCTTGATAATGAAACAATGATTTGTGATGACGGGTCTTATAGCTAACCAATATCATTTTGTCGTGTTGTACAGGACGAAGGAGAGGAGGATTCGCCTGCTGCCAAAAAGCAAAAAACAGAAGAGTAATTGCTGACATTCTTCGTTGAACTCCCTACGGATACTTGCAATAGTTCAGTAGTTAAAGAGTCCTCTACAGAGACTGTGTTTCTTGCGCAAAGATCTCGCGGCCACGCATTCCAGCACTGAACGGGTTGGTTGTGCCTCCCCCACTTCACTTATCTCCTCAACATGAGCCGGCCTTTGCTTGCTGACATGTCATGGTGGCCACGATTTCCTGCCGTTCTCTCTCTGAAAGGGGCAAACGTTGCAATGCGGAAAAAGAGAGTGACACTGCGGAAAGAAGTTCACATATTGATGTTCCCGTTTAAAACTCTTAGTAGTGTCGCCTAGCTGCAGCTCTCTACTGTACTCGGACTAGTTGTATGTTCTTGATAGAGTCGTGCAGTTGTTTCAGTGAGACTCTGCAAACTTTCTCGAGAGGGAAAGTTTCATCTGGAGGATAACCTGGACCCTTTCGTCCGTAGTCTATCAGAAATAATAATACACCTCCCTCCTACTCCAGGCAGTAGTAGTAGTCTACTACTAGCTACTAGTACATTAGCTACTAGAGTAGTCGTCTACCACTGCCTCTGTCTCTGATTACTCATTATCGCACCCAATCACAAATAAAGCATCGAACCTCGAAGTGAGCTTGACTTTGCCTTTTCTTGGTTTATTTTTTAATATCCTTCTCTTAGCGTCTTAACATATTTATTTATCTATAAACCGACACAAAATCGGTAAAGTATAATAATAATATTATTTGCTGATGCCATGAGAATTTATGAGAAAGCAGGACCACCAACTATAAAGTGAATTTTCATTTTTTGACTCCCTACTCCCTGTTGGTCCGTTGACATCTGTTGAATTCGAATGATCATCGATAACGATGCTATCGTTAGGCTCGCTGTGCTATTTGCACTGATTGCAGGATTCCAGATCGTAATTTCTAGGATTTCTCTAGAACAGGAAGCAAAGAGACGATGGCAGCATGCCCTGACTGGGCATGCCTTGGTACAAGCATCCTACATTCTCCCCATGGAATATGGGATACCGGGGCTGGTGTTAGGCGCCATTGGCATGGCCTATCTTCGCTTTTTTCACCCTTCCAAGTTTTTAGAAGCGTTTGGTCCGCTACTGCGACCAGATGAACTGGAAGAAGGCAAGCTTCCAGGAGCTTTTTATTTTCTCATTGGTACTGCCTTGACCTCAATGCTGTTTGATTTACCCACGGCTCGATATGCCGTGGAGTGTCTGGCTTTGGCTGATCCTATGGCTGCTTTTATTGGAAAATCTCTGCCGTCCCCTAAGCTGCATTCGCATGCTTCTGTATCAGGTTGCCTTGGCTGCTTTGCCACAGCCTGCGGCGTTGGATATTGGATGCTAATTGGAGCAACTCCCTTGCAAATATTTTTTGGGGCATTTGGCTGTACTCTTGCGGAAGGATTGCCATTTGGGAATGACAATTTGACGATACCATTAGTGACAGCTGCTATGATAAAATGGTCTTCCTCCTAGTTACTACCCAGACAGTCAGCTTGTAACACTATGTTCCAACGATGCCTGTATACACTATAAAACAAAATTCGGTTTTCTTCGGACGATTATGACAACCTCCCAATTCTTGCCAATGCCGATCAAATCCTGTGCTACTCTATTCTCTTTACGCGCATCCAACAGATGAAAGGTTTCGGTTCTCAAAATAATGGACCTCGACCCATCGGAAGGAGATTACATCACAGCCCAAACCGAGTGCCCTTCTGGTCTTACTGGGTACTCCGTTTCTTCGCGTTGCTCCTGCGGGTAAATCAGCTCACTATAATTAATGCATGTGTCTACTACTAGTCTAGTCCACTCCTACTCCTAGCTAGACTACAACTAACTGCATTATTTTTATTCGTCTAGTAACTGCTAGCAAAATACTCCGTAAACTATCAATGCTTGACAAGTTGACGTCGTATTCATGACCCGATTCAACAGGGCAGAAGTCAGATTTTCTACTTAAAAGATCTTTTCGTGCGCGTTCGTCACCAGCAATTGAAATCACTGAAACTAAGATACCTACTCCACACTGATGATGAGTGGGTGATCGAGTCAACGAGGTGGCTTTGATGACTTCGGAAAGTTTGTCCCACTGATCTGCTCTCTACTACTGCTTACATATTCGTTAAATTGACACTGAATTGTACACATTATACTTTTAATCATGGTCAACGCTAATCTCCTCATCGCGGCTACTATTGCTGCAAGCGCTGCTGCTTTCTCTCCTTCCTTAAGCGTAAGATTGAACGATTGGCCAATTTTTGATGTTGATTGATGTGAACAGCAACGCGTCGGCATGATTCGATTCTGTCTCGTGCTCATAATATTTCACGCTCACGTATTTCCTTGATCTCTTATTATCAGGAAGGAGGCCCTTCGATGCGTCGCGACGTTTTGAAAGTTGGAGGTGCTGCTGCCGTTGCTGCATTGTTTCCCAGTGCTGTACTTGCCGAAGTTGTCATTCCCGCTCAATCTACCGAGTACGAATATCCCAACGATTGGGGCCTCTCTTTCAAGTACGAAGAAGATGCTGCCAAAGTGCGCAACCACATGGTCATTGCAACCGGGCTAGCTAAAGGATCCGCCAACATGGAGGATTTCGGAAAGAACATGAAGAAGGAGATGGTTGATTTTGTCTCTTACTACCGCAGATTTCCCAAAATCTCAGGAAAACCCTCGTTCAGCACGTTGTACACTTCTATCAATGTCCTCGCTGGTCATTATACTTCCTACGGATTCAAGTATCCTCTTCCAGAGAAGCGACGCAAGCGTCTGTATCAGGAATATGCTGAAGTTGAAAAGTCCTTGAAGCGCAACCGTTAAACAATTCACCTTTAACGAGTGTGGGTAAATTAGGCTACACGTTTCCTTATTGGACGCATTTTATTGGCTTGGTATTTTTTGCATGTGTGTTATTTGTTATTTGTTCTGATTTGGCCTTGTGGGAGATTTGTCTTTTTTAAAAGGTATTATTGTTTGCGTCGCTTGGAGCCAGCAATAGTCGCACTTTGTGTTTGTAGCAGGACTTGAGGACAGAAAGGAATGTAGCCTATGAAATGCTGAAATTTCAAGTTCATAGTCAACAGGCATTCGTATTTCGTAAGAAGCAGCTGATATCCAAACGAAATATTCGAAAGATGACAAGAAAAACATTACTTTAAACCACTTCGAAAAAGTATACGCCAAGAAACGCACTGATTTCATTTGCTCGGATCCAGCGGAGCTGCTATCTGGGTGTCTTTCTCTTATGAGGATGAGAAAAGGCCCTCCGCTTTTACTGCTCGCAGGGTAAAGATATATCCAATCTAGAAGCCATCCCCACAATTTCTAATAGAAATCTTATTTACTTAGTACTGGCGTCTTTCGAGCATTTACCTTATGTACTACTCAAGTATTGAGTAGTACTTGATAGTCGTCATGCTTTTTGTCGCGCAGACATATCCAAGTTAGTAGTTTGCATCATCATCGTGTGGAACTTCGGCCTCATGGTACTTCAATAATCTCGCCAGGTGGAATCTTCCCTAGACGCAAGTTTTCATCGGTTTCCTCTCCCAATAAGTCCAACCATCCCAAATCATGTGGTCGGCCAGCTGCTCTCGCGGAAGGTACCTTGTATGTCTCGCTCTGATCAATGGCCATAGGATCCAATGTAGGCGACGAAACTGGTTCTTGTTGGCCGCCACCGCCGGCGCCACCACCAAAGTTAAAGAGTCCTCCCAGCTGCGTCGTAAAACAAGAAGTAAATTGGTAAGAAGCTCTCAATCAACAACAATAAGACAAGAGCTCATGTAAAAGGCAACAAGGTAACTTACACCCTGCGAAGGCACGTCACTTTTGGCACCCGCGCGTTCATATTGGCTATCTAAAAATCGCACCAACGAAAGTCTTTCGTGATTAAATGTGTAGGTCTGAAAATAACCTGGGCCATCAGGATCTGTGTTTGCGATATAGACTTCATAGGGATTGCGCTCGTCGTCAGTGCCAACTGACATGGCTTTGATAAGCTTGTCGACAATGTTGGTGAGATCGCCGTAAGGATCGGTCTGCATATTGTCAAGCTGTTGGTAGAGTCTTCGCATTCCTTCTCGTAGACCTTCGGGGGTAATGTTCTCGGCTGGACAAAAATCTTCAACCATGAATTTTCGAAGAGGTGTCCCACCCTTGATTGTCAGAGCCTTTTCCAAGAAGCGCGTCTCCGGTGGAAAGTCGGCAAAGAGTGCTTCGGTTTCGACAAACTGTTCGCACATTTGTCGAGCCATTACACAAACTTGCGTGGTCTCTTTTAAGGTAAAGAGGATAGGTGGATCGGGCAGATATCTCCTTGGGTCTCCAGTACTTAGAATCGACATGAAGTTCTCGTTGGTTTGTGGTGTCTTTTCGACAAAGTCGGCATCTCGGACCTTCTTTTCCCAGTGTGCGACCATGCCCTTTAAGACAAGATAGTTTGCAATTCTTTCGTAAACTTCTCCATCGCAAAAGCTCAGGAGATCCAGATTACCGAAGTTAGGGCCAACGCGACCTTCTGCATCCATGATCATTTGACGGAAAGGAGCTGAAATATGATTTTCCAACGTCAAAAAGTTCTTCCATAGTTTTTGGGTTTCTTTGGCTTCTTCCGTGTTTCCTTTCCACATGGCACGCATTTGCAAACGACCCAGAGTTTTTTTCATTCTATAACCTAGGTAATCGCGATTGGCCAGAACAAAGTCAATACCTTTGCTGGTAACCGACGGATGAGGTGGGATTCCATTCTTGGTCGAACATGCCTCGCGCAGAGCCTCTACCATCTCAGGGACTTCCACAGTCCTCCAGTCGAAGCGATACTTATTACGAATCTCTGTTGGAACTCCTGGGAACATCTGCGCCAATCTATATTCAGGGCCCAATTTACTCAATTGTACAGCCTTTCGTGTTACAACATCCATTACTGATTTTCCTTGAGCAACCACTTCGATTCCTGTTTCCTCGTCTACAATTAGAGTGGAGAGATCGGGGCGATCGTCCATTCTTTGTCGTGCGGCCACTGCTCTCGCCTCGCGTTTGGCGTCAGTTTGGGATTTGACGTCTTCATCGCTATCATCTTCATCATCGGGAGGAGAGACATTTGTTGGGTTGTCATCGGTCTCTTCAATGGCATCAAAGAAGCCTGGCCTCGATTTTCCCTGCTTCTCAACTTTTTGCATGCGTCGAGCTTTGCGACTCTTTGCCATAAAAAGCGCATTTTTGAACGCTTCTGTTGTCTTCATTGGCTGCAGTACTGGAGCGGTTGTAAAGGCAGTCCCCTGTTGAAGCCACAGCACGAGGATAATGCTAGCTGGTATCGCTAAAGACTTGTGCATCATGATTTCTATTTGTATCAATGATCTATCGCTTTAAATGGGCCTTGTTGTCTGGCTAGTAATCACTGCAGTTGAGAATTCGAAGACCGCAGAAGAAATGAGGCTAGTAGTCTAATATTGCGATAGGGATGGAGGGTTCTCTAGTGTAGTGGCTCTTCAATATCTACAAAACCATAAAGTGATGAGTTGACAGCAATTCAGAGAAAGCAAATTTGACGGACGTGTGGCTTGAATGCAAGGTGACGTTTATCCCTTTAGTACGAATCGTGAGGTCAATTAAGGTTACCAGTATTTCCTAGACGTGGTTAGATATTTTTGTACTCGTAGCAGTACCGCCGCCTACGCTCGTACGTACAGCTAGTTACCAGTAGAGACCAAAAACCATGGCCTACCCTGGTAAATAAAAAATAAAACGTGAAACATCTTACACGAACTATCAACTTTTCTCCAGCACGAACAACAATTTTTTATTCTCATGTTCTACGTACTCTAGTAGGAGGCGAAACAAAACTACCTGGTAGTAGACTACTTGACCAAAATGCCTATTGTACAATCTTTCGCACCAGCCACTGAGAGCAGGATAGGCAAAAAGTCGGCGCACCTCAACTAGAGGTGCGCGATGTTCAACGCTCTCCTCACTATTTTTCGATCAACGCTTTGATCAACGAGAAGTCATTATTATTTAAGTTCTTGAGCCTCTCCTTGTGTGTTCATGGCTTGAAAAAATCCATTTGCAATAATGCAGTTTCTTCGGAAACAACGGTCAGGCTGACTCTTGAATTTGCACCTAACTATCGGTTGAGCAAAATTCAAACATAATGGACGGCTCATTTTCATAATGAGATTGATCTTCCAAGCTCGCACCTAAAATATCAATTTGATCAGGCTGTATTTATTATTTCTTGGTTCAATTGAATCAACCAAATAATATCATTTAGAAAGATATGGTATTTGAAGTAGAAACGAGTACCGTGAAACGGGTCAGGGAGGCCGACGTTTCTGAAATTGAACACGAGGCTACTCGGAAAAAGACAAAGCCAGCTTCAGGAGGAGACATGGGGCACGAGGAGATTGCTTCGGCGGTCGCTCTTGCCTCCTTGGCTTCGTTTAGTCCGTCCACAAAAGTATCGGTAATAAAGGCATTGGAGAAGTCGCAGGCCATTCCAGCCTCTGCTCGTCTTGTAAACACAGCTACATCGTTCGCTACCGCGGAAACGTTCGAGGATCCAGACAATAGTGGTACGGAACCTACGCCAATCTCTCCCGACCCAAAGTCACCCATTCGATCAATCAAGCGAGTGCATTTTGCGTCCAACGTGAAAGCAAAGGAGCAAGTGAATCCTGAGACACCAAGAGCTCCGCGGGCACCAAGAACTCACGGGAATCAATTTGAGTTTCAGTCTCCCATCGGAGGGTCACCGCATGGCTATCCTATGCAAGCTAACCATCATCCACACTATCATCATCGGTTCTTTGGTATGTATCCCCCCATGGCTGTGCATCATCACCAATCTGCTCACTGGGTATCTCCTCGGATGCCACCACAAAGAATGCGGCAACATCCGTACAGTGTTCCACCTCCTGTCTCTACCAACTGGATCTGTGACTTTTGTAACTCTGCTTCTTTCAACTCGTTCGAGGAGGCTTGTATGCATGAAGAAAAATGCAAGATACAGTGTAAGGAAAAACACCCTAGAAAAGAATCCAGGGCATATGGGGCGATGCCGCCACTAGGAACTGCTCGCCTTGAAGGGGAAGTGTGCCACGTTAGGAAAGCTCCGGTGCCGGTTGAATGCTACAGTGGATGCATTGCACTCGCTATTCCAGAAAGTGATTCGGAATGGCTATCGGAAGTCAACTGCTTCATCCGTAAATATTGTGTCGAAGCCTTTTCAGCCACGGAAGAAGACGTCCAGTCGACCTCCAAGCGTGGACGCATTGCTCTCTACCAAGTGGGCATTCGTTGCCGCTACTGCAAGCACAAGCCTATGAAGGAGAGGGCAGTTGCCGCTGTGTCGTATCCGACCTCAGTCGATGGTATATACGAATCCGTCAAGCGGTGGGTGCGTGTCCACAAAGATAATTGTGACATTCCTGACTACGTGCACCAAAAGATGGCAGATCTCCACAATCAAAACGCATGGATCCCGACCACAAGACAATATTGGGCAGATTCTGCTAGAGTCCTTGGTATGATCGATACAGAAGAAGGCATTCGATTCGGTTGTGACCTTAAACTCATTCGCGCGGAAGCAAACACCAACAGTGGTGTCCAGAATGACTCTTCGGAAGTCACTGTGACTAGGGCGCCCAGTGATACCAAGGCACTAGAGGACGGAGAGGTCATTGTCTCTCAAGAGGACATGCGCATTGTGCCGCCGTATGTCTACTTCTTGATGAGCCAAGTCGAGAGTTGTCACTTCAGTGAGGTCGACAGGTTCGTCGCTCGGTCCAAAGGACCACTCGGCTATCCTGGATTCCAGTGCCGCCACTGCAGTGGTCACGCCGGTCTTGGCAAATACTTTCCTGTGTCGGCGAAGACGTTGTCAACCAACTCTACGAGTCAGAATATTCATGCTCACCTCCTCAAGTGCCGCAAGTGCCCTGAAGAAATAAAAGATAAGCTTGTCACTTTGAAGGCTGAAAAAGGGCGATCTCCTCGTCTCGAGCCAGGATGGCGCAAGGTCTTTTTCGACAAAATCTGGGCTCGCCTTCATGGATAAAAAATAAAGGGATGATCAATACAGAACAATCATAGAGCGATACAATGGATAAGAACAAATGGGTTGTTTTTACAATATATTATTCGCTCTCTTTACACAGCGTAAAGCTCTACTGGTGCTTTGAAAAAGTCCAACTAGCCATCAATAGAGTTATAAGCAGTCGTGTAGCCAGCGGAAGAACACGGTAGTTTTTCTATCTTTTGTTGACTTTGCTGCCAATTGTTTCGAAGAGAGACAAGCCGAAGCCTTCCAAAGACGCAGCAGATTCAACATTCTTGATTGCCTGCTTGGTCTCGTCTGGGGTCAAGCAAAGCACCGCCCCGATAACTGGAACGAGACCCTTTTTCTCGGCGACAGTTTTAGCATTCAAAAAGCTCAGCATGATATTCTTCAAGTACTCGATATTAGCGTTTTCCCCTGCCGGTGTCGCGGCGCTGCCATTGGTTGATCTATTTACCGCTGACGTGCTCATCTTTTCAAATCGTTGCAACTTTGATCTTTGCTCGTCCAATTCCTTCCTGGTTTCGGCCAAGGCCTCTTCAGCTTCGGCCTTTTCTGATTGGACGTCAGCGTAAAGACTGGAGAGACGATTAATCTCATTCCTTGCTGTATTTAATTCGGCTTGTTTCTCCATAGCATAAAATAAAGGTACGTCGCCACCGTTGGTAGTGCTTGCGCCTTCGCTTGAAGCTGCGCCTGAGTGAACTCTCTCCTTTTCATTCAGAGTGACTGCATTCTGCAAGGCTTCCTGTAACTCCAGAATGGTACCATTAGCCTCTTTCAGCTGACTTTGAAGCATCATGACGGTCCCCTTGCTAGCAGAATTCTCCGTTGGTACAGGGGCAGAATGTTTCGATTTTTGTGACTCGTGGGCGCTATCGGCTGCGGCTTCTGCTGCTTGCAATTTGATCTTTAAATTTGAAACATTGGCTTCAAATACACGACAGCGATGTTGCGCTCCTGTAAGCTCTCTCTGCAGATTTGCCGACGTGGTGCGCTCCATTTCGGCATCTCGCGCCATCTGCGCCTTCTCTGCGGCAAGCTTCGACATCTCCGTTGAAGATTGCTCTAACTTCTCTTGCAAGTCAATAGCTGTTGTAGACTTCTCGTTCAGCTCCACTTGTATCGCCTTCAGGGACTGCTCCGCTTTTGTTTTGGCTTCCTCCATCTCCCTAAAATACTCCTTTGCGTCTGCCATTGCCTTTCGGCCATTTGCTTCGGCGACCATGGCGCGTTCCATTGTCGAATCAGCCATGTTGCGGGCGGCCCGCGCTTCAAGCTCTGCTTCTTCCTTGGCTTGGACGGCTGCAGCGGCACGAGAATTCGCAACGGCAAGAGAATTTTGGGCCTTCTTCTTGTAACTGCCCAAATTCTTTTCAAATTCATCTTCCCTTGCTTTGGCTGCCCCGACCGCCTCTCTTACCTTCTGCTCGAGCTGCGCGATAGTGGCGCGCAGGCCAGCCGTTTCCTCGTCTTTTTCCGTTCCACTACGATCTCTGTCTTTCAGCTGAGATTCCAATGTTGATACGTGGTCCTCAAGTCTCTCCCTATTTTCATTCATGTCCTCGATTTTGGTTTTCAATTCACGACATTCGCTCCGTCTTTCTTTCAGTTCAATAGCGATTACTTTGACTCTGGATTTCAGGGTCGTATATTCCTCGTTGGTGGACCCAAGCTCACCCTTTGAGTTTTTCAATTCATCCTTTACGCGACGAAACAGACATGAAATGAGAAACTTTCGATTTTTCCAACCAGAGAAATTTAGTTGAAACAAAACAATCTTACCTGCAAAGCCTTCAGCTCTCTTTGGGTTTTTGCATGCAGTCCTTCTACGGTCCTCACTTGATTTTCCAACTGTCTCCTATCCTTCTCTTTTGCCTTTTTCAGCTCTTCAATTTCAGCATCTCTGTCATGACAAACAGTGCAAACGTAATATTAGTGCACCTTTTCAAAGCACATCGCAATAACACAAACCGCACATGATATTTCTTACCTCTGCTCTAAAAGCTGTTTGATGCCCTCTACTTCCCGCATCAAACTATCCATTCGTAACTCTTTTCCTTCCTTGCTACGTTTCATATCACGCAGCTGAAGATCTTTTTCCTTCATTTTTGCGGTGAGCTGTTCAATTTCTTGCACCTTAGCAGCAATAGCCTGTTGGATGTTGGCCGTGTGCTGCTGTGCCATCTCCTGTCGTTCTGCTTCAAAGTTAGCTTCAATCCTTTGCAGTTGAGACGTGAATTGCTGCATTACTTGTTCAGCGTCAGCTCCGGCATTCACTGGCAGAGTTGGCAAGCCTTCTTTTGATCTTCTTTCGTCATTTACTGCCGACAGAGCCGCATTTGATGCCGGCGCAATATTATTAAATTCATTCACAACTGCCGGTGGTGCAGCGCAGTTCGCTTTCTCTGCACCGATCGCAGCCTTTTCCTGAGCGTGGTCTATTCCGCTCATACTCATGTTTCCAAACATGCTAAAAACATCGGATCCAATGGAATCTGAAGGAGCCGATGTCTTCTGCACTGTAGTGCCTTCATTTGCTTTGTCCTCGGCCTGATCCGTCCCCCTAGTCATGTTTCCGAAAACTCCAAAACTCTCCAATCCAGTTGCAGCTGGAACAGGTGCTGGAGTTACAGCTTCAGTATATTTTCTCTCAGCATCACTTTCTGTAGACAGTTCATCTGGCTTTGGCTCATCTGTTTCGTCTGCCGTTGGTGGGGCACTGGACTCCACGTTTATTTCTGGTTCGCTTTTTTCAGCTCCTCCCTTTCCAGAGCCACCATTTGCTTCGTCTTCTCCTCCATTGTCGACTAGCGCTACTTTGGTATTTGATTCGTCTTCTTCTTTCGTTGCACTAGTCTCCGCGTTGAGTTCGGGCGTGGTTTCTGAAGATGGCTTGGTCGATTCTATTTTTGCTTCTCTTTTATCGACAACATCAACTTCATCAACATCAACATCAACATTAATGTCCGAATCATCATCTCTGCCCCAATCGTCGTCGATCAAAGCGTCCTCGGGGGTTATTCCCTTCGTATCAGGAGTCGTCGCTGTCACAGCCCTTTCTTCGTTTGTCTCTGATATTACAGGATGGACTTCAATATTGTCTTGGTGAATTTTTTTAAAAGCCGCCATTGATTCATCCTCTATTTCATTGGAAATTGGAATCAATTCACCCTCGGATAGTTGCTGATTTGTTTGGGGTCGAGACGCGGTAGTTCCTTTTTCTGTGTGTGGTACCTTACTTTCTGAGATTTGGATAGGTTTAGCCACTGCATTCTTTTTATCAGCGTTATTGGGTGCTGGTTCTTGCTCTTCCTTGGCAGACAAGCCTACAGAATTGACCTCCTGCGTCGGAAAAGCTGGAGGAGCTTCTAAATTATCTTCCGACGAGGATATTTTCGTCAAGAGGTTTTTCTTTCCTTTCAGAGAGCTCTTATTTGCTTTTGGAGAGCCTTTCGGGGTCATTTTTAATTTTCCCTTTTGCATTTGGGGTTTCATGCTGATACAAGCAGGATTTGAAGGCGGTGTTGGACTAGTAGCCGAAGGTGAAATAGCCGAAGGAGCGGAAAGGGGCGGCAAGGAAAAGGAAGGCTGTGGCGTTGGCGAATGCTCAGGGATGGGCTTCGGTTCAGATTTTTTCTGGGGTTCGGCGGCCATGGCATCCAAATTAAAGATTTCTCCCGCCTATAATTATTGGAGTTAATAAATGCAAAGGGATGCAATGCAGGGAGAGCGTGAGATGACAATGATCTCTATCTACGACGAAGAAAACTCCTTAAAGGCTCTGAATACAAATGACTGCACATGCACATCGCTATAGCGGGCTGCATTGACGATGTGACGATGTCCCCTGCCTAAAACCTACCGTGAGATGCGATGCTTGCTCCTGCAATTCCTGGGCCTTCTTGGCCAGATTGGCAAAGCTGGAGCCCCACATCTTAAAAAGTTAGTTTGCGCCTCCTTCAAAGCAACAATGCGCTGGGTTAAAAGGTGTTAGATATTCTGTGTCATGCAACGACTGGTACTCCTTCTTGAGATAGTGGAGTTCAGTGCTACTAGTAGCTACTCGAGTACTCGAGTAGCTAGTACCAGGTAGCTAGTACTAGTAGGGAGCGGTAGTACTACTACTAGTACTACCTGTGCGTGGTTGTATGCGGTAGCTAGTAGCTAGGCGGAGTACTGTAGTACGATATCACAACATCGTCATTATTGCGAGTCACGAGAATACTCGAGTACATCGCTTATCCTGAACCCTTTTAAGGCACTAGACAAACTTCTTTTTTCTCTCTCAGTTGTCTGCTCGCTCGTCATAACAAGCAAAAAGCGTTGACTAGCTAACGTAGACTAGCTACTACTCCGAGTAGTACCAGGTACCAGGTACTACCTACTACTACTACTCTACTTGAGAGTTGTAGTCTATCTACAACTTCGAACTTCAAAAAGAGATCGAAAAAATAAATAAGACTGACTAGAGTCTACTAGCTAGTACTAGTAGAAGGTCAACTATCAACACAACAACTGTTACTCGATCAATTACATTGGGAATTAAAGGATTGTCTGGCATTTTGAAAGCAACAGTGTTTCTGGTTCATCTCCGTATTTATTTGTTCATTTTGATTATTTACAATGGCGGACTGTGGAGCTTCTGGGACTGCTCTGGACCAAGCAGCACGGGCCTTTATGGGCGGTGGCAATACGGGCAATGGGCAAGCACAGAAACAAATTGGAAATTTACTTGGTCACGCCACTTTGTCCGGTGTTTCCGCCCAAAATGCATTGCCTATCTCTCGATCCGACCAGCTGGCCATACAAGCATCGGGCGGGGACGCCTTGTTAGCCCTGCCTCAGCAACGATTACAGCAGCAGCAGCAGCAGCAGCAGGTCTTTTATGGGCCAGCACATACGACGAGACCTCACCTCCATTACCACCACCACCACCAGCAGCAGCAGCATCATCCTACTAGTGTCCAGATGCAACAGCAACAACATCACATAATAGCCATGCAACATCACCAGCATCAGCAACAACATCAGCTGATGATGATGCAACATCAAAATCATATGATGATGCAGGCCCAACATTCCCAGGCTTTACAGCAGCGACAAAAACAACAAGCGGCCCTCAAGCAAACAGCAGAAAGTCGCAGCGAAGAAGAAGCCACGCGACTAGAGAAAGAAGTCCACTATACTGATGAAGGGATTGTGCAGGGTGCCACAATCGATGAACTTGCAACAGCGTGGACAGAAGCACAAGCACAGGAGGCTTTCGATGTGTTGGGACACGAAGGAAATGTACAAGACGTCACGATAGAATCTCTCGCTGCGGCTTGGTCAAAAGCTCAGGATGAGTATTATCAATCGGATGAATTTATAGCAGACCCCAGTGACATGTACCATCCGGAGACTGCTGGCGATCAAGATTACATGCCCACCTACAAATTTACAAACGAATTTATTGAAGGAAAAACAGAATTACCGCACGATGCAAATTTTATGGCAAGAGGATTTGAAAATTTCAAAGAAGGCAACATAAAAGAGGCAATTCGAAATTTTGAGATGGAATTGCAGATCAATGATCCGGACAATGCAACAGCATGGCGAATGCTGGGACGATGTCACGCAGAGAACGACCAAGATCGCGAGGCCATTGTATGTCTAGAAATTGCCGTGGAACGAGATCCGTTTTCGCCAGAATCACAGCTAGCCCTCGGTGTTAGTTACGTAAATGAATTGAATCACGCAAAAGCTCTGGCAGCCTTGAAAAATTGGGTGTCTATGAATCCCAAATATGCAGGAATGGATCTTGATGCTGGAGGAGAAGATGTTTATGGTGATGGTGGACATAACAGCGATTCAGAATTTCAGGAGTTGCAGCGTCTCTTGCTCAAGGCGTTGGAGTATGATAACTCGGATTCTGCCGATGTATGGGAAGCCCTTGGCGTTGCCGCCAATGTTAGTCGAGATTTTGAGACTGCCATTGAAGCGTTCCAAAAAGCGATTGATGCTCGCCCTGATGATTATCAGTTGTGGAACAAACTAGGTGCTACCCTGGCCAACGGCAATCAGAGCGACAAGGCATTGCCGGCGTATCATAATGCACTGCAGTTGAAACCGAAATATGCACGAGCCTGGCTTAACATGGCCATCAGTCATAGCAATATGCACAACTTTGACGAAGCTTCCAGGTGCTATCTACAAACTTTGAGTTTGAATCCTGCCGCGGTGCACTGTTGGAGCTATCTGAGAGTTGCCCTCTCATGTTCCGAAAGATGGGATCTGATACCTTTTGCGGCGTCGCAAAACTTAGAAGCATTCCAAGAGCATTTTGACTTTGTCACCTACCAGACTGAATAGCTGTTAAAAAACAAGTATCCAAAATAGAACTGTATTCAAAAATAATCACAGTTTATTCTAACTGGTTAAAATTTACTGGAGTAGTCTTCCTCATCTATATCTGGTTCCTCCAACTTATCCATTGCGGATTTGATGAGCTGACTGTCCTTCGGGTCAAGATCCATGGCTGTTAAAAAGCATTTCATTGCTTCTTCAAGTCGACCGAGACGCTTCAGCATGCGACCAATTGCAAAGTGCACAGTTGCTTCACGCGGAGCGGCATCTCGGACCTTTTCTAGCTCCGCCAATGCTTCTGCGGGTCTGTTCATCGCCGAGTATATTGTAGCGCGCTGGAAACGAGCCTGTGGGTTGCGAGGGTCCAACCGGAAGGCTTCGGCCAAGGTATCTAGAGCCTGGTAAGCGTTTCCGTTAGAGAACTGAGCAATCCCCAAATTGCACCTCAAGACAGAACTCTGCGGATTGATGGATACCGCACGCTGAAAGTGATATTCAGCCAAATCGTATTTTTCCTGACGGTGGTAGATGGCCCCGAGCCCGTACCAAGCATTGTAATGGCGTTCGTCCGATCGGATAGCGTTTCGAAAGCAAGCGACGGCTTTATCAAAATCTTCATTTGCCATGTATTCATACCCTGATAGTGTGTGAGTATAGGTAAAAGAAGGATCTAGTTGCAGAGACCGTTTGAAATACGAAAGAGCCGTCTCATGTTCTTTTTGCAGAGAAAAGCAATTTCCCACAACACACCATGCTTGTGGGCAGAATTTATTAAAATCCACGGTCCACTGTGCAAGATGCGCCAATTCTACTTCCTGCTTCAGCTGCCAGTAGACGGTCGATAAAAGGTCTAGACCCTTCATGCGATGAGGCTCGACCGTCTGCATGAGCTCCAGACAACGTTTAGCATTCTGAAAGTCGTTCATTTCGAAATAGGCTCGTCCCTGTTGATTGAGTACCCAACCTGTACTACGATGATTTTCAGGCAAACGGCTAAAAATATGCAGAGCTTCCTGACACCGATACTAAAGTTTGAAAAATTTGCATAGTATGTAAGCACGCGAGCACAACGTCAACGAAGAAAAGCAAGTGCACAACCCCCGTCCATACCTGACATACACGTCTCCAGGCCGATCCCAACAAACACAGCAACCCAAGGATATCCTGGATACCTTGTTGCCTTTGCTCCCCGTCACTTTTTACTAGATCACCAGCTAGTCCCTTTTCAGGTTGCGGTAAAGCTGAGTCTTGACTATCATCTATGCCTTCGGGAGCATCTGCCGTGTTATTGATATTATTTTCCGACGAGAAAAAGAGGGTACGCGGTTGTCGAGCATATGGCACGGGCGCTGAATCATGACCACCACCACGGCGCAAAGGAGTCTCTCCAACTGCACTGTTGTTGATTGCGGGACCTGCTTGTCGGCCCAACCCCCGCAAGTATTGGAGAGATGTGCGAATTTCTGCCGTATGAGGTGTTTCAGGAGAGGGTTCGTAATACAAACGAGCAGCTACTTGCTGGGCCCTGCGAACCACTCGTGGATTTTGGCGATGATGATGACGACATCCTTCCATGTCTCCTGCTGGTGACTGTGCTAGTAGGGAAGCATTCGCCGGAATGGGCGTGAGATCAGGTGTTTCAAAACGGGTCATACGAGCACTCATGTTGCTGGGATGATTGTTTTTGTGAAATCCGCTTGCACTAGAAAACAAGGATGCTTTGGGCATGGCAGCACTGGCGGGTGTTGCCATTCCCATGGATTGTTGCATACTATTCTGGCGGGCTGTGCATGAAGAACAATTTGAAAAATCTGAGCACATGGCAGCGTATTCATAAAAATTGAAACCAACAATTCACAAGATTAACCATAATGTACGTACCGCCATTTTCTGAGGCTGGTGTCTCGATCAGTCGAAAACTAGGTGTCAATGTATTGCGATCTTGCAATGGTAAGAATACATCATCATCACTTGTTTCCGTGGCCTCTACCAGTTTTGGATGAACTCCAAAGACACTGGTGGGATCCAAATCATCTGCGCCACCCAATTCACACAAACTTTCATAGGAAGTGAAGAGAAACGGATCAAGCTGCAAGGACATGCGATAATATTGAATGGCCCTAGCTTTACGATTTGATTTTCGACAAATATTTCCAAGAAGGTACAATCCGGCGGCTCCATTTGGAACAGGGCATGGCTGAAAACGAGTGAAGGCCAGAACAAACGGTAAGTCATTTGACCATCCAGCACAATACAGGGTAACCCGTATGTAAATAAATAGATTATTTGTTTGTACGTACCGTCGTGGTGACAATCCATTGTTCCATTCGCTCACTTGCTTTGCTCAAAGGTTCCGTGACGCTAATTGTATTGCTGCGTTGTTGGCGAAAGTCGAGTCGACACTGGTGCAACAGCGCCTCTTCCGCGCGTCCATATTCTTCCAGTTCGTAACAGCAAACTGCCGTCAAGTAGTAAATGCTGGAAGATGTGGTGGTTGTCTGCTCCAAAACACTCAAAGCAGAACGAGGCTGGCCCGAACGATGGTGACAGAGTGCTAACAGGTAGAGCGAATAGCTGGATTTTTCCGTGGCCACCAATCGCTCTGCCAAGAAAATGGCATTATCCAAGCACATGACTGATAAATATTGTTGGATGAGAGAGGTATAGCTTTCCACCAGTCCATCCCCGATGTCGCCTTGACCATGGTTGCCAGAGAGAGTTTCAGCAACGCCACCAGCAGAAGCAGAGGAAGCTGCCTGTTTGGCGGTTTCAACCTTGTCATCAATCTCATTCTCGTCGGCCGCTGAGGGACTCTGTTGATCCTGTTGAAGGGATGGTGCTCCCATCTTATGAATTGTTACTGCTGATGCTGCACTTAATGAGTTAGCTGTGTTATGTTGTGTTATGAGTTGTGAGAGCAAGCATTGCTTAGCTATTTTTTGTCTTGCTACGCTTGTTGGTTTTTTCCCTGCATTCAAATGAGCCATGATTGATTCGTGACTCATAGTTTCGTCTGTCCACCCTACCGGCGAAGCCCATTTTACCTTCTGGGGCTCCCTGGAGAGAGACACGGTGGAAGTCATCGATCAACTGCGGCGAGCGAGATACAGTAGACTAGTCTACTACTGTATGAAAAAGTAGACTATCCGAACGGGGCATCACGCCTGCAAAATACTCTCACATCATAGTATATTTCCAAAATCAACCATGGAGCAAGCTCCCGTACAAATCGGTCAGTTCATTCTGGGAAAGAATCTTGGTATTGGTGCTTTCGGAAAGGTAAGCCCGAGTTAATATCAGTAAAAAAGTCGTCTTCGTCCCAACAACAGGCATCAAGTGCTTGACCCACAAGATATTTTGTCGCATCATGACGCCACTACGGATGTTTGACTGCCAAATACTTCTGCATGACGTCATGGAGTTCATTTCCTTGAAAGCTTTTAAATCAGCACAGCAGATGCAGCGGAAAGAATGAGGCGATAGAGACTATATGATTTGTTGATTTGTTGATTTGTTACTACTAAAATGTACAACGGAGTCAAGAGCGCATCACCGCTAACACTGTTACGAACACTCGCCTACTCCCTCTTCAGGTCAAACTAGCCACACACGCAGTGACCGGACACAAAGTGGCCGTCAAGATCCTGAACAAGGCCAAGATTAAGCAGCTGGGCATGGAAGAAAAGGTCCAACGAGAGATTAATATTCTGCATCTGTGTACACACCCTCATATCATTCGACTCTATGAAGTCATCGATACACCCACGGATATATTTCTTGTGAACGAATACGTTTCGGGGGGTGAACTTTTTGATTACATTGTCAGCAAAGGAAGATTGAGTGCCGACGAAGCACGGAACTTCTTTCATCAGATTGTCAGCGGGGTCGAGTATTGCCACTTTCAAAAGATTGTTCATCGGGATTTAAAGCCCGAAAATCTTTTGCTGGATGCCAATCTCAACATCAAAATTGCGGATTTTGGTCTGTCGAACTTGATGAGGGACGGAGATTTTTTGAGGACATCCTGTGGATCTCCTAACTACGCCGCTCCTGAAGTAATTAGTGGCCATCTTTATGCTGGACCGGAAGTTGATGTATGGTCTTGTGGCGTTATTTTATACGCACTCTTGTGTGGATCGCTGCCCTTTGACGATGAGTCAATTCCCAATCTCTTCAAGAAAATCAAGTCAGGCATGTACAGCTTGCCCACGCATTTGTCGCAGTTAGCCAAAAACTTAATCCCACGAATGCTCGAAGTGGACCCAATGAAGCGGATTACGATTCCCGAGATTCGGTTGCATCCATGGTTTCAACACAAGCTACCGCCTTATCTGAGACATCCACCCGAATTGATGGAGAAGCAAGAGCGAGTGGTCGATGGTGAAGTTATCGATGAAGTGATGAAGCTTCCCTTTCACAAAGCCTACGGCACAAACGGTGCTAATCATCTAATGAATGGTGTCATGACGGTGCCGCAACATCAATTACCTCAAGGTATTATTACAAGAGAACTCGTGGAACGAGCAGCTGCTCTTGAGGACAATCGAGATTCCGATACCCCCAAGGTATTGCGGGATCTACGTTGTGCCTACGAACTCATTCTTGACCACAAACACACGCGATTGCGCGTTATGGAAGTGGCAAGAGCTATCAAAGAAGCCGCCAGTGCGACTCCGCCCGCGTTTTCACCAGGTGGATCGAGAGGCACAACTCCCGGCGGCAGCCATTATAGTAATAATCGATTTCCGGGTGGGGGAAGTTATGGCGCTTCGGTTGCTTCGTACTCCTCTACCTCTCCCGGTGCCGCTGCGCACGGGAACTCTCCTTCCAACCAGGCTCGATTGGCAGAAGAAGCCGCAAGGGCTTTGATGCAACCTGGAAATCAGCAAGGATATCAAGTTTCTGCCCAACAGGCGCCAAGTCCCGTTGGTGTGAGTGGACACCCTGTAGTACAAATGACCTCGTCAATTCCGGGCAACACAGGCATGATTGCGCAGCATCAACATGGACGACGAACTCGAAGATGGTATCTTGGTATTCAGAGTAAGAAAGATCCAGCGCATGTGATGAACGAAGTGTACAAGGCTCTCATGGCGCTGGGATGCGAATGGCTTCAGCTGTCGTCGTACCGTATCAAATGCAAATGGAGGCCAAATGTCTCCCGCGAAACGTACCGGAATTGTGGTGTAATGCCGCCTGCGGGAGGGGAGACGCCCGAAGGCGCATGGAACAAATCTGATGTGGACGGAGACATGGCGATGGATGTAGATTCAAGAGAACGGAAAGGAGCTGTCCAGTCGAATATGAAAGTGATTGCTGGTGACGACGGACATCTTGCCCGAGTTCCAAATCTGTCAATGAATGATTATTCGATCAAGATCGGCTTGACTCTATACAAAGTGCAACAGAATATCTACTTGCTGGACTTCCAAAAGGTGACGGGCGATGCGTTTTCTTTCATGACATTGTGTGCCAACATTATCACGGAACTCAAAACGCTTAGCGCCGCCAGCAAGCAAGCGCAGCAGGCATTATTGGCACAACAACAGGCTGCCCAAGCCGCACAAATGCAAGGTGGTGGCCGCTTTCCGCCTCAAGGCATGCAAAAATAGATGTAGAGTACTTATAGTGTTTGCTAGCTTTCTCTATGATTTCTTTCTTTCTTCTGTGCCTCTGATCTCGCCATAGCATGCAGGTTGGCAAAAATCTTGAGTCTGCAAATACTCGGGTATTATTATTTTCTGTTTCGTATTGATCGATCGTCGAAAAGGAAGTCTATGGCACGCTGGTTACTGTCTCTAGGTAGTATTACTAGTACAGTACGTGGTAGTACCTACCTGTAGACTGGTAGGGTTAGGATTGTAAACAACTACGCTCATGTGTTACCACCATTCCCGGGATATGGATTTATCCCGGGGCTGTGTTTCCAAATTTCCGGGATATCCATATCCCGGGCTTGTTTGACGCTTTTCGAATCACCAATTCCGGGATATTGGAAAA
>Ga0100402_1000734_pt1 | contig 38517 bp, 26 predicted proteins | sample CryGeyme20150102_FD_80419 | JGI IMG/M metagenome (GOLD analysis project Ga0100402, IMG submission 80419) | Groundwater microbial communities from Crystal Geyser aquifers in Utah, USA - Crystal Geyser metaG 2015-0102 | ecosystem: Environmental > Aquatic > Deep subsurface > Groundwater | place...
ACTTCGCTTTTACGTACTTCAGCTTTGGCTTCACAGGAGTATTCCGATTTTCGGTAGTCTAGACGACTCCAATGCTAGTAGCTAGTACTTGCTCTACTACCCCAGTACTAGTTGCTACTAGCTACTACTAGCTCTACTCCTACCTAGTAGTAGTAGTAGAGTGCTAGTAGTAGTAGTAGTAGTAGTAGTAGTAGTAGTAGTAGTATCAGCAGCACTAATGGTAGACTAGTAGTAGACTAGCTAGTAGTGAGCTGCACACAAGCAAACATCAATCAATTGGATCAACTATGCGTATTCTTCTACGCTGCTGTATTACACTTTGAGTAGACTATTACTACTAGTAGCTACTAGAGTAGACTAGCTACTACCCGGTACTAGCTAGAGTAGTGGTCTAGTAGTACTAGTAGTGTACCAGTACTGTACTACTACTAGAGCAGTAGAAGGAAGCTTGTTCGTCTTCCCCCTCTCGACAAAACCGATCTTTAATAGCCATCGTCATGACTGGTGCAAAATAACGATAAATAATATTAACAGTAGAAAAATAATAATAGAAAAATATATAAAGTTTGTTTGCTCACAACAATCTTAATTAATATTATCATTATAAAGTCAAAACATGGGTAACTCTGAAAGTGCACCTCCCGATGCTGGGACCAGCATTGATGACTTTGATGGTGTCGAGACGCTGGGATACCGAGTGTTGGGCGTTCAACCCAACTCCCCGGCCAGCGCTGCTGGGTTGGTAAGTTTCTTTGATTTTCTCATTGGAGCTGATGGTCAGATGCTCCTGGGAAGTGGCGAAGAATTAGAGGATGGAGAAGAATACGATGATATCGATTTTCCGGCTCTGCTCGAAAGGTTCAAAGGCAAACCGTTGCAATTGTTGGTTTGGAACATCAAGTGCCAGGAGAAGCGGTTGGTGGACATCGTTCCCAGTGATGACTGGGAAGGAGCAGGCTTGTTGGGCGTCACCATTCGACTCGATAACTACGGAGGAGCAGAAGACCGACTGATTCGCATTTTAAGTGTGGAGCACAACTCTCCCGCAGCGATTGCTGGTCTGGTCGAGACGCAAGATTATTTGCTGGGAACGACCACTCACTCGTTCGACTCGACCAAGGTACTAGCAGCAGTATTAGAGGCTCACGTAGATCGAGTCGTTGAACTGTACGTCTTTAACACTAGCACTGATAAAGTTAGGGTCGTGGCTCTCATGCCCACTTGGTCCTGGGGAGGTAACGGTCTTTTGGGTGCCGAAGTCGGGACCGGATATTTGCATCGAATTCCTGCGAGCTGTCGCGGCACTCTGGGTGGGAGCGTAGAACGGAAAGTCAGATGGGTTGGAGGGAGCAAAAGTGGTCCAACCACTCCACAATCGCAGCAAACAGAAGCGTTTGAATTGGAACCACAATTGGAAATGGAACCAGACGATGAGGAGGAACCAGCGGAGGGTGGTGATGAACGATCTATTGACACTGTGTCATTGGCATCACAACAGCAAGCAGCTGAAAATGGTACTCCTGCGGAGGCAGTTAGTACTCCATCGATGTCTACGCCTGAAGGAGAAACAAGAAGTAATGACACAGCAGAAAGCAATGGAACACCAGCTGTGGTGAAGTCACATGCGGAGGAGGTTCAACCAACTTCAGAAGCTACACCAGAACGCCTAACACCCGAACAGAATCGAGACAACTCAAATGGAGAATCGTTGCATCCGAAAATCATTCGAAATGATAGTGGCAAGTCCTACCAAACCCACTATCAATCGACTGTTCCAACGGGAAGACCAATTGCGGCACCCGCACCGTATCCTCTCCCTAATCTGCAAAACGATTCCAACTCTCCAAACATTACTACATTTATTCCGGCATCCAAACCTCCCAATGGTTCCAATTTGTCGGCCGAAGACTTATTTTCCGGTCCTCCGCCCGTAGCAAAAATTCCTTCTAAAGCCAACCTGCAATGGCAATCTCCTGTCGCTGATCGGAAGGTACCGCCCAGATCTGATACTGATATTTCTGGGACTAATACTAATGGCGAACCACCTTTTTCAACTCCTCATCCTCCCAATGCCGTACGTTCGCCGACATCTGAAACCTACGGAAGAACTCCTCCAGTTCCTCCTGTTGCGACGGATAGTGGTGTGGCAGGTATGCCACCACCACCCGCAATGACAGGTGCCCATCAATAGCCTCATTTTGATAAAAACTAGTACTGACCAACTTTGTACAGGCAAAAGTAATAGGCCTGAATGTAGTAACGACGCGTGATAGTTCAAGTTATTTTTCTGAGTACCACTCCGAGTATGTTAAGCTGTTGCGCATGCCACTACAAGCTGCAATCGCAATAGGTTTTAAAAGTTAAAAACAACAAAAGGTCTTTCAAAAAATGGATATATTTAAGATCTTATTTGTTCTACAACAAACAACACACTACGATCAGGCTGTCTTGGGCGAACGTCGCCGGAAGAACGGCAAACGAATCCTTCGAAAGACGTTTCGGATCCTCATTTTCAGAAGGCGCCACATACCTCTTGATCCGGGCCGTCCAAAGCCACCAAAAGCTCTTGAGTGAAAGTTAATCAATGCTCGTTCGTACTGAACGTTGCGCAGAACAGATGTGGCAGCTTCCCATCCCCACCGTTCTGCTTCAGCGCGAGCTTTCTTCCCCATTTTAGTTCTAAGCCGGAGGTCCTGCAATTGTTGTAGTCGCTCAACGTAGCCATCGATATCACCAGGCTGTACCAAAAAGCCATCGTCACCGTCGTGAATAATAGAGGGGATGCCTCCAGCGTTGCAACCAACTACGGGTACTCCACTCGCCATACTTTCCAACACGACAAAACCCAACGTTTCCGAATCACTGGGCATGATAAATGCATCTGCGGACGCAAATGCACTGCTCAGTTCATCTCCGCCGATTTGTCCCGTAAACACTGTCTTTGTGCCTTTGAAATATTCCTTGAGCTCATCCTCCTGAGGACCCTTTCCTACAATGCACAGCCGAGCATTCGGCATTCGCTCCAGTATTGGACGGATATCTTTTAGTCGCTTTTCTGCTCCCAGACGGCCAACATAAACCATTAAGAAATCCTCTGGATTATTGTCGGACATTCTCCTTCTCATCTCGTCGCTCTTAAAGGATGGGCGGAAACGCTCTGTATCAATTCCCTTTCGCCAAACATCGACACGAGGGATTCCGTGACTCGTCAATTCTTGCTGCATTTGAGGAGACGTGACCAAGGTCAGATCAGCACGGGAGTGCACCCATCGTAGCAGTTCCCAACAAATTTTCTCCACGCCTGGGATAAAACCTAAATAGTTTTTTCCGTAGGTAGGAAGGTGGGTGTGATAGCTAATGAGAAGAGGTGTACACATGACTCGCGCATAAAAGAGGGCTGCAAACAACAGTAATCCACTTTTTTTGTGTGTGTCATCAACATGAAGGGTAGGTAGGTTAGTGAATAAGCATAAAACATGCAAAATACACTCTTGATGTCGTGTACAAAAAACAACACTTACGGGCTGGTAACATGGATAAGGTCGGGTTTCATATTTTCAATTATTTGCGCTCCTTTCATTTCCGGCAGATCAAAGGTCAAGGAAATGTGGTTGTAGAGGGGAAAGGTAAAGCCCTGTGTGTGTTTGATTGGATACCCAAACGAATCTTTGGGCAATTCTTTTGCAGGCGTTTTGGAATCGACCGTCAAAATTTCTACGTCATCTCCTGCTTTGGCCAAAAATTTGAGCATTTCCTTAAAGCGATTGGCGTATCCAGAAACGTGGGTAAAGGGAGTGGGCTCTACCATCAAGCAGATCTTGCGAGGAGGACTTCGTCGGAGGGGAGGAACGTCCGAGCCACCAGAAGAATATTTCAGGGTCGTGCCGGTATGCGACAGACTGGTCTGAGACGAACGATCATTATTTTTGAATGTAGAGGCGGGATTGGTAGAAGACGATGCTGGAGCTGGAGACTCGCCGAATCGGCTTGAAGTGGAGGTCTGTGGCATTACGACCATTCGTGCAGCTGGAGAGAATGCACTAGAGCAAGTAAAGACAACTCCAAAAAGAAGCGCAAATGCAGCCAGATTGAGACTGTACATGATGGAGAAAAGCGCTTTGAGGAGCTTATTGTAGGCCGTTGTACCAGTATGCTGCAGCGCCAATCCAATAGGTAGCCACTGTAATCTGTAATGCAGGTGAACTTTTGTTGTTATTATTATTATTGTTTTGTCGGTTAAAATATGAGAAATGCCGATGATTGGCGTGCGTTTTTGAATCCTCTGCTTCAATGTCAATGCAAAAAGGAATCTTGGACGGAAGAGCCGCTGAATCTTGCAATCTTGAACCCGTAAAACTGTTATTCAGTGCTCCCCATCTGCTCCTTCACTGAAATAGAGTAGACTACGAATATGAAATTTCAAGTGCAAGGCAAGTTTACAACTCCTGTTAGTCTAGCTAGTACTCTACAATCTACAATCTTTTGATCTACTAGACTAGAAGTATCTAGATAGAGCACGCATTCACGAGACTCGACGTCTTCATAAATGCAAAAACCTTGGAGTGACATAGCGGCCTATTTATCGTCTTTCAATTCGCTTAGCATTCTTGACTCCCTTGTTTTTCCGCGTCACAAGGTTAGCAGTCTTGGCTCCACCGAAATTCTTTTTTGGCTTTGAAAGCTCTTCCAAGTCAATTACTGGTGCTGATCCAATTTGAGAAACACCATCGACGTACCGAGCCTCAACTTTCTCCTTGACATGTTTACTTTGTTCCATGTAATACTTGTAGTCGCCAGAGTATTTCACCAAATCTTTGTCTTCGACCGCAACAATCGTTGTAGCAACCTTGGAAATGAAATAACGATCGTGCGATACAATCATCACAGATCCTTCAAAATATTGCAGGGCCTCCTCCAACATTTCCTTTGCGGGAATGTCCAAGTGATTGGTAGGTTCGTCTGTGGATGTAACAGGGTTCCAATGGAAAGAAAAAGTGTGTAAGATTGCGCGCGGCCATATGGAAGGGGCACCAAAATTGACACGCATAAAAGATCGACGACGTACCCAGAACCAAAAAGTTCGCAGGTTCGAGAAGCATACAACACAATGACAGCCTGGCTTTTTCTCCACCACTTAGGAATCGGACCTTTTTTTCGACATCATCACCCTTGAACAAAAACTGTCCCAAAAGGGCTCTGAGTTCATTGTACGATTGTCCTGTACTGGCAGCTTGAATTGTTTCAATGACTGTCTTATCAAGGTCTAGCGCATCTGCTTGATTTTGTTCAAAGTAGCTTGAAATAACGTTGGTACCAACAATTTTTGCAATTCCTTCTTCGGGTGTTTCTCGGCCAATGAGCAGTCGAAGAAGGGTACTTTTTCCTGTCAACATGAAAAAAGTGGAACAGCAACGTTAAGAATACATACGAGTATTATGACATTTTAACAGCAACCTCTGCTTACCTGAACCATTTGGGCCAACTATAGCGATGCGATCTCCCTTTTCAATCAGTAAGTTGGCATGATCAAAGAGTCTGTTTCTAGAGGCCTCATTGGAGTAAGAATGACTCATGTCCTTGACTTCTGCCACCTCTGGACTAATTCGAGGCGCATCTGGGAACCGAAATTTGAAAGGCTTCCCAGCAAAAGGAGGCTTTTGTATGTATTCATCACTCTTCATCATCTTCTCAAGTTTAGCTTGTCGTTGCTTGACTGCTTGAGGTTGTTTAACTTTAAATTTCTGGATCCATTGTCTTTCTTCCTTCATTTTCTTTTCTTGTGCATCATACGCGGCTTGCCATGCATCCATGCGGGCCTTTTTCAATTTCAAAAACCGAGAATAATTGCCGTCGTATTCGGTACAGAGACCTCCCTCGGCGTCGACGATTTTGGTGCACACCTGGTCCAAGAATTCACGATCGTGACTAACAATTACCATGGGAATATTTTGCTCACGGAGAAATGCTTCCAACCACTCAACACTTTCGAGATCAAGATGATTGGTCGGTTCGTCTGTTATGGCAGAATGAATATAACGGTGTAGCGTTGAAATAAAAAGGTTAAGATTTCACCGCGCCTGTGCAGCTGCAATGCGATGTGCAATACTTACCTAGCAAGAGAATATTTGGGTCTCTCAGTAAGACTTTGCCGAGTCCCAGACGCATCTTCCAACCTCCCGAAAAGCTAGACACCAAATCATCGGCTTCATCTTCTACAAACCCCATCAGGTCCATTACCTTTGTGACACGACTTTCGAGGGCATACACGTCCTTTTCTTCGGCTTTGTTTTGCAACTCTTGCATTCGATCCAAAATTTCTTGCATTCTATTTTGATCTCCTTCTTGACCCATATTGGCTAGTTCGTTTTCAACGTCTTTAAGTTCTTGAATAATCGCATTTTCTTCCTCGAAAACGGAAGCCATTTCTTCCTTCAACGTCCGTGTAGGGACAAGCTCGTCTACAAATTCTTGCCGAAGGACTGCTACCCGCAAATCACTTTTAGACTTGACAACGTCTCCCGTGGTGGGCTCAAGTTCCCCAGACATGATTCGAAGTTGAGTCGTCTTTCCTGCACCATTCTTTCCGACCAAACCAATTCTGTCACCCGTTTGAACACCCCAAGTCACGTCCTTCAATACTTCTTGGTTGCGGAACGTAATGCCAATATTTTCCAAACGCAAACTGGTATAACCAGGTTGGGAGCTTTCCATGACCCGAATTCGGGGTGGGGGCCGATCTTTACGGATCTTATCCTCCAACGTTTCCCTTTCGGGAGCAGATGGGTCTGCTGCCTCTCCATTTACAGGTACCTGTTATGAATACAATTCGTTTTGTAGTATCGATGATGAAGGAATAGGAGGATCACGTTGTGTTTGTATTGAATGCAGCAAGGAGTATCGATTCATCAATTCATTTTTGCATGAAACGTTGTGTTAACATCACATAAATACAAATAATATAACGACTTTGCAACATGAATGAATTTGACTTACCCCCGCCTGGTCATTATCATCGTCGGCAACATCTGCTTCTTCCAGTTCTGCCAATTTGTTCGTTTTCTTTTCAGCCTTGGCCGCAGCTTTGGCGGCAAGTTTCTCCTCCTTCAGCTTGAGGGCCTTTAATTCCTTTTTGCTTAATTTAGGCTCATCATCATCGACGGCATCATCATCACCAGTAGCTTGGCTGTCGGCAGCATCCAGTGCATCCATTTCCAGAGCCTTGGCCAGCATTTTATCTTTTTTGCTCATGGGCTTTTCTGCGGGTTTAACAGCTGCATTGGATCCATTTTTCGTAACAACACCATCATTATTTGCGCCCAACATTTCTGCTCGTTTATTTTTTTGGTGTTCGGCAGCTGCTGCTGCCTGCTCTGCTTTGGCCGCTTGTTGTTGTTTCTTGAGTTCCCGTTCCTGTTTCTTCTTGAGCTCCAATTCTTCCTTTTTACTGAGCGGCTGATCTAAAATTTCCGCAACTTGGACTGGTTTATTTTCTGCTACTTCCAAGGCTTCCAGTGCCTCCAGGGCAGCAAGCTTGGCATTCGCTGCCTTGCTGGGCTTCTTCTTGGCAAAAAGTGCTGTTGATAAGAATTTTCGCTTTTGCATTCGCTGTTGTTGCTGCGTTTTCGTTTGCATCGGCAGTGAAAGAGCAAACGAAGGAGGGGCCACTCCAAAACGCAATGGCCGGAATGGACGAGATCCATGAAAGGCCACAACAACATGACAGAGCTCTACTTGTATCGATATGATCACGGCAAATGCCACCAACATTCTGTTGCTGAATGTCATGATAATAATATGAACCTGTTTGAAATAATAATTCGCTGCTTGCTTTTGGACAAATATTTGAAAAAATAATGTCAAATTGGATTCCTTATGCAAAAATATATTCAATATTTTCTAGGGATTTTCGTATGATAAATTTTATAGTTGAAGCAATTCCGGTCGTGGCGATTGGCGGGTGGTGATGATGATGGAGCAGTATGCTTTCGTATGGATAGTAGTAAGAACAAATCAGTAAAAAAGAAAAAGTGGTAGGTCTAGATTGTAGTATGTTCAACATTCATAGTAGTAATATTCGTATTAAAAAATTAATGTGCGCTGATGTGTTGTTTTCGTTTTCAATTTGATTGGTGATTGAGAGCTCTCTACGACTGACGTGTGGAAAGTGCTGTGGATAGAACTGAACAGGAGCAAGGTTGCGTCTCAAACAAAACTAGAAGAGGAAACAGGAAAAACGGAAAAGACGATGGTATATTTTGTGGTCTCTTCACACTAAAACGGAAAACAACTTAGCACCAAAACCCCACACGAAAACAAAAAAAAGAAACACAGCACACAGAAAAAAGCACCGAGTTCTATTGTAATGTCACCACACAATTTGGATGAAAGTCTCACCGACGATAGAAGTGTAAGCTTAGCAAAGAATGACGCAAAGGGAAAAGCTGACCAAGACGACGACAACGAAACAAACAACACTCATATGAACCAGTCGACGTTTCATTCTCCGTTGGGATGAGCCTCGTTGATCGCCACAAAGCGAAAGCGAACAGCAAACTCACCGAAAGCAAGGAACAAACAACAACACATGATTGGTGCGTCACTGGCCTTCTCCAGAAGTTCAAGAAGTTCTGTCTCGGTAGTTGGGACAGTGCCAATCCTGCCAGTGCTGCCAGTGCAGACGACACAGTTTCCTACATTGCCAACGGCGCAACAACAGAACATCACCAGCATAGGGAAACAGAAGCAGAAAATGTTGTGTGGGAGGAAGAGACCATTCAAGACGAATGGGAAGAAGTAACAATCATTGAAAACGATGATTGGGAGGAGGAAACCATTGCCTCAATAAACAGCATTACTACAATTTAAAATCTGACATACTCTTTTTACTTAGAGTACCACAAATTAATTTTTATTTCCATACTACAGAAATTTTCTAGGTTGAAGTACTACAAATCCCAGGGGTCCGCGGGTGCCGAAGAATCGCCGCTATTCTCAGTTTGCAAGTCTCCAGACGATGCTCCGCTTGTTAGAGTAATCTTAGAGACACTGTGCTTCAGCTCGCCATGCTCTTCGTCATCACTGTCGTCCCAATTTCCGTCCGTATTTTCCAACCTAGCCATTTCTTGTTCCAGTGTAACAGTATTATCTACGGCAGCTTCAGTGGTATTGTTGTTCATGCCGCTGCTGCTGCCGCCGCCACCACCATTGAAAGTGTCCTGTTCCCGTCCATTGAATTTAGTGTCTGCCTTGTTCAGCTGCTGCTCGGCGCTTTTCAGTTGAGCTTGCTGTCTCTCCAAAACATCCTTCAGCATCTCTGCTGCAGTGGTACCTCCTCGTACACGTCGAAGCTGCTCTGGATCGTACCTTCCGCGCGGAATGCCTGGTTTGTCCATATTGATGCCGTGGGCATCCGCCCAGGCCAACCAAGGACCCCACGTATCAGGATCTCCACGACGCAATGTGACATCATCACCGATCACAATCAGGGCACGCCGAGCACGCGTGAATGATACATTTACGCGCCTCCAATCCGACGTAAATCCAATAGCTCCGTAGTCGTTACAACGGACCGCGGAAAAGACGACCGCTTCTTTCTCTCTTCCTTGAAAACCATCGACGGATGACACCTCAATATAAGGTGGACCAGAAACACCCACAAGACGTTTGGTCATGCGGCGGATTAGCCGGGCTTGTGCTGCGTAAGGCGTCACCACCGCCAAATTGGAAACAGTGCATTGTCCACCCTCCAATAGAGCTTGAACAGCGCGACACGCAGCTTCGGCTTCCAATTCGTTGTACTTGCTTACGCCGTCGTCCATTTCCACACCTTTAACAGGGATATAGGCGACGGGGAATTCCTCTCGAGGCCAAGGGAAACCAGCCAGAGGTCGCCTTTCTGGGGAGGACACACCGTTAAGCAGCTTGCCACCGTAAAACAAATCAGAGGGGAACATGGCGATGCAGGGGTGCATGCGATATTGAGTGTCCAACATAAAAGGAGGCACACCGCAGGCTACCATTCTTGAAAACAAAGGAACCCCCTGGCCTTCTTCTAATCCACGAGTACTAAGTACTGTAGGTGGCAACTGACAGTGATCACCAACAAGCACAAGTTGCCGGCAGCCTCTCATCAAAGGGACCAAGACAGCAGGCTCCGTGGCCTGGGTCGCTTCGTCTACCAGAACACGATCAAACGTCATGGAGTCCAAAATATCTCCACCGGAACCAATACAGGTACAACATATCACCTGCGCATTCTTCAATGTCTTTAGACGCTCCTTGTAGCCAGCACTTGAGTTGTAAGAGTTCCCATTGTTGCTGTACGATGACGGTGGACGATCAATGCAGTAACGCAGCAATTCAGGACGGATAGCTTCTGGCCGTCCGAGTCTCACCACAGAAAGTCCAACTGCAGCGCAACCCTCTACCAAGTTGTCTACGGCAATGTTCGAATCAGAGGTAGCCAAAATGGGGCTTTGTGATTCGTCTTGTGATGACTTGGCCAGTCGGGCCCAATGTTGCAAAATCCGAATCGCAACAGCAGTCTTTCCCGTACCAGGAGGACCTTGAATTAACGTAAGCCGATTGCAGCTGGCGCCCTCAACAGCCAATCGCTGCGACGCGTTCAGACCTTCCAAAGCATTGTATTTTTCCAATGCCAAAGCTGACGTCTGACGAATTTCGTCTTGCGTGAGGTTTTCATTTTCGTCTTGATAATCCCAGGGAATTGCCTCCGCACATAACGCTGCGGTAGATGTAAGTTGCCCGGATTGAAATCCGCCTCTCTGCTTCATGACCTGATCAATACTTTCGTCCATGGCTGTAATGGCCTTGATCAACTCCGGGCACGGACGACGGGGATCACGGGTGAGGTCGGTGCTCAGAGGACTTGCGATGGCCACTGCTGCCGACAACTGACGGTTGAATCCCATTCTGTTGGCCAGCTTATCAATACGATAGACATTGCCCTCAACTGTCTCTGTCAACATGGAATGCAACGCAGCATTTGCTTTGTCTTGCAACCGAATGACCATGGGATTGGTATTCACAACAGTGGCTTCGATCATGTTCCTGTCTAAGCTCTCTGCCGACATGGGGTAGGGCCCAGCATAGGGCAAAATACTCACGGCATCACCGGCTTGGATGCCTCGATTCTCGGTAGTATCAGGGACGAAGACGCCCAACTGTTCTCCGGGAATAACAACCAATTCTGTGGCCTTTTTGCCTCGTTTCAATCTAGCATCGACCACACAGGTCCCACTGCGTACCAATCTCTCGCAGGGTGCCGAACAGATCCGGTCTCGAGCCGATGTCGCTTCTTCCAGAAATTCCAGAGAAATTCCTCTGACGATCCGCATAAAGTAGGTTCTCGTGGTCGGCGTATCAAATTCAGTCGCCAAACAGAGAGCATTGATCATATCCGCTGCCGTATAGGCACTACTGTTACGCAGATTTTGTGGCAAACACGTCAGAATTCGTTCTGCCTGCAAGGTGGACATGGTTCCTGGCATGCTGCAATTTCGCAAACAATAGAGGGCATCATCGAACATGGCTGCCATGACGTATGCTTTCATGACAGTTTCGAGGACCATCGCTTCGAGAGCAAATTTATGATTCTTTTTGTTTCGCAGCAAGGCACGCATCGTCTCGGGATCACTTTGTTCGACGCATATGCGAACATCATTGTTGAATCTACGAGCCGCCTTGGTGACAGTATCATTCTTTCGTCCTTTCGGCTTTTTAGATTTCTTGCTGTTGGTGGCGGAGCCGTGGGCGGAGGAGCCATCAATGGGCTCCCCCAGCTTGGACAAGGCGGCACTTGGACTTCCATCGCGAGTCACTATTTGTACTTTTGTAGAGGCCGTAATACTGACTTCTTGGGCTGGCAGGGCCTTGAGAGCTTGTACAGCTGTCTTTTGTGGCTCTCTCGTTTGTTTCTTGTCTACGTCCTCCTCCTCATCATCTTCATCGTCATAACTATAGTCATCGTGTTCTTCGCCATCTGCCGGTGTTTTGGAGGTCTTTTTGATTTTCTTCTTGTCCTTGCGAGGAGTTTTCTTTTTCTTGTCTTTTCCTTTTTTCTTGTTAGCAGCGTTCTTAATGGAAGCATTGACTTCGACAGCCGCAACTGCTGCCGCAATGGCTTCTTGTCCTTGTGCCATGCCTTGGTCCGTAACAGTGTTAGAGGACCGCATCAAAATCATGGGACCTCCGGCGTGTCCTTGCACCACTTGGGTTGAGTTCAGCAGCTTGGTTGCAGGCGTCAAAGTTCCATTGTCTTGACTTGGAAATGTAACAGTTCCATTGGTAGTGGAGGTGGCGATGCCGGTGGTGACAGTAGTAGTAGTAGTAGTAACAGCATCGTACTGATTTTTTACATTCGTCGCAGATTCACCGTTGGATCCCTTATTAACTGATGGTGTTTCCTTCGGCGCGAGTTTGTTTCCTTCGCGATTCTCTTGTTGGCCATGCTGCTGCGGTGAAGCATGCCGATTGGATTTACCTCTTCCACGACCAGCATGTCTACCGCGTCCACGACCTCGTCCCCTACCACTACTACCACCGTTTCCTCGGTGGTGTCCTTCTCCAGTCGTATTATTCTTGTTGTCACCGTTGGCAATGTTATTGGTTGTGTCCGTATCAGCTGCCGTGTCAGCGTTGGCATTGGTAGCAGCTTCCATGCTACGGGTAGTATGATCGGGTTTGTCCGCCACAGGTAGGTCGCGACCACTTCCGGAAGTCGTCTGTTTTCGACCCGCATGATGGCGTCCCGTTCCTCGTCCTCTTCCACCGCCGCGAGGGCCATGGTGACGTCCTCCACCAGACGGCATCTTTCCGTCCTTCTTAGGATGCCCTTCAGAGGAGGTAGCATTTGGTGGTAATGAGTGGTCGTCGGTGGAAGAAGCGTTTGCCGTCGGGGTCTCTTCCTTGTGGTTGTTGTCGTTGTGACGACCACCACGCCCTCTACCACCTCTTCCACTACCACGACCATGGTGAGATCTTCCACGTCCTCTTCCTCTACCAGCACTATGATGGCGTCCAGCAGCAGTAGATCTACCACCACCACGACCACCACCACGACCACCACCACCAGCAGCAGCACTGCCTGTAGGGGCTTGAGAAGAATAGTCTTTCTTGGGTTGTTGCTGGTTTCCACCGCTGCCGCCACCACTACTGCTGCTCCTGTTGACAACGACCTTGGTAGATGACTTTTCTACTCCTCCTGTTGATTCTTTCTCCATATAAATGTTTATCTTTTATAATAACTTGTTTTTAGTTGGTTCTCTACAATTAATATAAGTACTCGTAGTAGACTAGAGTAGTAATCTACTTGTGTATTTTATTTTTTTTTCAAATAAATACGATTGTAAACAAGAAAAATGCCAACACACGCATTAGAATAAAAAAATAATAATAATTAAAGCATTTTTTTCTTCTTTCGGTCTCGTCGGTGGTCATAAAGCGTTGTGACAACATTGAGTACTAAATCTACATGAAATCAAATGACGCACATTGTTTGAAGAAGGCTGTGGTGGATAAAAAGGAGACGAACAACGAACAAACAGCACGGTACTGGCTGGAGTCTACTACTACTACTACTGCTACTACTCTAGTGGGCTACTGTCATCATCAAAATAATTGCACAACTAGATTCGAATCTATCGTCGCACACGAACAAACAGTCGGTGCAAAGCACAAACCAAATAATAGTAATAGTCGCACCACCTATCTTAACTTTCCTCTATACCATCGTCCCTTTTTTTTCTTCAATGTTCAGTCTATTTTCAGGTGTATATGACACGTACTTGGCCCCGCCGAAATTGAACTTGTTAATTGTTGGCGCCAATGGAGTCGGAAAAACGGCTCTCCTAGAAAGACTAAAAGTGACACAATTTACCAAAAATAAAAAACCATCTATCGCTGCGACAACCGGAATACTACCTCCAAATTATCACCACCATCACCAAAAACAAAAACAGCAACACCGAGATCAGTTGGCACAATTACCCGAATCCTTTTTGCCTCTGGAGGCACGACAAAATAAACACGATATTATGGAAGACAGTGCCTTTCGAATAGGAGAACGAAGAATGAATGCACTTCCCCCAAGTAGTAATGCTAGAAATAGCCAAGAGACACATTTTATTATGACAAAAAAGAAGGAGACGAAGAAAAAGAAGAAGAAGGAGAAACCAGTTGTACCACCACCCAAGAAACGAGGATTCTTGTCGTGTCCGGCACCTGCCAAGTATACTCACAAAGAAGAGAGCAGTGATGATGATGATGATGACGACGACAAGTCTCTTGATCTAAATGACAAGAATCGAGATAGTAATCATGACGATTCATGTTTTTTGGCAGATGGTACCGAGGTATCCATGGAAGATATTAATTTGGACAGTGAACGTAATACTAGCAGTACGAGTAATGCCAATGGTCGTGCTACGGTGGCCATTCCCCACAAGAAAAGTCACAATGAACATGATGATGATGATGATCAACAACAACAGGATCTCAAGGACAAATCCAAACCCATGTTACCACTTCACAAGATACGACCTACCAGTACGTTTTGATATTTTATGGATTATGGAGTGTTTGATTGGTTGGTTGGTTGTTGTTTGTTTTCTTGGGTTGGAAATATTGGTGGATTCCTTTTTTAAATGCCTAGTCATATCCCATCCTGATCCTGACTTGATTTGTGCTATGTCTCTCTTTCGGAACTTTCGTATCTTATTTGCCTGCATGATATGTGGACTCAAAATAAAAATACGCACACACACGCATGCACGCACGCACAATAAACATGCAGTCGGAATGAATTTAGGCAAAGTCGAAATATGTGGTGCTGAATGCCATGTTTGGGATGTTGGAGGAAAAATGCATGACTTGTGGTCTCGATATTACGATGATTGTGATGCGGTGATTTTTGTGTGGAAAATTGTCGACGATGGTTTGCCGGTACCTGCAAAACAGGATGCGGAAGACTGTGACGATGACCAGTTACCTCACGTATCAGCCGCCCAGCAAATAGCGTTGTTGGAACAGGTACGCGAAGCGATTCCTGACGATGTTCCCTTCATGATTTGGGGTCATTGGTTTCCCTCGACTGACCCCAATGACAACACAAAACGACCCAAGGCTTACCAATACAACCAGCCCTACGAGACTGGTAGCTTGGTGCCCCATTATCACAACCCACTCATGGTGGCGTATTTTGGATCCGCCAAGACTGGCCACGGTGTCCGAAGTTCCATAGAATGGTTGATTCCTTTGGCGGTGCGACAAAAGAAATTTCGGGACAAACTTACGAAGGGTTAATATACATGCATTTATAGTTGACTGTTTTTGTTTTGTTCAGAAGCTATTCCGCTTCGTGTTGGGCCAATTTTGATTAGCTGCCTGAAACATCGCATGTTTGGCTTTGCCAACTAACAACGGGGTCATGGCTTCCAAAAGAACGTTATTCGAAAAGCTTAAGGCCAAAATGTATGACGATGTTTTCCTTCAGCATATTTTAATAGAATTAAACGAAAGCGTTGTCTTGAAACCAACTGTTTTGGTGACAGCGTGAAGATGCTGCTTGCTTGTGTCACAAAGAAGCTCGTCTTTCAACAATGCTCGTATGTAGCCAATCTACCAATAGTAATAGAATACAAAATGACTGCTCCGGTTTTATGTGTCATCCTGCTGTTTTGTTTGGATCAAACACACGAAGGATAGTGTTGTGGTAACGCTGTTAGATTTGATATATCTTAATAAATATCTCATCCCCTGTTAAGCAATTATTTCAAACATGATTCGCAGAAGACGCCTATGAAGAAGAAAGTACAATACATCTTGTTCTGGTGGGGATTCTGCTAGCAACTGTACAAATAATAATAGTAAAGGGTCGTCCACACTTGAAATGTTTTCCACGTTGGATGAAGAGGGGTCGCCCGGTGCGACAGCATTGTTTCGCATTAATTACCTTCAAAAACTAGGGAAAAGCCGATCATTATTCAAGCCGATGGAGAACCACAATTTTCTCTTTTTCTAGTACACAATATCACCACAGGTAAAACCTGAGGCAAACACAGTACTCTACTCATTAATACTACTAAACTTCAAGTGACTGCTTGCATCCTAACCATGACGGAAGCAGCAGCAAGTGCTAACAAATTGAACACGACAGCTGCTTCTCAAGCTATAGATTTGATTCTCCAAAGCAACAGTGCGGAGTATGACTACATGAACGAATGCGAATTGAATGATTACGGCAACTTTTTGCAAGACGATAGCTACAGTTTTATGAGTGGGGATATGAAGAACCCTTTGGAAGCCGTTCCGAGCATCGACGTCGATGACGAAGAGATAGGATCCGCAGAAGCAGCAGCAGCAGCAACAACAACAAAGAACAAATGGGAAGAAAATGAACTACAACGACAGCAGCCACGAGAGTGGCTTGGGCAGCAAAAGCAGTCGGAATTATTAAACAGGCAACCGTACAGCCAACCCAAGAAAGTTCATCAACAACGGGATTCTAAGGTAGTAGTCTCTGACGATCCACCATTGTGTACGATCAGCGACAGCGATGACGAGAGCTTCAAGACTGGGATCGGTGCAAACGTTGCACATTCTAAAAAGCAAGCCAGTGAACAAGTCAGCATCTTGGATATGGATGAAGGGCGCATCTACAGCAAGGCTACGGGTGGTGGTATTCGACAGACTTATGGTGAAGAACACACGTTTGGACAACGGAGTGGATCCAAGAAAGATTTATCGGTGTGTTTAGTGTGAACTTGGAATGTTAATAGTCTAGGCTAGGCTAGGCTCGTCATGGTGGTATATTTTCTTTCTTTCGACTCACCTTCTCTTGTTTCTTCCCTGTGTCGCTTTCTCACTTTTTCAACTTCCTTGTACTCTCAGAGAATCTCGTCGTTGCATGAGAATGTGCGGTTAACCTTGGACCTGGATTCAGTTCTCCCAGATACTCCCAAAGCTTGTTTCGTGAATGATGAATGCTGCAGCTTGCTCCAGCCGGAAGAGACGAATCACTTAGTACATAGCAAGTTACGGAAACCACAAAAAGATATGTCCAAAACAAGAAATGCAACTGGAATATTTACAACTGAACACGGAGATCCCTCCGCTACGGCGACCACTTTAAAATACCCCCCGCCGCCTCCTACTCCTCCACAAGTGCCCGCATATTCCCATCATGCCAACAAGAGGGTCCCAGACCGTCTTCTATGCGTTTACATTTGTGCGGATCCCTACTGCAACACTGCTGTTTGTCGCCCGGCAGATATCCGAAGCGAATTACAAGATTTTGATAAGATAGTAAAAAATCCCTCCTTCTTTTTCGTTCCATTGCCTCTGATCATTTCCCGGGAGGCCGAGATGAGGCAAGCGGCCAAAGAAGCAAATATTTCCATCGATCGTTGGAATGGATCCATGTTATACCGAAAGTGGCAAGAAATAGAGGCAAAAGAACGAGACCGACAGTCCAGACGAGGTGGCAATCGAAAGAAACATTTGCAAGATGAGGATGACCATTCTATGATTACACTGCATCCTGTTCAAAACTTGGCGGAAGCTCATATGATTTCACCAAAAATCAGGTGGTGGCACCCTTGGTTGACAGTATCTATCCGGTCTTTTTACAATACCGGCATCATACGGGTCCCCGGAGATTGCCACGGAATGGAAATTTTGCTGGCCCTCGAGTTCTTTGGGATTCTCTACACCAGACAAGACCAACTCGTATTTGATGCGCCAATAGTGCAGCAAAAGGTTCACCACTGGAGTCAGTACTTTGCGCATCGGGGCAGGCTTGCACAATGGGTGGCACAAAAACTTCGAGACGAGCAAGAAGCGCAGCAGAAGCGGGCCGAACACGAGCAGCGACGAACTGGTAGTCCACGTCGGTCATTCTTGCCTCCACTGGTTTTTTGCACCAATCCTCACACGACCAAAGAGGGTTCAATATTTACGATTGATTCACACGAGACTCCTGTAGCCATTTTAGAACCTACTGTGGACGTGGCTGATGGACTAGGCGATCGAAAGAAAGATGGAACAAAAGACTGGATGACAAGCGCAAAGTTAGTGCACGATTTTTTTGTTCCCAAAATCGGAAGTTTTGGTTTTGACGTCGAGGATGCTCTGCTTTGCTCCCCCGAAACGATTCCGAGCATGATGAGAGAAGACTTCTCGTCCTACATACAGCACATCCTTCCTGACGTTGAAATCGCCTTTCTTTTGAAAAAAATCTGCCTGGTGTGCACTGACTTCAAGCAGACTCGTGAAAAGGAGAAGTTTCGATATTCGGAGACGCTTCAACGAGCCATTCTCATAGTAGCTTACAACCCTCTTAGATCCCGCCGACCATCTCGCGATGCTTCGGCCCAAGAAGGCCCTAATCCAAAGGCTCTGGATACCTCGATGACATCGATGAAGAGTATTCAAAGCAACCAAAGCAGGAGAAGTGTGGACCCTCCAGGTAGCACAGCCAGGTATTTGCAACCTATAGATGAGCCTAAAAAAGTTCCTTCGGTGTCAACTACTTCGTCATCCTACAGTACTTCGTCGAGTAGTAGCAGTGTGACAGCGGCCCCAACAGATGAAATGACATTTGGAAAGCTCATATCTGGAGCACACAAGGCAGTAGCTCGACTGTTAGATCTGAAAGTTGAAGAGAAGGCCATGGGCCATGGGTTGCGCCATGATGATAGTTTCTACTTCTACAAGGAGGACCGTGGCCGAAACAAATTGGATAGCGCTGCTGATACTTCAGGTACCTCTGATGACTCTTTGTTGAGTATATACGCTGATAGGGCTGCTCGACTGAATGCAAGAGCTGGAGAAAGGGTTGAAGTCGAGAGAGTCAATGAAGAAAGTCCAAAGTGGAAACCCGAACAAAAGAAGACGCTCAATAAAACTTCCATAGACTCGGAGAGTGCTTTGCCTGAAAATCAAAATGGCCGCATCGTGCCTTCTTCGCGAGAAGAGTCTATATCCGTGGAGCACATTTACGAGGATCTGTATCGCGAGAGTATGTTTCCGGAGCTATCGGTTCCCGAAACATATAACGAGCTGATTTCTTCGGCCAGTCCGATGTGGACACCAAGTCTTATGAGGGCCCCTAATGGTCTTCTCGGTAAACAAGACACAGCACAACTTCCCACATCAGTCTTAGTTCAATCCTCGCTAGATATTTTGTCAGTCACCAGCTCCGTCACTCGCGCATGTGCAAAGAGCATTTTGGATGAGGATGCAGTGACAGTTGAAGAAAAAGTCACAGCAGGCGATAGACGCGATAAGAAAGTGTCGACGACCTCGAAAGTAAAAAGTACTACTCAAAAACTTCCAGGAGACGATGCTCACGACAGAGAATTCGCTGCTCGTTTCGAAGCTCTGCTAAACGAAAATGGAGAACCCTACGATGAAGCACGTCGACAGCAGCAACTTAAGCAGCAGAAAAAGAAAAAATTCAATGCCGCCTTGAATGATCTGAAACTTGGTTTCGGAGCCCAAAATTCAGAAGCTGTTGGCAGTGGTGAAATTCTGCCGACTGTTGCTGACAGTGAGCTAGATGAATGTCAGTTTCTGAACGGTATTTACGACATGTTTGCTACCGACGACAAACCTACCGACATCGTCCTGGCACCACCATCAGGTTCAAGTGGGGCGAAATCAAGCAGTAAGGCAAATTCTGCGCAGAGTGTTCGCAGTGAACTTTCGTCGGGGTTCTCCACTGAAGAAACCATACGTAGTCCAAGGCGCTCTGTTGTTGATGTGATGGGGCTCAGCAACGATGCCATCAAGAGTGCTACCAAGATACTGACTCAACTCACTGAATCTACGACTGCAGTAGCAACATCTATGGGCGTGGACAATGGCAGCCCCCATAACAAACAGTCCCAATTATCGTTCGTGTGTGGTACGGGCCCGAACGAAGCATCTGTTTCAAGAAAAAGGCTGTTTGTGCAACCAAAACGGCGCGTTGAGGACGAAGTTGAAGCTAAGCATGGGATTGAGGTGTACCACATTGCTCCCGCACCATCCTCGCAGACCCCCTTTGACGACAGTCCCCTGGTGACAAGGAACAGCCAGCCCAAGTTCCTTGTCGCTTCGAAGTCTCATTTTCCTCGCGGACCGGGGAGAGGGGGCAATCGTACGAGCAAGTCTCGCTCTCGTTGCAGCAACACCGGAGGCAATGATGCGAAATCAGAGCGAAAGGAAAACAAAAAGTTTTTTCAATTCCTCCGGAAAAAGAAATAAGACGATAGTGAATAATTTCGACACTCCTATAAGAAATCAAAGGGAAATAATCGTATAATTCTGTAGCCTAGTTGTGAGCGTAAAAAATTATCGCAGACGTCCTTGAATTGTATTTGCGGTTCCATCTATTGTCCACTGAGATCGCAATGAGCATTTCTTTAGTATTTCTCGTCCATCGGTAATCCGTCGAGCGAACTTTTTCCTGATTTTCTTTCGAACTTTTTCTTCTTATTACGGTAGGACTTGCTGCATGCTTTTACGATTCCAAAATACCTTCGATCTTAACCATGCCTTTCTCTTGCCATTCGAGAGTCCTCCACATTCTTTCAATTTCTTCTTCCGATCCTAAAACGGTGATTTCATTTTCTGTTTCATCATCATTTGCTATCAGCTTGACCTCGCAATCATCAACTCGATCCCCTGATTGCCAATAATATACTCCAGCATACGGGCTCAACAACGCCAAAAGGTACCAATTGGGTTCGCCAATGAGAGGAAGCTCTTTGCACGAGCGAAAAAAAAAGATGAGTTCTTCTCAGCACAATGATAATTTCTGTGCGAAACGGCTGTCTGTTAACATTTATTTGCTAACTTTTTGTCAAATTTTACTCACCTAATCCCTGAAATTGAATTTGCAAAACCAAACCAAGAGATAACAAGGCGAGCGCAGTACAAAAAACAAGGAAAAAGGCTTGAGAGGTACTTCGCTGGACAAGTCCACGAAATTTGATGGTCTCTCCCGCCTCAACTACTTCGTAATTGTTGGCTGTCATGTCTGCAATACATAAAAATATAATATGAGAATGTTCATGAAAATGTATTTGTGTAAGAAATTGTTTTTTTTATTTTTTTCGGTTCAATTTTGGACAGCGCCAAAAAACGGACAGAAATATAGTGTAGTTACCACGTACATGCCATAATTTCACCCGCTTGCTGTCGCAGACTTTTACCGCCCTCCTTGTTTTCTCCAGATCTGAAACGGGTTCCAACAAACAAGGAGAACAGAAAAGAAATTGTGAGATGAACTATTTACTATTTACTCCCAGATCAATGTTCAAATTTTTTTCTTTTCCTGATACCAAAATAATGGCACTTACGTTACGTAAGTCTTTCGCTTAAGTTTAGCTTTGGTACTTCTCTTGATGGTCGACCAGAGACCCGGGAACGACAAAAGGTAAAGACCCAAGACTGTGTAGTAACTTGCTTTGGAATATGATATTCCTCCTTCTTCCGGCGAGGTACTAGCATCCGAAATTATAGTAGAAAGGGAATTGATCGCATCGACTGCCGAGTCTGAGAACACATTTGTAGGAATTGAAGAAGCCTTCGTTGTGGAAGCAGGAGCAGCAGCAGCAGCTCTGGGGATGGGGGTTACAAAACCAGTGCAGCCGGTAATGGTGGAGGCCGTCAGCAAGAGCAGAGCAGCTGCGGAAAAATAGCAGGAGGACTTCATGGTTAGACTGGTACTGTCGTAAAGTTAGAATTCTGTCGAGGTAATTATTTTAATTACTCTCTGGGTTTACTGCACTTCAATTTTCAATGCACATAAATATAGACCTTTTTGTTGTCTTGCACTCCTTTTTTGACTCATCGTTTTCTGTCTTTTTTTTTTGAGTGAATACATTTCGATCTTGTTCAGTACTCGAGTACATAAATTAATGACGTAGATACGACTCCCGTTAAAGCGCACTCGTGACTTAATCCCTGGAGCAAAGCACTGGATGCATGAGTAGAGTAGTACTACACTAAACTTAGTACTACTACGGCAGATTACTAGCTACTAGGCCATAGTACTGGTACTTTCGCCGGCACGAACAAAGCCCCCTTGTAAAACTAGACTACTCCGAGTAGACTACCGTAGTAATTCACTACGACTAGTAGTACTAGATACAGTAGTAGGCTACTAAATAATAGCTGACTGGAACTCTTGCAGAATACAATGTCAAACATGAATGCTATACTTTAAATATATGATGTGCTGACTATTGTTATCACAGTCCAAGAGCCGTCTTCAACAAATCCTTGTTGGTCTCCACAGTTTCCTCGCTTTCCCCTGAGAAGTCCAAGGCCTCGTAAATATTGAAGATTTGGTATCCAGTTGCCTCGTCGACCTCAATGCCCAACTCGCCCTCGGTGAAGGCGGCGTACCGTACAAGTTCCTTAATCAAATCGACCGTATTTTCCTCCCGACCTCTCATTAACTCACTCTTGATAAGGTCAATGGCATTCTTTGCTAGGCGCACGAGCATCTTGGCGAACATCGTTTCACATTCCTCAGCCTCAATATTGAGACTTTCTTGAATCTCAGTAAGAATCTCGGCATTATCAGCGTTGATTTCGCCACTCTTCAAACCAGGAATGACTTCGGCTTCAAACATGCGTACAAGGCGGGCTCCAGAAACACCGACATCTTCAACAAGATCCATTCCCATGGTATTGCATTTTTCGCGAAATGCCTTGACACCCTCAGGGGATGGATTGTCCATGAGCATGGCAACCTCTTCTGACAAAATTTTCTTTTGCGATGCCATCAACATCTTCTCGCCCTGTTCCGAAGTAAGCCCAAGCTTTCCTTGAATATTGGCAAGGAACATCATATCCTGTTGATCCAAGGTTCCCTTTGTTCGCATTGCCTGGCCAACCATGTTGTCGTAGACCGCGTCACCAATGCTTCCATTGATCTCCTCCATCTTTTCGGTGGACAGACCCAAGATTCCTCCAAAGGTGGCCCGCGCTCCTTCGTATCTGGCGCCTTGTTCTCCTTGTGTTGTAAACCCGCCAACGACAAACTGCCGGTAAAGCAATTCGGCGACTTCATTGTCCAAGGCGTTGGTCCCCAATCCAGTTATAGGGAATTCAGTTTCGTACACGGGAACTTCTTCGCCGTCGACGGTCTTTTTGCCAACTTCCTTTTGTTCCGCAATATCATTTTCAGTGTAAAAATCGACCAAGTTTATGATATCACTCATCAGGTTGACGTCGGCTCCAAGGCCCAAGGTTCCCTGTAAAATGAAAAGAAAATGAATGAAGAAACTGCATGAGAAGGAGAAAACGCGTGAAAATAGAAATTCCGTGAGAAATATTACTCACAGATGCGCCCTTGCCAGTTTGGAAAAGATCCTCGCCCAGATCTTTTCCTCTGCGCTTTGATAGTTGCTGTTGAGACAGCTGAGTGCGCTCGAATTCACTGACAATCCATTCAATCATGGGGATCATCTTCTCCTTCACGGCCTCAAGAAAGATTTCTCTCGAATTTTCCTCTGACACTCCCAGTCTGTCACGCAATTTTTCAAGTGGACCACGGAACTCCTCCCGAATCACGCCCGTTGACCCCATTGCTTCCAAAACGCTCTTGCGGTAAACGCTGCCAAAGTATTCCATGTGAGCTGGGTAAGCGTCTTCGGGCGATACATTAAACATTTCTTGGAGAGCTTCGAGGGCTTTCCGCGATTCTTGCGAGGGGATGCCACCGGGATCCTGAATATTGCAAGGCGAAAGATATTACTTAGAACACGAATATATCTACACAATTGTCACGCAACGATATGAATTTTACCTTCGCACTAACTTGTGCGACTGCTTGGGCGTAAAATGCAGCTCCGACTTCCTGGAGAAAAGTTTGCTGGAGACGGTAGTTGTCCATGACCTCGTCGATTTCCTTCTGCATGTTGATTACAAGTTCAGGCGTGTAGTCTTGCACAATTTCGGAAGTCGCCTTATGAAGAACCTTCTGAAGCAATGGACCAAAAGCAGCACGAGCTTCAATTTCGGCTTGATCATCGCTAATGCCCAAAAGTCCCTTGATTTCCAGTACCTTTTCGTATTGTTCATCACTTAGTTTGCCGTCTTCACTCTTACGAATGGATTGAAGCAAGAATATCTTGTAAAGCTTGATACGTTCATCGGAAAGGAGGAAGCCATTGGCGGACTGCTTGTCAAATGGGTTGCAGAATTTTGCATCAAAATTGTCGAATTCGTCCATTCCAGATTTTTCTAGGAGAGCTATAAGTGCTTCCTTGGCCTCTAGTGCCTCGATCAGATTATCGTAAGTTGCTGCTTCGTTGTTGACCTTAGCAAATCTGTTAGTAGCTTCTAAGGGGCCACCAAGAGCTTGCATGACCATCGACGATAGAAGTGTCTTACTGTCTTCATCGCCAAGCAAGAGCTTGTGTTGGCAATCGCTCACAACTTTCCAAGCTTCATCTGGCGTTTTCTCGCCAGCCAGTACGTCCCGCATCGCTTCCAGCGCGGTGGCTTGGTAGAGGGGTGTAACTTCCGCTGTGATTTCATAGCTGACATCCGTGTCTGTAAGCCCAAGAATATCCTTAAGTTTGTTAAGCTGCCACGCAAACAAGCAACGGTCAAGACAGAATAAGTCAGACAAACAAAAAGAAACAAAATACAATAAATAAGCATTTTCGTTTAGGATCACATACCCTTTGCATAGTATTTTCTGGGAATTGTTGGAGAAATCTTTCGTCTTTTTCTTCTTCGCCGTCCGATTCACCCTTGCCTAGAAGAGCTCGCACTTCCTCATTCAGGCAAGCGACGTGGAGGTCCTTGGCCGTGGCATCTGAAACGCCCAAAGTTGCGCGGGCTCGCTCCAACATGCCTGAGGAAACCTGCTCGGTATCCAACTTTTCACGGGTCGACTTGAGAGCTCGTTGATAGAATGGCTCAACAATGTCAGCAACACGGTCCAACGCTTCCTGGTAATCCAATTTAAATGCCTTTGCGACACGCGTCATTTCGAAAACAAAAGCTTCTCGTGTTTCTCCGCCTTGTCTGAGCGAACGTTCCGTCAAGAATAGGTACTTGTCAATAGCCATGCGATCAGCATTCTCAGGGTCGTCCAGCTCCTCTTGGGGGGTAGATCGGCTAATAGTGTCGTACAATTCCTTGGCAGCTGCTGCGTGAGCTTCTCCGACCTGCAAATTATCAAGGCTCAGTGCGACCTTAATGGCTTCCAACTCTTTCAACTCACTGGTTTTGGGTTGGAATTGATATTTGACCATACCCAGCAAAAATTGGGAGTACATGTCTGTGCATAAAATCTCAAAGTCTTCTTCGGGGATTCCATACTCTGTCTGTACTTTTGTGACCTTGATAGCTGTTTCTTTCGGGTTTTTCAAATACCCTCCCTCTGCTCCTTCTAACAGAGCTTCAGCAATTGCTGGTTTCGAGCATCTGTCGACGAGGGCACTGTCCAACTTACTCTGACCAACAGCTCCAGCAATTCCAGTAGCCACGGCACCAACGGCACTCGCAGCAATCCGTGAACCCGGAACCAGTCCAAATCCTAGCGCCGCTGAAATGGGAATAGTGGCCAAACCTGCCTTTTTCCAAAATCCAGGTGATTTTCGAAATGTTTTTTCTGCTGGGTTTTGTTCTCCGTGCTTCGCTATTTCTTGGAGCTCTTCCATACCTCCTGAAGTTTCTGCAAACATGGAAATTGAGGCCTTGGTAATGGTACTACTCCTGGTACGAGTGGACCGTGGACTCTTGACGGGATTATATTGAGGAACAAAACTCGATTGCGTCATGGTAGTAGCAGATGTTGGGATTTGTAGAGTGAAAGCTTGCGCATGTTCTGATGATGATGCCAGTAGTAGGCAAAGAGCAGTAGCGTGAAATTTCATGTTGCTTCTGTTGTCGATAGATGGATGAATGGATGCATGAACGGGAGAATGGAAGGAGACAGATTCAATGAGAAGCAAGTTACTTTCTTAAAGGACCATCAAAATCAAAAACTTCTTTTATCATTGGTTGAAATTGAGTCAACTGTTACGCACCTGATTTTCGGTAGTATGCTGGAAAGAGAAAATATGAATTATGCTTTTGGTTGGACCACTTCGAACGCCGTTACTGTTTCAATCAATATCAAGGAGTAGGAATCGGGATGCTGCAGAGTGGGCTTGAAGGTATTATTTTCAAAAAAAGGATCTTACAGTTGCCGGTTGGTTGAAAATAATGGTATAATATGAATGATAATCTGCTCACAATGTCGGCACTTGTTTTTCCCTCACAATGTTTGCTCTTTTTTGTGGTTTGTGTTTTCAGTGTTCACAATCATGAAGAGGCCTTGATGGATCGAGTGCCAAGTGTTCAACTTGATGAGAGTAGTCAACTACAGTACCTGGTAGTAGACTACTAGTGATTCTCGTGTACTAGTAGTACAATGGCAGTACGTAATCCAATATCACCAAGCAACATGTTGAGTCTACTGTCTAAAAAGCCTCCACGCGTCCTGGTTTTCCGTGAGTCCCGAGTAAAAATGAAAGGGTTGATTCGTTGATCTTCAATAAAGCGCTATCCCTAACTGTCCAAATCGTGATTGACCACGTACTTTGCTTCCCTGAAAAAGCACCACTCAATCTCTTTAGCGGTATCATTACTCACACTCTCGCTCACTCATCAGTCACTCGCGACGAATATCATCCAACAGGGAACGAAAGCTTTTTTCTATTTTGAATACTAGACCCTAAGCCGAGGCAAAGAACAAAGTCGACAGACACACAAATTTAGAAATGATATTCAAGAGTATAAAATCACTGAGAAAGGGTTCAGTGATGGCAGTCACGGCCCTCTCTATACTACTGGTACTGGGATCGTCTCTTCTATCGACGGCCCATGCTTTTCAGCCTCGTTCGGCCTTTGTCGGTGCCCAGAAACACACCACCAGCAGTAGCAGTACCGCCACAAAAACGACATTGTCGCGTTTGTTGGCATCGCCCTATACGGGTGCGTTGCTAGAGTATAATGCTACTAGAATTCGAAATTTTAGCATCATTGCCCATATTGATCATGGCAAAAGTACACTGGCTGATCGGCTCTTGGAGAGCACGGAAACCGTGGCCAAGAGAGATATGGAGGCCCAACTTTTGGATAACATGGATCTTGAACGGGAGCGAGGTATCACTATTAAGCTCCAGGCAGCACGAGTTTTGTACAAGTCGAAAAAAGATGGAGAAATTTACGTCCTAAAGTGAGTTTGCCTACCTAGCTTTAAAAGTAACCGCGACACATCTGTTCTTGTGATGAGTGTGTTTGTGGGTGCGTGCGTCCTGTACATTGGGGTCTGTGCGTGCTATATGAGCGTACTATATTCCCCAGCCAACTCAAATCGCATGCATAAATTTCCTAAAATCATCATGTTTTCTTTCTCTAAAAAAATAATTCTTCGACCAGTCTCATCGATACGCCAGGTCATGTGGATTTCAGTTACGAAGTATCGAGGAGTTTGGCGGCCTGTGAAGGTGCTCTGCTAGTTGTGGATGCCTCACAGGGGATCGAAGCACAGGTTTGTGGCTTTTAAAATGTGTCACTGTTTTACAAATGAATCATGTCTATGTTTGTACATCTAAACCATCTCCTGTTTTCATAACATACAACATACTATGCAAATTCATCATTATCTCTATCTTTTATCGCCGTTATCATATACTACGTGTGCATACCACCACGAACCACGAATACCACAACAATCCGCATCAGACGCTGGCAAATGTTTATCTTGCTCTGGAGAATAATTTGGAGATTATTCCAGTATTGAACAAAATCGATTTGCCTGCTGCCGATCCTGACCGTGTTAAGGACGAGATTGAAGAAACGATTGGCTTGGATTGTTCTAATATTGTCAAGGCTTCTGCCAAAGCAGGTATTGGTATAGAAGACATTCTCGAAAGTATCGTGCAATATATACCACCGCCAGAAGCAAACACAGACAAACCATTTCGAGCACTTATCTTTGATTCATACTTTGATTCATATCGTGGTGTGGTTGTATTCTTCCGCGTGATAGACGGAAAGGTCAAGAAAGGCGACAAAGTCAGATTCCTGGCGTCCGCAGCACAACATGATGTCACGGAGGTTGGTGTCATGCAACCGCAACAGGTACCGGTAGATATGCTACAGGCAGGAGAGGTCGGATATATTTGCGGAAGTATCAAAGATGTCTTGGATGCTCGCGTAGGTGATACAATTTGCTTGGCGTCCCAATACAAAGAGGCACTGGCAGCTGGCCAAGATCCACCCATCCAGGCCTTGCCAGGTTACGCAGACAGCGTTCCTATGGTGTACTGTGGCCTGTTCCCTGTCGACGCTGATCAATACGAAAGTCTGAGGGATGCTCTAGGAAAGCTTAGATTGAATGACGCTGCTCTCGCGTACGAACCAGAATCATCTGGGGCCATGGGGTTCGGCTTTCGGTGTGGATTTCTGGGGTTGTTGCACATGGAGATTGTTCAGGAACGTCTGAGCAGAGAGTACGATCTTGATCTCATTTTGACCGCCCCGAGTGTGGTATATAAGGTCAAGCTCGAACACGAAGAACAGGAGATGACTGTCGATTCTCCGGCAAAAATGCCCGACTTGATGCGTGGTGACGTTGCCTTGGAACCGTACGTCCGAATGGAAATTTTGACTCCCTCGGAATACAACGGTCCCATTATTGAATTAGGACAGGAACGACGAGGCGATCTTATTGATATCAAATTTCTAACTCCTACGCGATCAACGATTGTCTATGAGATGCCCCTGGCTGAAGTCATTACGGACTTTTTCGACCAGTTGAAATCCCGCACTAAGGGTTACGCATCCATGGAGTACCAAGTTATTGACTACAGGGCGAGTGATCTCGTCAGATTAGATATCAAAATCAACTATGAATTGGCTCCACCACTTTCTACCATTGTACACCGGGATAAAGCACAGACGCTTGGCCGCAAGCTGGTTAAAGCACTGAAGGACAAAATCCCCCGACAAATGTTCAAGGTCCCAATTCAATCATGCATTGGTGTAAAGATAATTGCATCCGAGTCAATTACGCCGATAAGAAAGGATGTCCTCGCTAAGTGTTACGGAGGTATGTCGCTTCAATTGTGTTGTGCTGCCTGTTTTCTCAGCTTGGACTATGTTCTGTTTCTAAGCAAATTTTGTCGGTCTAAAATTGTTGTACTACAGGTGACATCTCCCGAAAAAAGAAATTGCTAAATAAACAGGCCAAAGGAAAGAAACGCATGAAGTCCATTGGAAAGGTGAATGTGCCACAAGAGGCTTTCATGGCCGTGCTTAAGCTTGACTCATAATGATATTAATTGGGCGAAACCAAGTAAAGTAAAAGTAAGAAGGGCGTTCGGCTCTCTCGGAAGCATGTCGCTACGTACTCCCAGTCTAGTAGATCTTCTGCCTGTATCGACGCTGTACCAAGTAGAAATACACGTTACGAAACAAAAAGAAGACTTCCGATTTACATTTAGAATACAGAATGCTTATTTAAATAGCATCCACAGTAATTAGCTATTCTTGGAATGAACGGGTCGGAGAAACAAAAAGACCCGCGTTCAAGTCCATCATTAGCGCGCAGTAGCCATCGTTGCTCCATAACCCCACAAATATCAAAGTCTTTGCTTTCCAACAACAATAAGTCAAACTACAAGGGCAACGGGTCATCCCCCAAGAGATTTTGAACGGCATCGGCACTCAAATCTTGAAAGATGGACAGCCCACGTGCATGCTCAGTCGTGTGCGAAGGATTCTTGTTCTCAATAGCTATGCACATCGGTTGCGCATTGGGATCCATACCGCCACATTTGTCGTGATGTTTCTTGCACATGCCACTCAAGATTGCTTGCTTGTTGCAATTGTCCACACAGCACATCTTCTTTTTGGCGCCATGAGCAATGCACTTACCACCTTGAACAGCCACTTTGTTGCAACCATCAGCATCGCACCGCCGACGGGCAGGGCCGTGGGTACTGCACAAGCCAGCCTTTTTTACATTCTTAGTGCATCCTGGGTGCTTGCAAGTCTTGCGCTTGGCGCCATGGGAAATACAAAGACCGCCCTGAACTACACGATTTGGACAGTCGCCGACGGTACACTTGCGACGAATACGCTTACTGGTACCTCCTGAGGCAAGCTTGGATCCTTCCCTGAGATCGTCGGAAGATTGCGGACTATGAGATTGCATATGGACACTATCATATACTGGAGGGTGGCTGGAAGAATTCCCATGGCTAGCAGGCATCAGAGGCTGCGGCATGTCTTGGAGCGGTGGTGGCCCAGACGCTATTGGTTGAGACGACGATTGAGTCACTGGAGTCGGTCCGCCATAGTGTGGCGTCGAATTGTGCAAGTTGCGAAGAAACATGACATCCGAGCCTTCCAAGACATCTAGGCCTTGAAGAAACGAAACAGTCGAAGATGTGTTTCGATGATGTGGCCCACTCTTTAAGGGGTGCTCACCGCCATCACCTCCAGGAGAATAAATGGAAGAGCCCATTAAACCATTGATACTTGAAAAGGACGACAGCTTGCGGTGATGCGCTCCTCGGCTCTTCGACATGTTCGTCGGAAGAGGCTCCACTGAGTCAGTGGGGCCGTCGTCGGACCCTGTTTTGTTAGCTTCATGTTGGCTTGTAAAAAGACGTTCGTCCGATTCAATTTTCTGATCACCAAAAAGCGTCGTTGGCGATGGTTGTCGGCCAGGGTCGGCAGTCGAATGAGAGTTGGACGAAGCTCGCGCAATAGTGTGCGCTTGTGGCGGTGGCGGTGGTCCATACATACCAGCAGGGTGCTTATACACGCCATGAGGTGGAGGGGGGCGATGGGAATACTGAACAGGATACGCTGATCTCGCCGCTGGATGTCCAGGTGGAGGAGGATAGTAGGGTGCATGATGATGGGGTGGATATGGTCCATGGTGATAACTCAGATGAGGAGGTGGTGGATGATGGGGGTAATGATGGTTGAGATGAGGATGAGGAGGTGGAGGATGTCCATAGCCTGGCATGTTCGCATGCGGGTGAGAGTATGTTCTCGTTGGAGGTGGTTGCATTTGACTCGGTAGAGCAGGCGGAGGCTCCGACTCGGATGGTACCGGCAGAGCTGCGCTTGGCGCAGGAGGCAGTGCGGATCCGTAATCAACAAAATCCAAACTATTGCAGCGGTTGTGATATCCTGAACCACTGCTGGCAGCTCCGTCCCATACTGACGTTGTACGAGCTCCTGCCGCGTCTGCCAATTCATCATTCGTTACATCTGCTGCCGCCGACAAAATATCAAGTCCAGCACTATCTTCTCGCACATGACGACTTCGTGGTCGCTGTAAGAATCGATCCACGGCAGCTGCATTTCCAATACTATTGATACGTCGATGTGCCAGTGGAGGATTGGATACATCACCCGAAAACATGCGCCGATGCTTCTGCCCTACCAATGGATAAGCCAAGTCCTTTCTATTGGCAAGTGCCTTGTCCACGTGTGGTCCATCACCATCACCGTCGTCATCATCGCTGCTTGTCCCTGTAATCTTCGTGGCATCAAAAAAGTGCGCTGATAAGTTGCGAGAATGATTTCGACCGTGACGCTTCATCGAAGAAGGTTTTCGCAATTCCTGCGAAGGATACGATGGCTGTTGCATTTGGTGTTGGGTAGGATACTGGGAAGGATATTGATGTGGAGGATAATGATGCTGCTGCTGCTGCTGCTGCTGTTGTTGTTGCTGCTGCTGAGAAGAGAGGGGAGGCATGCCCGGTTCCTCTACGCCTGGAAAGGCAGGCTCCTCGAAGGCAATATCTCCGTCGGCAGTAGTTTCCATGCGAAAGGCAGGACGTCCAACAGGATATGAGTATTGCGCCATAGGCCCCTGTGAGCGAAAAGGATCGCCCATGGCATCTCGAGCATCCGTAGAAGTTGGCATTGCAGAAGGGAGTGTGAGAATTGGTGGCAGTATCTTTTTCCCCAATTCGACACGAGAATTCTGCGGGAATTTAAAAATATTGTGATCGTGTTACGCTTGGTTAAAACAGCAGTGTAACAGAGCTTTTCGCTAATGATGCTGTGGATAAGTAAAGGCTTAGGCTTTGTCTTCGCGCTGTTGCTATGATTGGTTTTCGGTGGAGGTTTTTTTTTTTGTCAGTTGGCCAACGAAAAATAATCTCACAAAACGATATATGAGACAATCGTGAAATCTTTTTCGATACTAGCGTTTTGTTGTGTCCAGTTTTACTGTGGTGCTTCAGCAGCAAGTACACAACTGTGTTGTTACCAGTAAGTAGTGTAGTAAAAGTAACCGTAGAGGTATAATATTCAAAACGAGGAGTTGCACCTCGGCGGTCTTCTCCGTGCCAGAACTGAGCGGCAGTAAAAACCTAAAGTGGCAGCGAAACAATCTGGAGGGGACAAGAAAGGGCTTTGTATGAGATATAATCTGCAGTGGCAAAGATGGAGTCTCCACGCTTCTGGCATCAAAATCACAAAGACAACCGCTGCACAAGGAGGACCGCCCCGCCGTCACTAAAGGTGCAAGGAACAAGTAGTGACTGACCAGAAAAAATCCTTGTTTTGCACGTTAAATAAGCGTTTCCACTGTTCAAATTCAGTACTTGCGGTGTCGTCAGTGCTCTTCAAAAGACCTAGAAACTTCCTGGCCACACTATGCCTCCTTGTCATTGACACCGAAAAGTTAATAATTATCTGCAATCAACAACCACAACAACTGCTGTTTACTAACATACCTCTATGGTTGCGTTCGCTACTGGGAAGTCCAAGGATAATCTATCAAGCTAATCATCAACAGAAGATAAAGAGTAGTGGGTGAATAATAAAATGAGAGAGGCAAGGGTATGGCCTTGTGATTGGAGTGATACTCCGACTAATTCTTACGATGCAATATAGTTCGAGTTAAAAATGGCATTATCCATAGACCTCGCATTCTCTCACTCTGCGGCATTGTATTGAACTCAAGTAGGTCTAGAAACTAGCTACAGTAGGCTAGTCTACCGGAATAGATTGTCATAATCTACCAACCTATTGCGCAGTCTACTCTACGTAATATTATTTGTATAATGATATATTAGTAGCTACTAGCTAGCAAGCAAAGAGTTCAACGCTTGCAGAAGTCTATGGTCCAATAATTGATGCGGAGGAATAGAATGATGTCTGCAGCTTTTCACGGAAGCTCATTTTTCACAACATCTAGCTACTACTGTAGTAGTAGTAATGACATGCACGTTGGAAGTCTAACAATTGGAAGTCTAACAACGTTTACGAGGCACGAAGCGTAAAAATCTGTATCGCGAAAAAGCTCCCATTCGTAGTTACTACTAGCTAACGGCGTGTTTCGGTGTTTACAGAAAACAGAACAAATTTGTTTCGTCGTCCTCCTACATCAACTTGACTCTTTCTTTCTATCCGATACTCGGTAGATTGCACCGAAAGCCTTTGCATTGGCAGTTAGAGTAATACACAGCTTAAACACCGTCATTTGTTAGTACCACAATTTTTCTGCAATACTTTCATTCGTACTGAAGAGTTATCGCACGATGCACGTCTTGTTTCTTGTTTTGTCCGGTGCCTGTAGATCCTTTTCTCGTAATGCTTCTCTCAATTTGAAATTATCGCAAGGAGATGATACCATCCGCTTCCTTCTCGGTCCATCCAATGGCACTCAAGATGGATCCCACTAAATACAATGATCCCGCAGCAAGAACTTCTATTTTCAGAGGCGCACCGCTATCATCTGTGGTAGATATATCCTTGATCAGATTCAGGGCACTTCCGACTGTCAAGTCGACCAATATTTCCGATTTGGTATTCACTTTGGAATTCAATTCCAAATGTTTCCAAATGGCTCCCAGTGTCTGCTGCCAAGTCACGTTGGAAGTAGTATCCGGCAGCAAATCTGTTTGAATCGACATATTGTGGTCCCGTAGCAGATCCTGAGCTTGAGGTATTGTGACAGCACTAGGTCGAACAAAATCGGGCTGACAAAAGAAGACGTTATCAAAAAAAATCGGCTGCTCACCCTCAGGACAAAGCATCTTCAAGAGCTCCACCGGATCACGCTCGTGGCTGCAATAGAATAAAAGAATTCGTTTTGTGGTGGCCACTGTGTTACTGTTGTCGTTACTTTTGTTTTTGTTGCTGTGGTCGCCAACTGTATCTCGGCATACGGAAGAAAACCATTCATAACCAGCCTGTACAGAGAGAGGAGTTTGTGATCCATCGAGACGTATATTGGTGGGCAGTGCTGCTCCTTCAAGGGCCACAGTCTGGCAACGGCCAGGCCATGATGCATGTTCCAAGGCCTCGTAGAGACTCTCGGTATGCTTTCGCTTACGATTACCGCTGGACATACTTGAGCGCATGACAGCTTCGCACAGGGCCACGGCCAATTCAGCGTTGCTTCTCTGGTGGCTACCGGGCAGACCAATGGCAACATGGTCAGGTATTGTTTTGGTACACTGTCCCACACGTGCAATGCGAGTGTGGCTGCTTTCTTCTTGCGCACACTTTTTAAAAACCGCAATGACAGACGGGATGTTGCTATCCAGCACAAAGAAGTAGTCGCCGCCGGCATCGTCTGATGTAGTAGTAGACGAGTCTGTAGCTGTAGTACCATCGATAAGCTTGTTGTCGCCATCGCTTTGCACCACAACAATGTTGGTTGCTGTCTTGGCGCCTTTCACATCCTGAAAAATGCCTCCCTTTTCCCAAGCAATTTGTTCCAAAGTGTTTCCCAACACGCGAACATGATCGAGATCAAGTAGCGTCACACCACACACAACATTGCGTCCTACCCGATCCAACACGTTGGTGGCATCGTACCGCCCGCCCATACCAACTTCCAAAATAATAACATCTATTTTTGGCAAGTACTTGGCAAAGGTGAACAATGCCATCAACGTTAGCATTCGAAAATATCCAGGCAGGTCTGGCAGATCTGGATCATCCTCATAGATATTCTCAACGCCATTATTATTATTATTATTATGGTTGTTCTTCCTGTCTCTTGTTGCCGATTCTTCCAACCGCGTTCGGACTTCCCAGTACACCTGTCCAAATACATCTTGTGACACAGGTTGTCCGTTTATTCGAATTCGTTCTCGAATGTCTACCAGATGAGGACTCGTAAACAATCCTGTTCGCTTGCCGTGATGCCGTCGCAATATCGATTCGCACAAACAGGCCGTCGAACCCTTACCTTTGGTACCAGTGATATGAACAACGTCAATATTAGAGGGAAAATCGGCCAACCCGATGCGTCGTAAGTAGATCTTCATGTCTTGAATGGTCCGGGTCCTGCGTGCTGCTGTTTTTTGCAAATCGTCTTTGGAGCTTGCCTGATGAACAAGCAAGCAATCCAACGCATCTGCATAATCGGATTGCTCCTGGGCTTCGCCTTGTTCATCATCTTGATCTTGATGAGTGATGTTTTGGTTGTAGTCGTCGGTCATGACGGTATTATTATTTGTATTGTACAGTTGGTAGGAAGACGCAGAACGAAGAAGGAAAGCTGTGCTGCAGCTGTTGGGCCCCTCTCGGATGATCGATTTGCGATTATCGATTTGGGATGATTATTTTCTAAAATGCCTCTGCACCTCTCATACTCACGTGCTTCCAATTCGTTGAAGGGAACCTTTCGAACAAGTGTGCTAACATTGTCGCGAAGTTAGCTACAACTCCACACCACTCTACTACAGAGCTAGCTAGTACCACTAGTAGTACTACTAACTAGTACTAGTAGTAGCTACTACAAGAGTGGTGTAAGTACGTTGGTGATTAATTGGTGATAACCCGTTCTACAAGATTCAGTTTCTACCAGGTAGTACTAGTCTAGTCTACTAGTAGGTATTAAAAGTAGTAGTAGTAGTAGTAGATGATAAAGCGACCCGTTCACCCCAATGCCTATGTTAACATTTTTTTACCTTTACACGATGGAACTTGTCTTGCCATGATCTAGTAGTAGTAGCAAGTTAGCGCAAGCTAGCCCAAAAATGGGGAGAGACTACTACGGTAGATATAATCGTAGAGGCTGGCTGCATGGATAACTATTTCGAAAAAGGGAAGGGGTTCACCAAACGCAATTGATCCGTTGAAAATAGGTCGATGGTGTACGCACAATGTTCTTCGTGGCGACAAGAGGACTGTTCTTACTGGCTTTATCGGTGCCATGTAGCGACCAGGATGATGGTGACGATGGCGATGACGGTGGTGATGGTGGTGGTGATGTGGATGATGATACCTGCGAGAATGTGTTGGGTGACGTTTCGACAGAATCATCGTGACCTCCTGCCCTAGTACTCCTGCTACCACGTAAAGCCAACATGGGACTACAGCAAGTCCAATAACCGAAATCAAAATCATCTTCATTATCATAATGGGCATCCGCTCTATTGGCAGGGGGGCAGTTATTGTGAGGGGGGGTGTCGTCCAAATCCTCACTTGTCACCGTAATAGATGAATGCTTCTTGCCGGTGACCGGATTCAGAGTAACGTGTTCTCGTTTGATCAATTTGCGATTACGCAATATACGGATTGTGGTATAAATTGTACTTCCATCGGGCAGCACCTGACAGGTACCACTCCATGTTGACGTCGTTTTACTTTCTGCTTCGTTGTTCTTGGATGGACGCGGTAGCAGTAATTTCTCGGGCGAGCGTAATGGTAATGTAGATTGTGGGCTGGTAGTACCATAATATTGTTTGGAAGGAGTTTCACATGATGGTGCTAGATTGAATCGTTGCGGCGACAACGACTTGCAATGCTGTTGTTTTTGGTTCGCAGTAGGAAAGAGGGAACTTCCAAAAATGCGATCAAAGAATTGGTAGGGATCCATAAAGGCTTTAAATTGTCGTGCTCGATACAGCAAAGAAAAGGGTCCACCAAAAAGACGGTCAGTTTCGTCTTGCGTGTAATGTACATGATCCATCTCTTCTGTACTGCACGAAGCCAAAGAAAACCGACGATGGCGATGATGATGATGACCATGAAAGGTATTGAGCTGGTTGGTGTGGTTGGGTTTATTATGATTGTCGGATGAAAAAGTAGTAGCAGATGGTGCCAGGGATGTTCCCCCACACGACCAACGCTTCCAGCTGTCATCCTGACCCATCGTTTTGTGGTAGCAGTCGTCGTCATTTTCGTCGTCATCTGGGTAGGAAGAAAAAGAACGAGATGACATTGGCACGAACGCATTGGTTTTTGTTTTGATTGTTGTGGAGTATGGTGCCGTATTCGTTTTCGCAACAGAAGAGCGACTGCCGGTTAGTCGAGGTATATTCAAATCCAAGGAGGAGGAGACAGCAAGTGGAGGCAGCCATTGTCTCGAAGTATTAGATGGTGCAGCCATCCTGCTTGCATTCGTTGCTCTCAGCAAAGAATCCAATCGAGTACGAGAGTCCCTTTCCAGTAGAGTTTCACAACAAGCTGCCAGAACGGTAAAGATGTGTTCCCGTTGCCGCTTTTCGTATTCTTCTGTCGTTGTCGTTGCTGCTGTTGCTTGTCCACATGATAATGATGATCTGCCCGGATGGTACCACAAAGCCATGTGACGATAAGCCGTCCGTATTTCGTGTTGTGTGGCATCCTTTCGAATTTGTAGCATCTTGTACGGATTAACAGCTCCGTTTGAATCTGTCTCCTCCGTGTTCAATGCGCGAGTATTATTAGAAGGACGATCCGGTGTTTGTTGCTGATGCTGCTGTTGTTGTTTTCGAGAAGATGAAGGAAGCCTTCGTTTTTGCTTGACTTGAGAATTGGCGACACGATTCCAAGGACTTCCGTGAGACCGACTAGTAGTTCGCTCTTGTCCACGACGACAAGGGCTCTTGTCGTCATCGTTTCCATTCTCATTGCCATCGTCGTTAGAAGGAAAGGTGAAGACCGGAGTCTTCATGGTAGAGATTGGTATCAGTAGGTTGATATTTGCAGCAGCAGTACCGAAGACTACTACTCTGGTTTATTTCTACTCGAGAAGGTCTAGTAGTTAGTTTTCCTCAGAATGGACTCAACTCGTCCTTCAGCTTTCCAGCATTAGTATTCTTTGGAGAAATTCAGATTTCTTAAATTTTTTCCTGTTGTACTCTTTTTCGTATAGAAAAGCGAGGCAGGCTTCGTTTCCAACTGCTACTTCTACATAACTACTAGTATCCCTAACAGGTACTAGCTAGACTTCTAGTAGTACCTGGTAGTAGCTACTTGCAGTACGTGCGTACTAGTAGTAGTAGTGTACCTGGCACTAGTACTCCTACGGAGTAGTAGTACTACTTTACCACTAGTAGTACTAGTACTAATGTCTCTAATTTAAAGGGTTCAATATTATTAAGGATACGAACTACGAACAATTAGCGAGCGAACGCTACCGCGTTCTCTCGACTATGCCAGCTCTCTAGGGCTACGTTTGGCTAGGTAGGGTGGTTTGGAGAAACTCGGCAATTTACTAGGGCCGACCTTTTCTCCGTTCCGAGG
>Ga0100402_1000738_pt1 | contig 38394 bp, 29 predicted proteins | sample CryGeyme20150102_FD_80419 | JGI IMG/M metagenome (GOLD analysis project Ga0100402, IMG submission 80419) | Groundwater microbial communities from Crystal Geyser aquifers in Utah, USA - Crystal Geyser metaG 2015-0102 | ecosystem: Environmental > Aquatic > Deep subsurface > Groundwater | place...
TCAATGCTTATCAACAGAATGAAGAAGTCAATGTTATATGGTAATTAGAAATTAAATTAAAGTGGTTCAGCAGCTACCTGTTAAATACAAGCTTAAAAGTGCTTCTGCCATTTTATTTTAATCGGAATTATATTTAAGAAATAATAATATATTCTTCGAATAAAATATTATTCGAATTAAAATTAAATGGCAGGAGAAATTTTAAGCTGCTATTTAACAGGTAGCTGCTGAACCACTTTAATTTAATTCGAAGAAAATATTTTTTTTGTACAGTTTGAACCTACTGTCAACTTATTTGCCATGGGGCTATGCAGTGTTAATTTATTCGAATTAAAATTAAATGGCAGGAGCATTTTTAAGCTGCTATTTAACAGGTAGCTGCTGAACCACTTTAATTTAATTCGAATAAAATATTATTCGAATAAAGGTTGTACTACTGAACCTACTGTCAACTTATTCGCCATGGGGCTAAGCAGTGTTAATTTATTCCAATTAAAATTAAATGGCAGGAGCATTTTTAAGCTGCCATTTAACAGATAGCTGCTGAACCACTTTAATTTAATTTCTAATTACCATATTACATTGACTTCTTCATTCTGTTGTTATGCATTGAAAAAATGAACAACATTATAAAATTAATCTCGAGAAAGAAAAACATCTTGAGATTGGTGATACAGTAAATCGTCAAATAATCTCGAGATTACAAAATCTCGGAAAAAAGCATGAAAAATTTCGAGATTCGGAAAATCTCGAGATTGGTGGTAACAGATCTACTCGCACAATCGATTACTCGTACATTTAGATCATCACCACAACGCTCCCCAAACGATAGATAATAACAAACAATAGACTTCTACCGAAATTAGACATTCAGTTTTTTTTACCGAGCACCGAGTTAACCATGGCAGAGTATATATCACCCGATGAAGCGAGTAAAGTCACATCTTGGGTTGCCATATGTGGAACTTTGGCTCCAATGTCCTCTATTATAATGTTCCTTTCGGTGAGTCTTCAGCACACTGGTGTTTTTCGTGCTGCCGTTGAAATTTCGTTTGTTTCCGAGTGGATGTTGGGGTGTACTCTTGTGTGCCATTTGTTAGGGTATATTTGAGGTTAATGTGCTAGCTTAAATGGATGATCGGTGCTATATTTGCATGGGACTAGTCTTATCTTCTCTCAATTTCCCCCCTCTACTCTCCTATTTTCTTCTATCTTCTATCGGCCATGCACGACCCATGACAACAACCTACAAATTTCGCACGACGAAAATGAACACACACACAAACGCAAAAAAAATCATAAACATTCCTGTATTTCCACAGCCAATACCTACCATGCGGAATGTGTTAAAAACAGGCACAGTCGGTGATTTACCTTTACTTCCTTATACCTCCATGGTGGCATCCTGCTTCGTTTGGATTGTCTACGGCATACTAAAACGAGAGCCAACCATTTACCTGACAAATATCGTGGAATTTTTTTTATCCGTCTACTACTTTGTCGAATTTACCAATTACGCACCCGCCGCATCACCGACCTTTCCTGGTTCTGTTTACAGACACATTCAATTCATTGGAGGCATTTGGTTTACCACTCTGTGGGTCACCATATTTTTTCAGAAAAATATCAGCGCCGTTGGAGATTTGACAGTACTATTGGAGGTTTTGACATTTGCAAGTCCGTTAGCAGCGGTCCAGGCTGTTTTGGAGACAAAGACATCAGAATCTATTCCCTGGCCCTTTACCTTGGCGGCACTCTTTAACTGCATGATTTGGGTCATTGTTGGAATCGCGGAAATGCACGATTTTTATGTCGCTAGTCCAGCTATATTGGGACTCATATTTTCAGGACTTCAAGTGGCTTTGAAGTTGTACTATGGAGACCACGGTCCCGATGCCAATGCGTACAGTCCCCGAGCGCCAGTTGAAATGAAGTATCCTGTCTTGGACAAAGTCCGGCAAGTTGTGTTGATGGGGAATCCCCTTTCGAGCAGCCACAATGACTACAATCCGCTTCAAGCAAATTTTGTGGATGAAGACAGTCATGATTTGCACCTGCATATGGACGATATGGGCGCGCACAGTAGTAATGCGGATTATGTGGAATTTGAAGGTGGTCAGCACCACCACTCACAGCCAGGCGGAGGCGCACACGGTGTAGCGCTCCCGCAACCAGGTCAATTGCACGAAATTCATCTTCTCAAAGAACAGCGTCTGCAGCAATGGTCTGTAGCGTCTACTGGCATGGCAGCTCCTACGGGACTTGCGCCAGCACCAGCACCCAACCAACATCTTGCACACAAAAATAGTAATTTTAACGACGAAGAGGGCAGCGGAATGGAGAGCGTTCTATTGCACTCCACTACTACTGGTGTCCCTTCACAGCAGCCGCCCTTTCCCTTGCCAGAAGCATTTCGCTCGAGAAGTGGTAGCGCGACTCATCCATCACACCACGACCGTGGGCTGTAAACGCATCAGGGGGTCGGGTCTGGGAGACTTTGAAAAGAAAAGACGAAATAAGCATTTTGAATTTAGCTTGCTTTCATCTCACTACGACTGTACTCGGCTGCCATAGATTTTGATAATAATAATTAGATTATTAAATTTTTGCTCTCAATTCGTGTGCGCTCCTTTTCGAAGCCCTGCCTGTAACGAGTGACTACTAGTACAACGAGTGTGACATTCTTTCATCATTATTTATTTGCAAAATCGTCAGCTCGCCTCCACTCGTCTCCTGCCTTGGCGGTTTGGCGTGAAGTAACCGAGGCCTTCACTAGTCGCTACTGATGATAGCAACTAGACTAGCTACCAGTACCTCGTCTTGCGAAGATTCTGATGTTCGCAGAAACCAAACCTGCTTCCTCGAGTTGACACCCTTCTTAATACGTAGCTACAGTACCACTTGCAGTACTACTGTACACAAAGCGTACTACAGTAGCAACTAAAATTGAAGGACGGACAATCCGAATTAACGGAACAACAGCACTACCTTAGCTAGTACCAGGTACAGTAGTACCGTAGGGTCTAGTAGTTCTAATGTGTCGGTAAAATTATTTGACCTCAAAATATCTCCGGATACATTTTTTGACTGTAGTAGGTTCAGTACTACTTTCAAATTCTTACTCAACTAATTTGTACAGAACTTGGCATTTCCCTCCGAAAAAAGGCTCTTCCGAGGACTGACTGACTTGTACTCTCAACAAATACGAACCCTTCAGAAAAACAATCAAAACTTTCCAGTGCTTCTCATCACATCACATCTCATAAAATCACATCTCAACAATCGATTAAAGCGAATTCAAAAACTCACGCGATTGCAAAAACCAAAAACCAAAACCCAAGAAAACATGTCAACATCTGACTGGCGCATTAAGCTCTTTGGGGAAAGTATTCTCATCAACGACCACGAAGAAGGTGCTCGCGCCGACGTCGAAGCAGGCATCAACCTTCCCAAGGGAGTTGACGCCATCCCTACCGTATCCAAACCAACCAAGGAATATTTTGAGGGATACGATTATATTGCTGTATTTTTTGGGTGAGTAACGAAACAGCTTCCTTGTTCTATGTGTTCTTGATCAGCATTAATCTAACCAAAATATTCTTTCCGTCGCAAAACACAACAGCGCGAACTACTGTCCCTTTTGCAAGAAATTTGCCCCTCACGTAGTTTCCGCACGACACAACTTTGAGGCCAAAAAGTGTAAGGTGATCTTCTGTAGCAACGACAGAGACAATGAGAATTTCGGCGAAAGCTGCCTGAAGGTGCGAGGTCTCGACGTGATGCCCTACGACACCACCAAGACAGCTCAGATGAGAGATATGTTTGGTCTCAAGACCATTCCAGCCTTGATGATCATGAAAAATCATGAGTTCGAAAAGGCAGAACCCTTTGTCATCAGTAACGGCCGCGAGATTCTCGAATTGGACAAGGAATTGAAAATGTTTCCCTGGGGTACGACGGAAAAGAAGCAAGCAGCCCCCGTTACTGCCTTCGAGCGTGTCTGGATTCACGGACGTCACGGAAATTGGTGGCAATTGGGCCACAGAAACGTGTCCGAGCTTCACCCCAACGACATGTACATGGATGAGCACGCTGTCCGCATGCGTGCCGGCTTGTTAAACGTGATTACGTGGGTCGCCATTATGAACGTCTTCCACATGAAGGATCCTGAACTCGTCAACGTCATATTTGGCATTGTCTCCTGGGAGTTTCTTACCAGCATGATCTTTGGTCTTACACCCTTGGCACCTTTGGGTATTATTGCAACACTTTTGTCTCTCCTCCTGCAACCCGCACCTCTCTGGAAGCCCGCCGGTCCCAAGAGATTTGCTTGGTTGATAGGACTTACCCTTGCCACAACATGTTTCATTCTTGTCCAATTCCGAAAGGACCTCGGAGATGCGTACAGACCATCTGTGGCCGCTGTTGCGCTTACCTGTAACTTGGCGACCTGGTTAGAGGGTAACGCTGGATTCTGCGTCGGTTGCTTTATTTACAACAATTTCCTTGTTCCTTACACTGGCAAGGAGGAATGCAGCGAGTGCAAGCTCTAAAGAGCCACACGCGCACATGCTCCATGTATGAACAGTATGATGCTGCATATATCTTGGCTGATTTTTTGTTGCAATAATGACATGACACACTTCCTTATGATAACATTGATGCAAGCTCCAAAGAAGTCACTCGGGAGTGCTGCACCAAACAATGAATGTTTTATATGACAGCGTGTAAAATAGGAATTTGTCGAATTGATTTTAATTTGTTTAAAGAACCATTTATCTACATCATCAAAAGCTACAATTATGATTCAGCATTCAGCCGACAGTGCTATGGTGTTTTCAGCCTTTAATGACCAGCCTATTGCGTGCACAGGATCATGGGACTTCCCGAGGGGTAGGCTCCTGACCTTATAAAGCCTGCATGAAATAGAGCTACGTTGTGGCCAGCTAGTGTAACACTACTTGAGAAAGTGGTCGCGGTCGAGCGATTCGACGCCGCTGTCGCTTGTCTACTGGGGAGAGCAGATTGAACTTTCGATGCTAGCTACACAGTACTCGAGTACGTGCTACAAGGCCACGGTAACGTACGGTAAAGATACCCAACAAAACAAACGCCTCATCTACTCGCAGGCAACCTTGTTGTCGGTGTGATATTTGTCCGTGATCGTCTCCGAAGCATCGGGAGTTATGCTTCCCTTCCGCACTGGCATTTGTGGTAAGCAAATAGAAAGCTCGAACTCTTTGTGTTTCCTTGTTCTACAATCATGTCTCGACGTTGAGATCTTGACGGATTCTTCCGATACTCCAGGACGATCGTTTTCGTTGCTATTGGTCCTCCTTGGTTTTGTGAGATAAGTTCGCCGTCTGTGATCGGGAACACTTTTCCATCGCGAACGGGTTTCGTCTTTTAAATTGGTCTCGTTAAAGCTGAGCGAGGGGTCACTTTCCCATCGAAGATGAGCTTGTTGCCTGTCGATGATGGGCAGAACAATATCCGTCTCATGGGAACGATGGTTGTCGGCAACCAATATGGGAGTATTGTTTTGGAGTAATCCAGCAAAAAAGGCAGACAATGGGTCATGATTGGTATTGCAGTCATCCATTGATCTATATTTCAGTTTGCTTCACAAATTTTTATGGTGCACAGAGTTACGTAATCCAATCGATCGTGTTGTCGTAACCTGGTCCTGGGTGGTTTTGAAAAAAATGGTTTTAACAGCCAAAAATAATTAAGTAAGCCGCAAAATTCCAAGACTACGGTCAATTTCGGGACTACGTTGCATCAAGTAGTAGTCTGCCACTAGCTAGTACTGTAGTAGCTACTAGTAGTACTTCCTGGTAGTAGTACACATTGTTAATAAAATTAAAAAGCACACTTGCTCGGTACTGTCATTCGACGGTAGAAAGCAGAGAGAGGAGGTCTCGCCACCGCTTTTTAGCTCCGTCCGACTTAACCTTAGCAGAATGGTAAAGCTTGCCTGCATGGCTGAATACCTCGTCCAGTACCAACGGCTCCAAATGCAATCTCGTTTCCGCTTGGAATGAAATTTTGTCTTTACAGTAAATGTGATGTGTGCTGCTTTGCACAGCTGCTGGGTTCAACTACATTTTCACATCATGTTCCAAGCTTGACGTACTAGGAAGTAGTAATGACGTGTCATAAACAAAATCAAATACAGCAGGTTGAGAAGCACCGATAATATTGTTATATTGCAGTATTTCCAGTAGAGCAGTAGCTAGTCTAGTGGGGTTTCAGACTACCATCTTCGCCTCGGCCATGTGTGGTGGATTTTGTGTGCTTGGTGCGAACGAAGACTGAGAAATCGGCACGGGTACCATGGCTCCCGATACCGAGGCTGCGCCAGCATTGGGATTTAGTTGCCACCATCCACCTCTTCCTCCACCACCACCACTACTATCACCATCACTACCCGGGCCGCCAGCAGTAACCAGTTGTGGTGCAGCTTCTGTCTGTCGACTTTCAATGGTCAATTTAGATTCCGGACCAGTCCGATTCCATCGCATGAGTAATTCGGGATGACTATCGTTAAAGTCTGCAATGGCCTGTGTCAAAAGCCGTTTTCGCTTCCGAGTTTGTGCCGAGTGTCGAACTCCCCACAATGCCAGTGGTACAAGCAATGGTCCCGTAGCCAGCAGTACTCCGTCAATCGTATTGGCCCGAGCTGGTTTCATCCGTTGATTGATGTCCCGAATAACATCTTCGTATTCTTGCGAGGACAAGATCCCGTGCAGATTGACATCGTAGGGGTCCGTCTCGAATTTGAAATCAAAACCTCCTTGAACTTGCCTCGTGGGGACCACAATTCGCTGTCGACGGCGAGTGGTGGATTCTTCCATGATAAAACAGCGGGAGAGTGTGCGTGCGTTGGGGTAGTTTAATCGAACGATTCAATATTCAATCAATATTATTCCTTTGATAGTGAGCTACTGTAGAAAGTTTGGCTACTAGTAGAGAGGAACGATGTAGTGGGGGAACGGAGGAATTGGTTTAAAAACTATTGAGTTTTGTTGTTCGTTGGAGGCTCAAAGATGATGATGATGATGTATTGTGTCGTGTTGTTGTTGGATATTATTATTATTTATTTTTTATTAATTTTAAGCACGACTCTATTATTTATTTACTCTAATTATTACTCGAGTATTATTTTTAACTACAGTACTTATTATTACCTTGTTGGTAGTCTACTTGGTCTCTCTGGATTGACAGTAGAAGGAGGGTCAATCAAGATAAAAGCTGCGAGCCGGTGTGCGCATCGAGAAAGGTAGAAATCAACGCAACGGTGAAAAAAATTTATTAAGACAATCTTCGACCTTCGAAAGATCATTATTATTTTTTCAGTAGACTAGACTACTGTTCACCGCTTCTGTTCTCATCAGTCCATGGTTTGTCAAAGTTTCCTCCACAATCAAGAAACTACGCTACTGCAGGCAATACGTTGACGATGACTTCTTTCCCTTCGAGCGCCGGAGATTGGAACCGTGAAACCTCCCAGCATCTCGACTATGATCCCTCCGCGCCTCTTATTCAACATGCACGAATTATTGTACTCGGCGATCCGGACGATTCAACCAATGCCCGTTTGTACGAGGAACAAAAAGATTCAATCGTAGGTATTGGTAAGAAGGCCTCCGACTTTGACTTTGAAAAGCTGAATCAAACACCACCAAATGTTGTTTATATTTCCACCAGCGACATTCGAGATTTGCTGTCCAAATTGCTCATTGAATTTAACGACAGCATCCTATGGGTTCATGCGCGATCGGCTGGGATTGAGTACTGTACATCTGCGGCACTTGCACAATCACCAGTGACCATGACCAATGCCAAAGGACACTACTCTTCTACGCTCAGCGAATATGGTATCATGGCTTGCAGCTACTTTGCCAAAGACTTGCCACGCTTGCTGCAGCAACAGCGAGAATCCAATTGGGAAAAATACTGTATTTTGGAACTAAGAGGAGCTACTCTAGGGATTGTTGGACTGGGTGATATTGGAACAGCCACGGCCAAATTAGCGCAAGCCTACGGTATGAAAGTCGTTGGATTGAAGCGAACACGCAAAAAGAGCAGCGGCCTCGGTAGCAGTAGTAAAAACGACAACAATTATTACTGCAATGATATTTACTACACGGACGAGAAACCCAATGCCCTCAACGAACTATGTGCCATCAGCGACTATCTTTATGTTGCTACACCGCTGACCCCGATGACAAAAGGAATGATCGGAAAGGCTCAATTGGATGCCATGAAAACGAGTGGCGTGATTATCAATGTGGGTCGCGGACCTGTGATTGACGAACAGGCTTTGATTGAGGCACTGCGAACAAACAGTATCAAAGGTGCTGCACTGGATGTTACTACTGTGGAACCATTACCGAAGGATAGTCCTCTCTGGCAAATGAAAAATGTACTCCTCAGTCCGTATGTTCCCCATTTGTATAGCTAGTACTCTCTGTTACTAAAATTTCTACATGTACATTTCTGGTTGCGGCTTTTAAAGTCACTTTCTACTGACACAATCTTTTCTTTTGCCTTTCTTTTTCTTCGACTCGCTCGCAGACATAACATGGATGCTACAGCAACCTTTCAGGAGGAAGGAACCGCTTTCTTTTTGGACGAGAACCTTCCCAGATTTCAACGTGGTCTACCAATTTACAACGTCGTTGACAAGGCTGCCGGTTACTAATAAATTATACTGTAGCTAACTTCACACAAGAAATTAATTAACAGCGCTCTCTTTTCAAATGTACAACCGAGGAACCATGTCAAGATGACAATTGATTTGATATTGGTCGCCATGTGAAAATATGTGGTATTGCAGAAGCAAAACACACATCATGCCGTGCCCTTTTTTTATATTAGCACAACAACCAGCGGAGACAATCGCACAATTTCTCTGCTTCTGTATTGTGCGTTCCTCCTGCTTAAAAAGCAAAGTCTCTTCCCTTCTGCCTAGAAGGCAAAGTCACCATCATCAAAGCCATAGTCGTCATCATCATCGTCATCGTCGTCGTCGTCCTCCTCGTCACCTTTGCCTTTGTCCAATTTCGCGGCGTCTTCAAAATGGTCTAATTGCACAAAGTCCACGCTCCATCTCAGAATACCACCGATACCACCAAATCCCTTGACAAACTGGGTTCCTTCGCTACTCCGGTCCGTAACAAATTCCAAGTTGCAACCATAGTTCTTGTAGTTGTTGGCTAACCATTCCACAAAGGGTTCCTTCTCTATCGTTTCCAGTTCAGTCCCCGACTCTGGATCCCTGAAATGTGATTCATCGTGTTCTTGGTCGGCGGTCAAGTGCAGAACTTTTTCTTCACTGGTGGTCTGGTTCCTTAGCACGTAGCGCTGAACATCGAGGTTGTCCCAAACGATCAAATCTTCCACGGCTCCCAAATCGAGAGCCTTTAATGTATCGTCCGTCATGAAGCAGTACTTGCCAGTATCCTGTGAAATCTCGTCCATGTACCTTTGCAAAAGCTTCTTTTCCTTCATTAATTTAACATTGGCCAGGGCGTCGGCACTCATTTCAATCGCCTGATTGAATCCGCTGGTTCCGCCGTAACTGACGTCTACCATCTTGACGACAATTTTAGCCAGACGCGGATCAAAGAGATCGCTCCTCATCAGTTCCGACTTAAAGTCGGCGCTACCAGCAAGGACAAGTCCCTGGACATTTGGTCTTTGTCCGTCCGGAACAAACAGCTGAGTGGCCATTTCGGCCACCTTACGGACGTAATTGTGTCGCTTTTCCAAGCGCAAACGAGCAAAACGGAGGGCAGACTGACCTCCGCGTCCGTGCTTCTTGGGCAAGTCGACGCTAAACTTGTGCAAAACTTCCTTGTTGGATCCCTGTACGGTACCGTAGAGACTGCCGTTACCGTCCATGACAATAAATCCAAAGGCTTCGTCGTCCATGAGAAGTTCGTTGAGATCCTCCGTGTGAAATTTGTTGTCGCACAAGTACAGAGACGTATTAATGGCCCGGAAGGGTTCGAAATCGATATTGACTTTGCGTTCCTTACCGTCCTCGGTAATGACAGTTCCGCAGTAGATAACGAGACCATTGGGAGGGCATTTGTTGTATAGTTTGAGACGCTGCTGGGTCGACGTAATAGCCGACAGCACGGACAATCGGTTCACGCGCGACTTGATGTTGGAGGCCGTACCGTACTCGTCGCTCAACATCTTGTTCACGCGGGAGATCTGATCTCCCGGAGGAATGATCAAAGAAATCATCGATGTACCGTTACCACGAGCAGCTTCGAGGTTCTTGATCAATTTCTTAATCTTGAAAATTTCGATCTGCTGATCTTGTTCCGACTGAGTGGGTTCATTTCCGCCCATTTTGATTATTAACTGCTCCCGCTTTTCTTTGCTTGTAAGGATTGGAGTTGATGGAATTGGAATTAAAATAATATACTGCGGTACAACAAGGCGTGTAGGTATGCGCTGCGTTAAAAGCTAATTGTTGCTGTTGCTGATAATTTCTAAGGAAAGATTAAGCAAACAAGTCGTAACTACTACTAGCTGGAAGGCTTATTGCTGATTCTGTCTTTGTAGTACAGTAGCTACTAGACCTAGACTAGCTAGTATTTATTTACCGATTATTTGGTGGTTCGTAAAACTGGATTGGAAAAGGGACGGGAGCAGCTTGCTGTTTGTCTGTTGGAGCCTGATATTTTCGCTTTGCTTCGTGCATCATCATTGCTTGCGTTTTTATCTTAGAAGCTCTTGTGGTGCTCGGCCCAGCAATGCATGAGGTTATGAGCTTTGAAAATTGGACGTTTGGCCGAACTATTTGATCAGCATGCCGTGAGAGAAGACCTGCTCTTGTTTGATACTGTCATTACTGATCTAGCTGCTAGATGGATTCGTCCCATCCTCTCGCCATTGCTTAGTGCAAAGCAGAAGTATCTTTACAGCCAAGAGACATTTCTACAGGCACACCAGTGAGCAAGTTTTACGTTCCTCCTACCTGACGCACCCTTCGCAGACCGGAGTCGTCCGAATCATTTGCAACTGCACTGCGCTTTCAATTTACGCGTTAAATGCTATAGCTGAATCAAAATGCTACAACCGTAGCAGTAGGCAAGCAACATTTCCACTCTTGCTTAATGACCACTCTACTACTACTAGTATTGTGCCGAGGTTCCATTATTTTGGTTTTCGGAACTTGTTATGACTCAATTCCACCCAGGCATATAGTTTTGAACCATGAATGAACTCCCGTGCCAAAACAAAACAAATGTGTCTTCATTTAACAAGCATCTGTCTTATACGGTACTGCCTATCTAGCATTCTTGGAAGTCCCTAAGCCCACAAAGTATTTATGCCTGTTGGAAATTCGAACCAACCTTTGCTGAAGGCTGCAAAGACGAAGGTTTGGCTTGTCACTTTGTCTTTCATTTTCTCAACAAACTTATTTTCAGTAAGAAAAAAAATTTCATTAATCAACCGCAGGCATGAAGACCAAGAAAAGTTCTTCCAAGAAGCGAAAGGCTACCACTTTGATGGCAGACTTACATCCCAAGACGGCACGTCAGCTCTTGAAGAAGAAACCCAAAGATGTTGCTGTCCGACGTGTCTCGCTGCCGGCCAGCAACAATGATTCAAACAGCGGGATTGATCCTGCCTTCATTGGTGGTAGCGATTGCAATAGCCGATCCAATTCACCTATTTTTGGTAATGATGATTCGGCTGTTTCTACTGAAGAAGAGGTAGCTGCTGGAATAGCAGGACGCGTGGTGAACAAGACTGTCGTCAACGCCCAACAGAAGAACGAAGGGAAGCGTCAACAAAAGGGAGCAACTGCACTCGAAGAGTCTTTTCAAACAATGACGGGTCGCTCCATCGCAACACCATCGCCAACCATGATTACTGGATCAGCAGCAATGACCCTCCAAACGTCCAATAAGTACAAGGAGGATCCTACGAAGTCGTCTGCCGAACAAGAACCACCCGTCCGCATGCCACCCTCTGCTTCGTTGAGTCGTGCGGCTGCTTCCTCGTCTCGTCTCGTATCCAAACCGGCAGCATCACGTCCCATCATTCAGCAACAGCAACAGCAACAGCAACAGCAACAAGAGCAAGAAAAGAAGGAGCAATCTCATCTTCCTTCTCCTCACTCTTCAAAAGTGGTTACCTACAAGCCGGTAGATCGTTCGCTCGAGGTCTTGGCTCGAAAACGACTTGCTCACCAGCAACAGCAGCGAGAAGAAGAAGAGCGAGCATTTTTGGCCGAGCAACAGAAACAACAGAAACAGCAGCAGCAGTCTATGAACATGTATCTTTTCCCAAATACTCACAATACGAGATCCAAGCACCAGAAGCTGACCAAAGGATCTTCTTCGGAAGCAGTAGCAGCTGGAAAGGAGAACGACAAGAGCAGCAAGAAAGAGACCAAGCATAGAAAAACTACTGCAGGCGATAATACGATGAATTATACAACAACAAAAAAGAAACTGAAGATTACCAAGGAAAAGTCGCAGCAGCACCACCACCAAAATCCAGCGACTCCCGGAGGGACTACCACTACGGTCGCTACACCGACTAAACCTCACAAGGATTGTCCTCGCACCCGGAGTACTGCCAACAAAAAGAAGAAGGATTCACGAACAACCAAGCCGTATTCTAACGATGGGTACGTCCTTCCGGTGGTTCCAGCCGACGGAACCATTACGTGCTTTCCGATTGGTGGTCGGCTTCAAACCAACTACTACACGACTTCCTTTTCATCGACAGCCGTCCCGACATTTATCTTCACGGGGATTGTTTTGCGCCACAACCTATACACATGCAAGGATGGGAATGGTCCGTACGTTGTCAAACTGGACGATCCAAATGGAGTCTATGGTGGACCAGGTCATACGGTACGTAGAATAATATGGTTATAAGAAATTAAAAGTGCCACGGAAGTGACCTCTCAATCTCTCGAAATATGTACGTCTACTTTCTTTCATTCTACACACAGATGACTGTGGCGGAACTTTGTAGCGAAATGGGGTCTTACACGCATACGGGTTTTGACTGTAATATGACCAAGCCACTTCACGTCGTCAATGCCATGAATTGGAAAGATTGCACAATTCTTCCTCCACTTGCAACCAATGCAACGTCTCGGATCTATGCAGCGCCAATGATGATGCAGCAGCAGCACTCATGCCAGGCGCAGTCGGGTCAGGAAGAGCAATACAGCTACCATCAAGAACAGGAACAGCTTAAGCTACAAAAGATGCAGCTTCAGGCGCAGATGCAGCAGCAGCAGAACGACCAAGAAATTCTGCAGCAGCAGCAGCAGCAGCAGCAGCAATATCAAGACCAAAAGCAGGCACACCATAAAGAGCACCATTTGTCTCCCAAGTTTTCTCCCTTGCAGTCCACGAAAAAAGACGCAGCTATGGGACGACGCGATTCTAATTTCGCTCAGAAAGCGTCCTTTGTGGACGCACAAGACTCTTCTACAACAACGAAGATCTCACCGACGACAGCGCCCGGGAATGATACTGTCTACGGCTTTGCCTACCTTCCTGGTACGGCACATGAACTTTGCAGCGAAATGTTGCGGAGCACCAAGTTCTACGAACGACTTCCATGGGTTGAGCCCGCTGCTAACCCCTGTGCACCTCCTGTGCCCATGGCTCAAAAGATTCGTGCTCGAGACAACGTCAAAGTTGTCGTCTGCGGCCGAACACTTGCTGAGAGACCCACACAGCATCACGAACCCTTTGCGGAAACAAACGACCAAGCCAAAGAGAATGATCGGCGCAGTCTCTACCAGCTTCCAAAAGCGGCTGCTTCGTCATCCTTGGAATTGTGCATGTTTCACGAATCCTTATGGTTGGAAGTCATTTCCGTCACTAGTTTTGGTTGGATTCATGCCAAGCCTTTGTCGAGTTGTCATTTTTGTCCCATCACCGAAGACATGGATCAAATCTTAGCCTTTCCGACGACCTGTGTTTTGGGTGTTCAACATGGCCCGTATTGGGACGACGGTGTAAAGCCTGTTGCGGTTTGAGAAACCAGATAGCATGCATTTCTTTCATGAAGGATGGACACTAGAGAACTGCTTGAGGGCAACAGTGATACATAAAATAGGAAATATTTGTATATAATAAGCGAGTTTGCGGTCAGTGTTGATCTATGTGTTGTTTAATCTATTTTTCAGAGTAACGTTTGCACGCGATCGTCTTATGCTTGTCTGGCTTGCAAGGGAATTCTTGGCGTCTGTGATTTTACCGCCGAAGAAGACAAATGTATTTGCTCAGGCTTTTTTTTTCGACCTCCTGATGGCCAAGGTCTTCTTCTTGGCGGTAATGATGTCGCCGCTGGTGGTGAGCTCTCGTGAGTTGACATGACAGCCGGAGACAATTGGCTGGAGGCCAAGCGACGACGTTCCAACTCCATTAAATGATCTACAACTACGTAGGCTGCTTCGACACTTTCAGCTGGTCCCTTTCGCATGACAACTTCATCGGCTTTACCTAATCGTCGTGCAAACAAAGCGGCATGACGATTCAGAGATTGAGCATATTTTGCAACATGTTCTGCTTGTTCCCGAAAGAGCCTCTCTGAGACTAATGGGTCATTCGTTGCATATTCCAATGTTGCAACCCCGGCAGTATTGTGTTCTTCATTCTTGTTGTGAATCAAACATTGCTCCTGTATATTCTTCCATCGTGCCAAAATTAGTCGCACGTTGGATGTCTTCCGACTGGTCCGCTCTTGATCATGCTTGCGATTCAAATGTCGTTCAATTCCTCGATTGTAGAGATCATCTGGCAATTGAGCAAAGGTGTTTAACTGCCGTTGACAAAGTTTCTGGTTTTCCTCGAGTCCATTATCCCCCACAAAGGTATTAGCTAGAAGAATACCCAGACCTGTAGTTCTCCACTGTTTTGCTCGTACTTTAAGGGATTGTTTGGTTTGTGCCATTTCCCACGGCTGTTGCCACAAGGAAGCAACCAATCCGTGATCTGTACGGTCGACAGCTATAAATTCATGGACGGTATTCCGTTCCTCAGCGAACTTAACCTGCGATTTTAGAGACATTGCATGCAGAAATTAATAGTTGATGGTCTACGATATCTGTTTATTAAGGTAGCCTAGCTGCAAAAAATGCTATCGCAAGTTTCTTTCAAGATTTGTTTACGTTGCTTCCAAAAAGAATAAGGAATAGCTCGATAATGGTCAGTGCGAACGAGTGTTAGGAGTGGTAAGCTGCTGCGGAAAGATATTAATATTTCTTATTAATGGTTTCGAATGTCACAATCCATGACTCATACTACTGGCTAAGACTATTTCACAAATAGCCTAAAAGGAATGACCAAATTCCATAAACTTCTGGTCGTGAAGGAATTTGGTGCTCGGCGTAGTGATCCGTTAGGAGCGCCGAGGATTTGGATGGACATTAACGCCTGTTCCTGGAAAGATTGCACTAGACATGTTGTTTTGTTGTGTTCTTTTATGTTTTCCTGTCGTTATCAAATGCAGCTATTACTAGTAGTAGCAATGGGGGTATGCTCGTTAATGTTAGGCCTTAGGCCGCGGCAATGATGCTGTGAATGCCTTGGGACTTCTTGTTCTTGCATCTCTGCTTGGCTCTCTATTTCACTATTTTTATCGGCCTACTTAGCGGCCTCGTTGCGCTCGTTCCACTGAAACTTGTGACGTCCGCTACATACATTCTCACGAGAATCATACCCAATTCACTGAGCTTCAATCGAAGGCAGGGTGCAGGCAATTTGGCACCGCCCCACTACTCTCAATCAGGTTTGCAAAGGCGAACTGGGCCTTCTTGGGGTGGCGCTGCATGTGAAAATGCTGGCCCACCATCATCGCGAATATTGATTATTCTTTGATATGTGTCTCAACATTCACCTATCGTAATCCTATTGATCGAAGAAGATAGATCGAAAGTCATTTCCTTGTTACTATCTACTACTCGAGTACTCGGTAGCTTCGAGTTCCGGGACTGGAGCCCCCTCATCAACAGTATTCGGCGTGGCCATTAAGTGTTGCCCGGGTGACTCCGTTCCTTCCATCTGTCGACAGTAAAAGCTTACCAAAAAAAAAATACCATGATTTGCTCGAACGAAGTCTGTCATCTCGTCACCATCTCATACAACATCATTATCAAAAACCCAACATCTAGCTACTCGCTACACTTCTCTATATTAGCAATAGTCTGCTAAAAGGCTCCGCCAACCTCAAGAACAAGGAGTTAATCGGATAGACCATAAACAAATCCAAGCATGGTAGTTCGACTGAGACTGCAGCGCTTTGGTAGGAAACATTCGCCCTTCTACCGCATGGTGGCCGCCAATTCCAAGGCACCCCGAGATGGTAAATTTTTGGAGGTTGTGGGAACGTTCAATCCTATAGTGAATCAGCACGGGATGAAAGAAATTCGATTGAAATCAGATCGACTGCAGTATTGGCTTTCTGTGGGAGCACAGCCCAGTGAACGGGTGGCCTGGATCTTGGGCAAATTTGGGATCCTACCGCCAGCACCGCGACGAACGTCGTTCGAGAGTGCTATTCCCAGGAAAGATCGAAAGACTGACAAATAAGAATGGTACAATGATTATTAGCTAAAGCTGTGGTCCTTTCCTTGAAGAAGATGGCTACAATGCTGTTATCTCGAGTAATTTCTTGCCGTGAACTTGTTTCCCATACAATTGCTAACAGATGGTTAAGTTGCACCGCAACTCTCAACAGGAAGCACTATGTTGTAATCGACTCCCTTTATAAATTAGCTTATATTTCATGGATCTAAGTTCCAAACCGTAGCTGTGCCACTGTCATTTCCTTCGAAAGTTCCAGAGGCGGCGTCGGTCCGATGGTTGAGAAACATCGTTACTATTTCTTCTCGAGTCCTCGGCGACTTCCACGCTCCCTCCAGATTTTTTAAGAGACAGATCGGCGATGCTTTCCCTTAGTATAGGCTCCGAATCATGTTGCGATAATTCTGCTGCATCGAGAGATACTTCATCAGAGAGTGGACAGACCATCAACTCTTCCCGCGATCGATTCATGGCAACTTGAAGAGCGCAATCAACCTCTTCTTGAGCCTTGGAATGAGCTTCCGCTTCCATACGAGAAAAATCAAGAATAACTTGCAAGGAAGTGTCGTCAAGTGGATCGTTGGACAGTAGGTCGTCGTCGACATCAGTACTGTCATGATTAACAGCGTAATTGACATTCTGGTCACTAAGTGACGACAAAGCCAACGAAAGTCGACTGCCATCATTCTTTCTCATTCTAGAGATCTGACAGGCCATATCTAAAAGTACCTGTTCCTTTTCGCGCTGGATTTCTTGCAGGCGGGCTGCCTGTTGTTCGACAGGGTCTGATATCGATCGGTCGTTCGTCGACTCCATTCGGTTGAACGAATTATTCATGTTTCGTTGCAATTCCAGAGCTCGCAGCATGCGGGCCTGTTCTTCAATAGCTGACAGACCTGAAGCTGCAGGGCTTTGGTTGGTTAAATGTCTACCTCCATTGGTATTGGCGGAACGATTTCTTTGAATCTCTTCCATCAGTTGAGCCTGTTCTTCTAAGGGCGACAGCTTGCCTGGAGCGACGAACGAGGAGAGCCCAGCATAAGAAGTAGACGACCTTCCTTGTTGAGTTTCATTCTGTCTTTTAATTTGCTCCCACAATTGTGCCTGTTCTTCTTGTGGTGACATTTTCCGTGGAGAAAGCACACTTGCAGTGCCACTAGTGTTAAGAGACACGGGAAGCCAGGGTTCTTCTGCATGGGGTGGCTGCTGCTGCGGGCGACGACTCAATTCGCGCCACAATCGCTCTTGTTCTTCAATGACCGATGGCTTCTTATTACTATCAATACCAGCGAGACGAGCATGACGTTGAGGAGAGTACGGATCCTCATCGTACATTACAAACCCATGTTGCATATTTACAACGGCTCGTGGTGACGAGCTCCCTGACGAAGACAGCGGTAGCATCTCCTGGGAGTGTTGAAATTCTAATAATAACCTGGCTTGCTCTTCAATTGACATGGTGTTTTCGGAATCCTCCAGTCGTTCCCGTCGCTCTTGCTCTTGAAACCAAAGGGCGTGACTTCCCGTTGTCAAGGCTTGCTGCTCTTTCCAAAGCTGATAGATTTCTTCAGGATCTTTTTCATTAGCGGTGTGAATTTCCGTCAATCCTGATGAGCACAATGGTGGAGACTTGAGTCTATGAGAAGGGGTCTTTCCCTCCAGTGATCCCTTCCAGCACTCGTAATCTTTCTTCAGATGATTCTGCCTGGATGCCTTGATTGAATCTGTCATATCCGTCTTGAAATGTGGCAAAGCTGATACAGGTAGCTCCTCCTGCTCTTCCTTCTTCTCACCCTGCTGTGCCCTACTATGATTCGACATATCCGGAAGATCTCCAGATGCAACAGACGTAAAAGACTTGCGAAAGCTCGTACTCAGAGCCAAATAGTCAGGTTCAGCACTCCGACTTGATCTGCGCCGCTGAATTTTCCGTTCCTTTTCGCGAGTAGTACTGCTGCTATCAGGTGGTGTTTTCGTTTGCTTTTGTTGTCGAGAGTGGGAACCAGAAGTTTGACCTTTGCGGTGCTCTTGCACGGGCAGTTGTGGATTGAGACCACAAATGCCACTGTATCGGCTTGTTACTGCTTCAGCTTTGGCCATGGCGAGTTCGTGCTGTCGTTGTCTCTGTTGTTCGATTGTTACGACACCCATTTCTGATGAATTATAAGATGTTGTCATGCCCCGATTCACATCATGGGTAATCACAATTTGGTTCATGGCCAGATTTTTACACGTGCCGCTGCTGCTACTTTTGTTGTTGTGGATGTGTGCCGATCCCTCGCCACCGGATCGACGATAACGCGATCCTTGGGATTTACTAGAAACGGAAGCAAAGTCGTGTTGGTGACAGTTCATGGTGTGCCCGATGTGAGTGATTGGACTTGACGACGCTATCGGTGCAATGATGAAGTGGACGGACGGACCTGTAAGTCGATTTGTTGTGTTTGTTTACTCCAGGTAAAGTCTTAGATTGAACGATGCAATATCCCTTTCCAATATTAATTAAGTATTGATATGACTGACTACTGACTTGTATCCCTGCTCACCTATCCAGTGATGCCGTTTACAGTTGCCTGCCTGTCACACTACTACTGCTGCTGCTACTGCTTCTAGTAGAAAAAGACTGTCGAAAGAAAGAAAAGCAGCCTTGTTAAGGATGTTTTTAAGGTCGTATTCAAGATTGTATGTTAAGTTCGACAGTCGACATCCGTTATCCCTTGCTTCACTCGGTCGTTTTGAGTGCTCTGTGCTTTAGTTTTGTTTGAGATGTATCAGCACAGAAATTGTAAGTCGTTCTCGAGAATGCGAGAAAAGACCGATGAATAGAAGTTGGAAATGAATGAACAAAAATAATAAAATAGAATGAAATCAAAACGTTTTCAAGGAAGAAAGTGTAGTATTTGAACAGTTTAGCTGTCGTATCGGTACTAAAAGGAATAATGACTATTTCGGACCCGCAAGTTGTTTTACTGGGAATAGATTCACGTTTGGCACGAATCAGGGAATAGAAACCTACGGTAGTAGAATTTTGGTCGACAAAGAAGGCCATACTAGTACTCGAGTAGTAGACTACCCGACATGTGTATTTGCCGGGTCGTAACTGTGCCTCCAATCGATGACTCTATAGTCGACGGTTTTATTTTGGAAGTGTCTGCGTTTGAATGAATTTCGCTGTGAACAGCGGAAGAACTGTACTCGAGCAGAGTTTGCTGCGAACGTTACAACAGCAGCAGCAGCAGCAGCAGCAACGTGCTCACCGTTGAAGTATTGTATTGAAGCAGCAGCAGTAACCGCAATATAGTCGTAGTTACTGTAGCTATTCAATAGATTGTAACCAGACCGTAAAGTACTAGCTTATTCGGAGTACAGCTCGGCTACAATTTTGGTGCCTCGTCAAAAAATAAATTTTTATTCAACAATCAAGTCGCTCAAGTGTGCGTTCCACCATTGACGTAAAAAGTGCGAAAGAAAAATACAAGACCAGAATACTAGAGTATTAATAAAAAACACTACCATCTACAAATCGACACCATCAACATCCCATGGTTTGAAAGAAAGTTGCGAATCTCTTTTCAAATAATAAACTTTACGCACTGGAAGCTACAGTCAAGCAGGGGAACCTTTGATTAAAGTGACAGTCATCATCATCATCATCATCATCATCATCATTCATTGATTCATTCATTCGTTCAAGTAAAGAGCACCCTTGGTGTTGACACTGATGAGCCAGCGGGATCTACCCCAGTTGCGGTCACTTGACAGTCAAGACGAGCAATCTCTTAGCTTGGAGAAATTCCAGGGAGAAAAGAAATCACTTTCTCGGTTGGTGGACGAAGAGATCGTCTTTGAAAAGAGCAACGGAAGCGACAGCGACAACGACAACGACAAAAATGATAACAGAGAAAATGGCGGCAATGAAAAGTTGAGCAATGAAGAAATTGCGGGGGATGCCAGCTGTAGTTCTACTACTCCAACAGCCAATTCTTGGACAGTCTCGGGAGAAGACAAAATAATCAACCACAACAACGAACGCGATCGAAAAGAAGAGAATGGGGATCGGAAACCAGCAGCCGTTGATGCACAAGGTGGCGCTTTGAATGGGGGTCCTTCATCCGACAGCACGGGTAGAACTGCGGCGTATTTTAACACCAACCAGAACACTCCGTCGAACCAAGTTGGCAGTCCTTCCAAATCTACTCCCGACACCTCCTCTTCCCTGTCGACCGGGCCGCCACCACTAATTTCGCCAATTCAAGAGCAGTTTCTTGCTGTGACGGGTAACAAAGCAGCAAGAAAAAGTCTACAGAAAAAGCTACAATCTCCAGCATCACCTATTGCATCACCTACAGCGCAAGCGATTCAAGTACTCCCAGATTTTTCTGACTTCCAAAACGATCCCCCTTCGCCTCAAACGCATTCACTATTTGCATCGCTTCCCCCATCGAATTCCAACAGAGAGCAGAATGATGAATCGCCAAAACAATTGTCCCTGCCAATATCTCAAGCTACAAGAGGTTCAGAGGGAACATTGTCGCCCACGCGACCAAGACAACTCGAACCATCACTCTCGTCATTGCCAATGTCAAAAACTAACCCTGCCAAACAGATTTCGATGGTGGGGAATGTGAAAAAATTAAAACAACCTCCTCCTGGAAGCCAAACACAGACGCCACTAAAGACACAACCACAGACACAAAAACAGACTCCACTACAGACACAACCACATCAGGCCGCACACGAGAATTTTGCTGGGGGCTTGGGACATGTTCGTCCACACAATCCCCCGCAAAAATTACACCGACAAAAAGGAAACTTGCACGTTAATGCTGCTGCTTCTGCTGCTACACCTCTCCCAGGAAATATTTTTGTTCAAAACCGAAAGATACCAGGTGTAGCGATGCAAAGACCGCACGGGCGACAGCCGCCCTTTACGGTCAGTGATGAAACTATTCAGGCGGCAGCCATGGCCAATCAAATTCAGAGGCAGCAGCGGCAAAACCAGCGACAAAAATTAAAAATGCAGCGGCTTCAACAGCAACAGCAGGAAATGCAGCGAAAGCAAATCCTTGCAGAAAACGAGCGCGCAAAGCAACAACAACTGGACAATAGTGGTACCTCGGGTGATAGCAACAGTGAACAAGATGTTTCGATAGCGCTGTCCGACGATTTAGGGAACGATAGTATTGTTGGTTCTAGCAGCTTTCGACTTGCCCACAAAGTATTGGAACGGGAAGTCTTGCCCGAGCTGACGCGGACAGGACACAGCCGAGGGAGCATGTCGCGTGCTCAGCCTTCACGGCGAATCAGTAAAATGGAGAAAGATTTATCCTCCATTGTCAGTGATCCTGCTTTGAAGATGCCAGCATCCGAACCAGGAGCAGCAGTTAGCACTCGAAGAGTTGTGCCCGCGAAAGCTTCTTCAGCCCTAGCAAAACGGAGACGCATGTTCCAACGGAAAAAGTCGAGTCGGGTGATCCATAATACGGCAACCCTGAGCTCATTTCGATCGGGAATTTCATCCGTCACAATGGACGAAGCCATGAAGGCTGCTGCTCGACGAAAAGCACAGGAACAAGCCGCAACCATGCCACTGAACTTCGACATCAAACAAGTGACTTTGGATAACCCGTCATCTACACACAGTAGCCTCGGCTTTCATTCGGCATCAATGCGCAGCATTCTCGATGCCAACTTCGCCCAATTTAGTGGCGAAGCTTCTACGGAAGAACTCCAAAATACCAAGCATTCGAATTGTTACGGTCACTTTAGCACACAACTCACACCTCACTTGGAAGGCGACAGTGCTACTGGCGGTCTCAATAATTCCACCAACTCATTGGATGCGTCCAGTGCAATCACACCGCCTACTCGAGAGCAGATGCGGAAACGACGTGAGTCAGTCCGTGCACAACCTCGGCTAGCCGGCCACCGTCCTTCACTCCAAGGAGATGAAAGGTCTCAGGTGTCAAAGACATCACAAGTATCCAAAATATCTGTGGCACCGTCTCTGTTGTCTCGCCGACGTACGTCAGGAACGAGTGCAGGACTGCGTAGACTGCCACCGGAAAAGGGTGGCAACGGACAAAACCTGGTATTCGAACAGAGTCCGCTACCCGTTCCGACGGTGGTCGACCCGGCCAAATTTATGCGAGGCTTGAACAAGGAGGCTAAAAAAGATGTTCACCACAAAGTTATTGATGAACAGAATGACTTAATCATGAAGCTCGCTTGTCAGCTCTCCGCACAAGAAAATCAAAACAAGGTTCAGAAGCAACAGCAACTCCACCCTCCCAAGTCACCAGAGAAGCGCTTCACCGACGGAGAAGTCACTTGTAGGTCACATTCAACTCCGGAGCCGGTCAGTATCCACTCGGGCTCCTATAATACTCAACTTGCACTATTGCTTCAGCAGCAGATTGCCTCTGGATCTGATCATTTAGCAAGTCTACCTTCACAAACAACCGTTCCAAACAGCTTTGATGCAACTGACACTGCCCTACGACTAGCTCTAGAAGAATCGAAAAAAGATATTTTCTGTCGTCCCCAGCTGGTCGACGCCGAGAGCGACAGAGCATTGGAAGTTGCTCTTGAAGTGTCTCGAAGAGAAGCTGAAGAAGCTAATCGTTACAAACATGCGCATGCCATACCGTATTCGCTGGATCTATCATCCCAGCCTTTGCAAAGAAAAGATGAACGGCGGGAAGTGCTGGCTCCAAAGGCACCACTGGAGTTGAAAGGTACAGCTGTTGCTTCGGAAGTTGCAGGAACCCTTGACGTCGCTCTCGAACTCTCAAAAAAGGAATACGACTTTGAGGTGGCAAAAAGACACCGCAGAGGCAAAATAATTCCGACAGCAGCAAATTCAGCCGATCATCGCAAGGAACTGGAGCAAGAATTGGTCATGCCTGCCGATATGTTAGAGGATGACTCTAGTATTCGAGATTGGAAGGCACCGGCTTCAAGCCCATCTGCTGGAGAAGACCATGCGCTAGCGATTGCTTTGGCCGCTTCAAGGATGGATGCTCTTACTTCTCCACCATCCATACCGGCAGGGTTATCCCGAGAAGCGCCAAGACGGCCTAATAGGTATATTCGATCGGACACCAAAAGGAACGCGGCAGATTTGCAACGACGGAATCACCCATCAGCTGATACTGGGGAGATAGACGAAACGCTGGCGCTGTCCATGGCCCTGTCGAAGATGGAAATGTATACGATTGACGATAACACCAAAGATGCGCCCGAACAAATAGCCCTACGATTGTCTCAAGATGAAGCGATGGCCATGGCATTGGAGATGTCGCGCCGTGCGCCCGGAGCATTCGACAGCCCGTTTGCGTCGAACAGCAGAAGCTCTCCACCTTGCACACCAGCGCGACAACCGCTGGCGGCGACACGTCCGACCAGCATGCCACCGCCACACCACGGGTACTCTTCCATTCCCGACCCAAACATTTATACGCGATCTCCAATACCTTTTAGTCCGGTTCCTAGCTTTACCACTTCCGCTGCTTTCCCACAGTACTACGAGCAGTCGCACTATAATCCACATCCATTTTCGCCACCACTGATTCATCCAGCTTATCATCAACCTCCCCATTCCTACTACCAGAATGCTTTCTCGCATCACCAGTCTCTGCCACCGCAGCACGGATATCCACAAAACCCGTCACCACTGCAGTCTTATCATGGTCATCCAGACTACTGCTCCTATTACTCCCCTCCAGCTACGCCTGCAGCCCCGCAAGTACCAGCGGCCAGCGATGACCAAGATGAAGCGTTGAAGATGGCGTTGGCAATGTCTTATCAAGAAGCCTTTGGAGAGCCTCCAGCGAACCCGCAAAATTCAACAGCCGCGTTGTCTTCGGCTGACGACGACTCGTTAGCAGTTGCACTTGCCATCTCTCGTCGAGAAGCCTACGGTGGTGGACATTAGGGTGCAGTGCGCGCGGAAGATGAAATAAGTGCATTATTCTAATCTGAAACCCTATGTAAGGATATTCGTATTAAGGCAGTATCTTATCTGTGCGCGAGACAGGGGTGCAAAGTTGGATAGAGAAGTGTGCTGAACGAAAAGCAGATCTACTTCTTTCCAGTCATACTGGTCTCAGCATTTTCGTATGCCTCTAACAACTTCCGAAGCAAAGCAACCTGGGTCAACGAGGAGGCAATTCTGGCTTGAGCTGCCTCGTGCTCAGCCTTGGCAGCTAAGACTTCCTTTTCCGCCAAATTCAGCTTGGCTTTCGTCGCTTCCTTCTCATATTCAATAGTCTGAACCCTAATGTGATACAATGGATCGCAGCCATTCATTGGCAGAGAAGTTGAAGTACCAATGCTGGCTTTACAAAGTTGCTCAGTCAAATTCGCAATTGCGGACATGTCTTTCGGTGATAGCATAGAGTCCCGTTTGACTGCACTCTTTCTCTGAGGAGGAGGACTGATCGGAGGAGCGGGAAATTCTTCGGTCTCAGCCGAACGCTGCTTTCCCCGGTTGGCAGCTTGGAAAATGAGGGCGTCCAGTCCACCCCTATCCTTGGGATCTTTAATACCGGAAGGCGCTGGCCCACTCATAGCTTGCAAGACTATGCTTTCTCGCAGACGGAAGCTTTTCTGCTTGGCCATCTCTGAAACTTCTTCAATATTGTGTACAGGAGGCTGTGACTCCTCTGCTCCTTCAGACTCTCCTTCAGCAGGTGCTGCAGGCGGTGCCTCGGGACTACTGTTACCTGGGAGTGGTTTGGCACCTGGAGCTGCCTTTCCGTCAATTTCAAGAAGATTCATCATGCCCCAAAAGGCAGAGCATTCAAAACGCTTAGGCCATGTCAGCAAGGCTGCAGCTGGACGGGTAACTTTTTTCTTGAGCAGGGCGCCCTGATCTACAACCTTGGCATTGTGCTCAAAAATGGCAAGTTCGCGGGTTGCCAATGGATGAACATTGTCAAAGAGGTCGCGCCCTTTATAATTGTTCTTGATTTGCAAAGAGAATTGCTTGTAGCGACCCCATGGTTCGACTTGCTGTTGTGAGTGGGGGGTTGGGGATATGTTAGGTGATACTCTAGAACGCTATGAATAAAACATTACATAGAAGCCACAGTGCAACTATACACAACGCAGAAAACACTTCACTTACGGGCAGGTACTGGGGGACAGGGGCTTCCACCTTGCGCGATGCAAGTTGCCGACGAATCTGTACCACAACAGGACCTTTCTCATCCAACATTCCTGTGTCCATTTCATCGGAAAGTTTGCTGTCCCGAGAGGCGTTTCCAAGTGTGGTCATCAAGTTCATCATATTGTCCAAGTGCTCTGACCATTCGACTTCCTTCATGATAGGTTCTTCGAGACTTGGTGGCTTGCCGTTGAATGTTTTGTTGTTGTAGATATTATCAGCATAAAAGACGGCATCAAGAGCGGAATTCCAACCACGCTGGAGGCCAACACCAAGCAACCAGTTGGGATCAGCCACGGAATCCCCAGCCAGAGCCACAAGAGGACAGTGGATTTCCTTTAAAGAAAAAAGAAAATTGAATGAAGATGAGTCCGAAATGGTCGCCAGTGGCTTACTTTAATGAGAACATAGAAGCAACCGTAACAACACTTGAACTCACCCACTCGCCATCCTCATCTGCGTTCCAATTCAAAGGAGGAACGAAACAAGCCGCGCTTTTCTCGCAATTGTAGAACTCAGAGAAATCGAATCCCATCACGTCATTAGCTGTATTATTGTCCAAGGCAATTAATTCAAGAGAAGGGTGTCAGAATACATTTAACGTCAATGTTTCAAAGTATGCGGTATGCACTCACGTTCTTCGACAAATCCTCCGTTTGGGAGAGTCTCGTCAATTGGAATGCCCAGCTCTTTGGCCTTGTTTGTCATGAATCGTTTCAGATTCGCTTTCTGTTCATCCTTTTCCTTGTTAGATTCTTCCCGAGCTTTATGAAAAGAAAAAATCCCCTTCCATGGAATCCCTTCCGCCTCCATTTCCTCCGCTGATGGATGGCAGATAAAGTAATTGTGATAACTCGCTTTGTAGAAGAAAACTCCTGTTACGCCACCAGCACGGTCTTCCGGTTCCAAACCGGTTTCATGCCCGAGCTCCTGGAGCTTTGAACGAGAGCACTTTCTCAAATTTGAAACTTAAGAAAATGAAGCAAAACAAATTAAACTACTGCTTTTGAATCAATCGCAGACATGGAGATGCACCGTCTGGTGCAACAACCATGTTCACTTACCAATCCCAAACATCTTTTTGTACATCCGCGTCTTGGGCTCACCCAGCCACTCAACCTGCGTTTGTCGGACTCTGGATTGGCCACCGTCGCATCCAAATAAAGCATCGAAGCGCTCTTCTCCTGTGGCTGACTTTCCATAACGTTCTTGAGCCATTTCGTCGGCAGTATACTTGACCAGCCAGGTTGGACGTTGATTCTTTTCGTTTTCAATATCAACGTCGGCACCTTCGTATCCTACTCCTAATTCAAAATTGACACCTAAAAGCAAGGCCGTTTTCATCAATAACATTTGACTTTCATCGATACCAATACTGGACGTGTGTCCATTGGTGAAGACTGGGTAGCACATTTTAGGCGTCTGGACATGGCGTGGTGGAGAAATGATGGTGTATATAAGTAGCGTGCACGGAGTCAGTCGAAACCGGGCAACCAATACATTTAGCAAAATGATAAGTATTGCACTTGACGTACCATGAAATTTCTTCCATTCAGACGATCCAAATCGTTTCTGCAAAAATTGTTAATATGGGGACGGTTCACTCGGTTGGTAAAGCCTACTTTTTCAAAAAGGCCCGTTTCCTTGTCGATTATCTCACGGCGTTTCTCAAACAGACTGACCCGATGTCCACCCAACACTAGTTCAATGGCGAGACGAAGTCCAACAGGCCCTCCTCCTACAACAAGGCATTTAAGCTTTCATAGAAAAACAAGTCAGCAAAAGCAACGTTCGAATGCAAGTTTGAGGAATCAGGTTTGCAATAAGGACGTACAGGAACGATGTGAGAATTGGGGTTTTCGATCTTGCCTAAGTTTGAGGGATCATCCATGTGGCGCCAAGCAGGTCCTCGTCGGGGCAGGAGGTCCTGTTTGACGAAAACGTAAAACGCAAGAGATATTGTGTCAGGGACCTTAAAAGTTAAACGTCTCGCAACAACAAAAGGAGGCATCGCAACAAAAGTTTATCTCAATCCGAGTCTCATACCAAATTCTTGTAAATCTCGGGCCACTTCCACTTTCCTCCATCTCCCACCAAAGCACGAAGCTGCTGGTAAGGGAAAACTGGATTGGCATTGATATCATCGTAGTAATCCTTGTCGGGCGTTGAAGGACCAGTGGCAGTTTCTACCACTATTCCCTTCATCATGGAGTCCGTGGCGTAAATTTTATCCCATAAATAGATAATATCTTCTCCTTGACGATGAGGTTTAGGTTTCTTGGTTTTTGGGTCAATGACGTCGACGTGAATCGGCTCCATCTCAAACATCTCCTGCATGAGCTTCGTCTTTTCTTTGGCAATTTTGTTCAGCCATGTTGGAGTTGCCTTGGACATCTTGATTGTTTTGGATACACAATTGCAGAGACTGTTAGATTATATTATTTTGCTCAAAAGGTTCGCGCTTTCTTCGCATAGAGTTTATGACATTAGAGCTTAGTGTTTCGCGCGAAAATGAGGATACACAGGCTCGGAAAGGAAAGTCGAAGTTCTGTGCAGGAAACAGTGTTGCTTGTGTACTCTACTACTACTAGCTAGTAGTACGTAGTACTCATCAAAACTGTATTCACTATGACCGAAGAAAATGTCTCATGATAAAGGCTCAGCCGTTTGTTTAGCAATAGGGTTAAGCGATGCATTTTTATAATATTTTTTTATTTTTGTCAACTCTCTTTTTCCAGCATATTCTCGGTCGCAGCATTGTGCACTGTACTGGTGCTATGCATTGCGAGAGCCGAGCGGATGGCTAGCGGCATCGCCCAGCAAACGAGATGTCTCATTTGTGTTTGCTGTATCAGGTGCATCTGTACTAGTAGGTTCTACAATCTCACCACGTCGAATCTTCTGATGCACCATATACCAGTCTTTGGTACAAAAGATGGCAACCAGCGTAATGTTCATGCAGGTGTACGGTGCGTTGATCCAAGTCCAAGCTGCATTCAGTCCACCGCCACGAACTATGGCAAAATGATATGTTATAGGAATACCAAAGCACCATAAAAAGAAGAAATTCACAGCTCCAAGCGTCCACTGAATTCCCAAGCCAGTGGCCACTCCAGTAAATATCGCGAAGATTACGATGTTCAAGTTGAAAAAACAAACTTTCCACCATATTTTGTGTGCGAGTTGTTGGACTTCCTCGTCCGTCGTAAAGATGCCGAAGATTTGCCATTGCCATACATATATGGCAATCGTCGCCAACCCAAATATTATAGCCGAGCCGATGGTCGTCCAAATAGCAATCTGTTTGGCTCGTGGAACGCTGTTCGACAACGTCACACCCATACGGATTGCCAATGCGGTTCCGCATGAAAATGGAGCCATGCTGACCGCCATCACCACCTGATTTGGAATTGTATGTACTGCAAGTTCTTTTACCCCCAACTTACCAATGATCAGTCCAAGTGCTTCCCAATAAATCCACTCTGACTGCGCTAGTATCCCTCCAGCTCCCAAGTGTATATAAGTCACCATGGATCGCCAACGCAATGCTTCTCTCCAGCAACAGAGTCCCGGCCAGCTTGCTGCTATGTGAGGTTGTTTCCAGTTTAAATAAATAAGCAACAGGACAGGCTGACAGGCTTGTACGATCACGTAGGCAACTGCAGATCCGAGAAAGCCCATGCGTCCAGTGCAAACTTGCAATGCCACCGGCAGAATAAAAGCACAGCAGAAAACGGAGACATAAATCAAAGGTTTCATCACATGTTGAGCCGACAAGAATTTCCAGATAACGTTGAAGATGACGCAAAAGGGAAGGGCCCAGACGAATATTCGATACCACTGAGCAGCATGGTAGGCTGCTTCAGGGTCCTGACCCGTTGCGACCAGGATTGTTTCCAAGTACACTACCAAGATAATATTGATTGGAACCAAAATCACTATCGCTGATGCAATCCCTCGTATTGCCAACAGACCCAACTCTTTATAGTCGCCCTTGCCAAATGCCTGTGGTGACAACGTATCGGCGGCACTGAACATCCCACTCATTAAGGAAAAGGTACACAGATTCCCGGTCAAGTTGGCTAGAGAAAATGCCGATAAGTAGGTCTTCCCAAATTTCAATCCAACATAGCTAGCTGTCAGGAGAGGACTGAGTGTGAATCCCAGATTTAACAGTGTTGTGGGAACAGCCAATTCCAAAAAGAGTCGGATTTCATTGAAGATTCCCGTGGAGACATGAGGGTGGGCATCGAGACAATTGGCAACTTCTGTAGCGCTCTCACCCAAAGATGGTCTTCGTTGTGGCATGTTTACTGCGGAATTGTTTGGTTTGTTTTGCGGAGTGTGGAGTGTGGAGTGTGGAGTGTGGAGCGTTGTTTGCCTTTTTAAGGGGAGAAGAAGCGTAAAGAAAGTTAATAAAAAAATGATGACAATTATTATTTTCATTGGTTTATACATAAGCCTAAACCCTAAAATGGTCAATCATCACCAATAATTCGAAAGGAGGTAGACTAGACTAGTTTAGTCTGATACTCGTAGTACTCTAGTAGAGGAGGAGGTCTACCCGAGTACTGGAGTAGACTAGCTAGTCTACTCGGAGTATTCGCTCTGCACTGTATGCAACAATTGAGTAGGCCTAGTAAGATCCAACCATGATTCCAGCTGGTGCCAACGATGGAGCCTTCGTAGAGAGCGAGCGGCTCATAACAATAATTATTTGATGATTGCTTCTAACATTTTTTCTTCACCTGCCTCTTGCACCTTGATTGGCTAAACCAGATGCGGCCAGTGCTTGCTATCTTGCTCATGCTTGCTACCTGCCATGACAAGCTCTGCTTTAGCATTTCAGCAGTAGTTAGCTAGAGCGCCTTGAGCCAAATAAATAATTATTTTTGCAAAAAGGAATACCTTAAAGATGGAATGGAACTCTGTGCATTTCTTTGTGTTCATTTCCTATCCAATACGTTTTTGGCAGTGAATTGTTAAATCTCCGAGTCCAAAAATGTGCAGTATACAAATTAGTGTACTTTCCTGCCAATCTTGGCCGCTATCTTGGACAGGCATCATGGATGGGGCTTCGACGAGAGCAGTCATTCATCGTGTATCAAGGTCGCTTGAATAACTTCCTTTTACCAACAAATAATAAAGTAATAACTACAGTTTTCGGAGAAAGTATTTTTCAACCAAGAACAAAAACCTTACATTATTTATTTCCCAACCAGCCAAAGCAAGCAACGTTACCATGGCTGAACACGATCTAGGACTGTTGGACAACGACACTTACAAGGTGAAAGTGCTGGGGCAAAAGATCTTGGGTATTGCCGAAGTTTTTCTCTACAAGATTCCTCGGGAAAAAGATCCTGGACAGCAATACTTGTGAGTTAATACTTTGATCTTTTAAAATTATTTTTCATTTGAGTTGAACGGGGTGCACACGGCATCGCTTGTACCAGTGATTATCATGGAGGTGTATGTATTCCTGTGTACATCTTCTGACTTCTGACACAATTCTGTTGCCTCCTTCAAAACGCATTACCAGCGCGGACGAATGGAATTTGAAGCGCCCTTTGAAGGAATGTTCCCTGCGGGTGGAACGTCGTGGCGATGCTCTCCTTTTGTTGTTTACTTATTTACCGGATGGCGAAAAAGGAGCCTCAAAACTCTTTGCCTTGACGTGCATTGACTTGATCAACGGAAATCAAGACATGAACCACCACGTTTTGACGGTAGGTGACTCGAGTCGGTATTTTGTGGTCCGTGTCTCGGATGAAAAGGGTGACCGACAGGCGCTATTGGGTCTCGGGTTCAAAGACAGGGAAGAAGCTGCCGATTTCCGTGGAGCTATATCGATTTACGTGAATGCTGTTATTAAGGAAAAGATGTCCCGCTCGGAAGGACATGCCCCCCAGCCTGTGGCTATGGGACAGTAAAAACCTTCAAGACAACCGAATACTCTACGATGAATACACCAACAACAACAACCAATGAAAAAATTCAACGAACATTACATAGCAAGTCAATTCCTGTGATAAATAAGTATTATCCACACCTGTAGAATGTTTATGCCTGCTGAAGGCTGATCCAGTTCTTGCCTGTCTCCTCGTTCCATCACCTCTTTTTCCCATCTTGAGTCTATCATATTAAGTCTGTTTTTGATGTAAGGTAGGCTGTAGAATAGCAAGATATCATGGATATGGAGCTACCTACTCTGCAAATACTGAACTACCAGGTACGGTGTAGGTACAGGACGCCGAGCGGCTGTATCCATCTCTGCTCGAAAAACGACGCACATTTATTCTCTCCAACAGTCACAGAAAGTCATCAGCGAAAAGCTCTTGGCATTCCATTGATGGCTCAGAGCAAATAAATAAGCGTGATACTTTGGTCAAAGTTTGTCGGTAATATCTTTATTTGGTGGACAACATTGAAAAACTGTCATAATAATTTAAAAAGCCAAGTCTCTTTACTTTTCTCGCGTAAACTACTTTTCACACTAGAGTAAGCAAGCAAGATGGCGTTCTCAGATTCGGAATCGGATGATGACTCTGATGATGACGACCTGGGTGGCCTTGGTTCGTACATGCAACATCAAGCCAACAAAAAGACCCAAGTGACGGATTTCGAGGCCTTTGAAGATGGTGACGAGAACACAGTTGTGGACAAGATGAAAACGATTCTGGCCTTGAGAGAATCACTGGGTATGGACGATGACGTTGTGTGGCAAGCCCAACAGAAAGAAAAGGAAGAAGCCGCCAAGCGAGAGGCCAACATGACTATGGAAGAAAAGTCTGCGGCGTCAGGTGATATGATGGCACGAATTCGTGACAAGCATTTGCAAAAGCAAAAGCTCATTGATGAGGAGAAAGCTAAAAAAGAAGACGAAGAGAGAGCTCTGCGAGCAAAGATGGCACTGGAAGCCGCCCAGCAAGAGTCGGATGAAGGTACGTTTGAGCTTCGTTTGGCTGTATTGTGCCGTACTCAAGTATTTCTGTTGCCGATATTGACATGACGCCAACGAATTGAATTTTCCCTTCTACAGAATCGAACTCTGACAGCGACGCTTCCGGGAAGAAAAAGAAGAAGAAAAAGGACAAGAAGAAGAAAAAGGACAAGAAGCCTCCTGTTGATTCTAGCGACGAAGGTACGTTGGAAGCTCTGGAATATTTTGCATGATACCCTCGATACTGTTGCACTGCTTTTCCATGCTGCTTCTCAAATGTCCGAAAATTCACCGAACGGTCGACAATCCACTGATTCAGATGAACCCAAAGAAAAGGAGAAAAAGGAAAAGGTTTGTCGGAACAGGAACTTGATATTGTTGGGCAACTTTTGCGTGTATATTATTTTTAATTGTAATTTGCGATTGACATTTTTAACTCGTCTATTTTGCAGAAAAAGAAGAAAAAGAAAGAAAAGCTTGAGAGTGCCGATGAGGAGGGTGAGTCAATATTCATGTCTGGTTTGCTAGCATGATTGTTTGTGACGGTGCTGCCAGATTATCTTGTCATGCTGTAGTCTAATCGGATGTACTCAATCGACGCGGTGCTCTATTTTTGTTTTCTATTGGTTGTCATTCGCAGATGAAGCACCCGCCGCAGAAAAGAAAAAGGTGAGTCAATAATAGTGGATTTCGACAGGCGCGCTTTCTCAGCACTTTCTTGAAATATCTCACTCCGGCTATAATTCTTTCGTCTCGCAGAAAAAGAAAAAGAAGAAAAAGGAGGAGGAGTAGGCACTTGCATCTACTCTAGTATTAGTGGTAGTATTAGAATTATTAGTAGCAGGAAGGTGGCACACAGCATGACTTTATTATTTCTTTTTGTGTTCCAATAATAGGCTAGCTCAGCATTTATCTTTTTTCTTTCTCAGTGGTTGACCTTCTATTAATATTATTGCTGCTCCAACGAAGACCACCCTCAGCCAGCATATCTAGCTACTACTAGCTAGTAGTAGCACACATAGCTCAGCCCTGGACTAGGAACACTCGAATTCTTCCAAATTGTGACACCCGCTCTACTACGGTACTCGGCACTTACTACTAGTACTGGTACTAGTAGATGATAGTATCATAGTACCATTACTACTCTAGAGTACTAGTGGTTGGGTCTACTATTGTTGTTAGCTAGCTACAGTTGTACTCTACCTGGGGGTAGTACTACTTGGTTACAAGTACTGTAGTTCTAGTCCTAAAATAAATTGTGGACGTCATCATGAATCATGGTGATGATGGCCAAACGGTGGGGAAATAAAGCTGGACGCTCTGTTGCTCCAAGTACCTTCAGATGCCAGTCCTAAATATTGATTATTAGGAGTATTTTTTACAGTAGTTCACAACGGACTAAGGTGTGGTGCACCAGTACAGACTTTTGGCAATCGAAGCATCTTCGTCATTTACTACCAGGTAGCTACTCCGTACTAGAGTACTAGAGTACGGTACTACGGTACCTGGTACCTGGTACTGTAGTCTAGTAGTAGATTGCTTGGCTTCATGTCTGCTTTGTGTCTCGAAATAAGTGTCAACAAGACCACCCTCATAAAATTGCCGTTGACTTATTTAACACAACAAGAATGAAGTGGTATTAATTAGGGACTGTACAATATTTTTACGAGGATCGCACAGATCAATACTACCGGTACCAGGTACCACGAGTACTACTAGTAGTACTGTGAACTAGTATCACTAGTATTACTCGTAGGAGCCCCCTTCTACTAGAGTAGGTAGTACTAAACTAGATAATTGCCCCCTAGACGCCTGCTAAATCTGACATATGCTGCTCGACATGTGCCACTCCCGGCAATGCCTGCTAGTGGTCTGAGCAGTACCGTACTACTTCTGGCTGGTAGTAGAGTACAACTGCCTGTTAGGAGCTACCGTACTAGTCTAGTCTAGTAGTAGTACTACTAGTAGTACTACTACTACTAGCTAGTAGTAAAGTACTACTGGTAGTAGCTATTACATCATGTAGCAGGTACTACTAGCTAGCTAGTAGTAGTACGTAGTCAGAGAAGTTTTGGAGCGATCGTGTGAATGAAGTGACCTAAAAACAATCGAATAATTTTATTTCTTCACTTCTCAACAAACAGCAAACTAGGAACAACTCCATCCCGAGTAACTTAACCTTTCGTTTGCTCCTTCTCACTTTGTTGAAACAAATAACAGAAAATAAGCTACTCTCTAGCTTACTGACAGTCCCTCTGTTATAGTACTTCTATACTGCAATCATGTCTTCTGAAAACTGCGCCACAAATCCCATTCATTCCCCTCCCACCAAACCCCAACTCAAACGAACCTCCTTTGGCAGCTTCTCCATGCGTTCCTCCAAGGCTAACGGTTCCACCAGCCAGGAGCGCCGAAGTACTTTTATCTTGAAATTGCTCCCACACCGTCGTCGTCAGACCAAGGAAGTCCAACGAACATCTTCCGTCTTGGATGAGTATACGAGTGTCTTAGGCCGCGATTCCGCCTTTTTTGGAGGAGAGGAAGCTTCCGTGGCCACGACCGTCTCGTTGCAAGCCAGCCAAAAAAACGCCGCGACCAGTATCCGCCGTACTTCCAACCTCGGTATGGTGGAGAATGCGGACGTTGCCTACTTCGTGCGATCGGAAATTACTCTCGGCGAGCTCCTCGGGAAGGGACAATTCAGCAAAGTCTACGCCGTCGAAAGCATCGATCTCGAGAGTGTTCCCGGAAGGACCCACGACGAGACTGCTGCTCGTCTCGGCATGGCTAAGAACGCTCAAGAAAACAAGGGACTGTATGCTATCAAACATCTCCGCCAAAAACTCTTGCACCAGGCCAGTGGAAAGGGTGGCTTTACACGAGCGGCCGCGGCACTCGTTTTGGAGTCTCAGTTCCTCTCCAAGCTCGAGCACCCCCATATTCTCAAACTGCGTGGTATTGCTCTCGGTGGGGCCAAGGCTCTTGAAAGTGGTAGCCACGATGGTTACTTCTTGATCTTGGACCGATTATCGGAGACACTCACGGAACGGATTTACAATGTCTGGAAACCAGCTCGTCTTGCCACCGGTGCAGGCAGCGTAGATGTTACCTCTGGCGACAGCAATTCCTCACTAGTGCAACGCAAGACGCAGTATGCCGAGCAACTTGCTTCGGCCTTGTCCTACTTGCACGACCGTCGCATCATGTTCCGGGACATTAAGCCCAACAACTTGGGATTTTCAATCAAGAACGAAGACTCCATCCAGTTGTTCGACTTTGGAATGGCCCGCGAATTGCCGGCCGCTTTGGGTCTCGGGAGCAACGAGATGTTTCACATGACGCAGGGCGCCGGAACACAACCTTATCTTGCACCCGAAGTTGCCACGAACGGCTTGTACAATCTCAAGGCGGATGTCTATTCCTTCAGTATGACGGTCTACGAACTCATGGTGGAAGAGCTACCCTTTGCTCATCACATGCACGCCAATTCTTCTCCCTTGATGATGATGACCACTGGCCACAAGAAGGCTTTTCGTAATAACCGGGCATTTTGCCAAGCAGTCTTTTTGGATCATGAGCGTCCTATCTTTTCCGACGACGCCGATGTTCCCGAGGGCTTGCAACAGCTGTTGCAGGACTGCTGGCAGGCGGATCTCTTCAAGCGCCCCACCATGTCGCAAGTTCATAACCGTCTCCAGAGTATGACTAGTACGATCACTCCGGTCGACGACGTTCCAGCGACCGTTGTGGAAGCCTCGTCGGCTGCTTCTACACACACTTCTACCGAACGGCAGGCGGCGGATGTCGCTCCTCATCAACGCAAGGACCCTTCCTTGAGCGAATTCTCGGATATGTCAACTAGTGCCTCTCGCTACAATTAAGCAAAGGGACACACATTTTTGTTATTGAGTAATGTACGGCACTGTACAGAAAGGAAAAGTTGACATTTCACAGTGATGTCAGGGGATAGAACACAATAGTTGTTCTTGTGACCCGCTCAACTTGTAGAGAATAAGAACAAAAGAATCGCATTCAAAGATTTATAAAAATATGTACTAGATCACATGATTGCATATACTTTGGTTTAGGAACAGAAAATTCCGAGTGTGTTTTTCTCATAGACACCACAGCACATGGGGTACTAGGATAATCTAAGGAAAATAACTGCATTTTTTATGGTTACGCACCATCTCGTTAAACGATAGGCTGGAGATCGCCTGTGTAGATAACGCGTTTTGGTAACACATTTCCGATGGCCATCATGGTAGCTTTACTGGCAATGGGTGTGATGGGCTTTCAGCTTAACAAAAAGCAACAGGCCGGATCCGTGAATATCCAAGAATGAAATTGTTCCCGCGGCGGTACACTTGGGCAGGAGCGTTCCAAGTGCTTAGAATTACCACTTCATTGGTTTGACCACCATTTACAACCGCCCAGGAATAGTATTCAGCCACTGCCAAAACCAAGTAGGTTCCTGCCATGACTGAAAAGATGGAAATAGCTCATGGCAAAGGGATTGATTTGGAGTGATCCAAAGTCCACTTGCTTGTATCCCAGAAGAAGCAAGAACCGAATGAGGAATGTATCGTCAAAAGTACGAAGAAAGATGATAAATTGTGTAATCCTTTAGTCAAATTTATTCTAAAAATGAGAGGATATGTTTCCTTCTGGAAGTTATTAGCTATAGGTTTGATTGTCTTCCAAACGTTGAAGAGTGGTAAACATATCTTGTTTCGCTCCAGGAGTGCCTCAAGTAGTGTGATGGGGTGCAGTATAGTGTGGGGGTTGGCATTTGGTGGTGGCTTTATTGTGCATTCACTGCATTGATAGTGTTACTGGCAGGAGACTCGAATGGTAATTTAAGGTTGTTTGATTTTTCTTTCCCTAATGTGCAGGTACATCATGTCTCCTTCCTTCCCAATTCCAATGCAACGCGCTACTATGTATTCTAAAACCAACTCACTTAAGAATTTTATTTTTCCCAGAATTTGGGTCCAAAGTAAAAGACGGTAGCAGCAAAAGGGGCAACAAAACCTCCACCCCAAAACCAAAAGTTAAAATTGCGCTTCTTCTCGGCAATTTCTTCGGCTGTGGGCGGAGGCGGGCGTTCTTTTAACGAGAGCATCATGGTCGTAGAGTCCATCGTAATTTGTTGTTCGCCACTCAGAAAAGATTGAACACCTTGGTTCATGGGCGAGAATGTTTTCGATGCTATTTGTTGAGAGTGCTGTTGCTGAATAACCACCTGGACGGTGGCTGGCGGGGATGGCAGTACCGCAGGAGGAGCAAACGCTGCTGCTGTGTAGAACAAAACTACTGCGAAAAGAAGAAAGAGTTGCTTGAACATCATACCGAATGGTACTTTTTGATTTAGGACTACAGTGCTGATGTTTTTATTTTTTATTTCAAAAGACGTTCTGGTTTCGTATGTATGTTGTTGAAGATTTAGTAGTATGGCCTCGACTGATGACTAATTTGGTTGCCGGTATTGAGGATACGTGTGACGATGTTTGGGCGTCAAGATGAGAAGGTATCTTTGAAGCCAACCAGCGCAGAGGGAGCAGGTTATGGGATTGCTTGTCAGAGCCAGCCGAAGGGAACGTGAGACAAGGAGACCCGAATCCGACGTCACCGGAATGACCCAAAATGCCCCATCCCGTCTCCCACTCAGAAACAGGAACACATCGGGAGAAATCGGA
>Ga0100402_1000740_pt1 | contig 38356 bp, 38 predicted proteins | sample CryGeyme20150102_FD_80419 | JGI IMG/M metagenome (GOLD analysis project Ga0100402, IMG submission 80419) | Groundwater microbial communities from Crystal Geyser aquifers in Utah, USA - Crystal Geyser metaG 2015-0102 | ecosystem: Environmental > Aquatic > Deep subsurface > Groundwater | place...
CCCAACCCCAACCCCAACCCCAACCCCAACCCCAACCCCAACCCCAACCCCAACCCCAACCCCAACCCCAATGTGAATTAAATATTTCAAATATTATATATCATCTATTTCTTTTCGACAATTTTCCAAATTGAACTTGGTTTTGTCTCATCTTCTCGATCTGGTCTTTCATATTAAATGTGCTTTTTCCTCGACTTTCTTCACCTTACAATTCGCTCATTTTACGATTTATGATGGCAGATTGTCCATAAAAATCTTTGATATTTAATGATTCTTCTGTGATCTTTTTATTAACCTGAGTATTTTTGCGAGTGTGTCTCATATCCTCATGAGGATCAGGGTTTGAGTATAGTGTGTAATTACGAGGTCTGATCTGAGGGGACAATTTATCTGATCTTTATTATTTGCCTAACCTGTTCATAGCATCTCCAATATTTTCAGAATCAGTCAGATGGGTATTCTTTTTCATGAGTAAGGAATTAACAAGTTCTGTGCCAAGCTGTGAACTCTTCTCGTCGCTTTTTGGATTTTTGAGGGCTGCAAGTTTATAGTTGAGCTATTGTTCCTTCTTTTGGATCGCTTTAAGTTGATCTCTGACAACTTTACGAGCTGTTTCTGCTTATTAATAAAACTTTAAGCAGTTCAAATTAATAGACTGAATGTTTCTCTCGAGGTTTTGTCTCATTTAGGTTTCTCTTTGGAGGAGCTCTTTGTACTTGTTTACCTATTAAATCAATTATTTTTCTTTTTCACATGGTAGGTTGTGTATGTGACTTTAAATCTTCTCTATTCCTCTCTATATTTTCATCTTCAGCTCTTTGTTTTACATCTTTAGGGTCATGATTTTTCCCTCTAAGAAAGATATTTTGCTTCTGCTCTAAATTTTCTCAGCGTAGAGCTCTTTGATCGTCTAAATTTTATTGACATTTTTCTACACTGATAATAATTCATTTTTCAAGTGCTGGTTAGTACTGTTCAATAAGAGAGAATTTTAGTATTTACTCTTCTCTTGCTTCAAAAATTTCAGCTCATCATCCAACTCCATCATTAATTTCTATGCTGTTTCGTTAGTCACAGGGTAATTTTCTTCTGATACACTTTTCAATGAAATTTTGTTCATCATCTCAGAAATTAGATTTTTGGACTGTTCATATTTTTTCTGCTTGGCTTGATCAACTACCTTCTTAACAGGCTCATTTTTACGAACAGATGACACCAACTCAGTGCTGACTTTTCTTTTCGAGTACCCATCATTCTAAGATCCCATTTTTTTGTGTTAATCTCCTTTTGATGAATGCTGTTCCTATTGAATATACAGTTTGCTCTTTGATGGAGTTACTTTCCTGTCTAGAACAATTAACTAAGGCAAAACTTAGTCATATATCTGTTCAGAGTCGAAGTGCATAACGAACAATTATTATATTCTACTTAAGGTGAAGTAAAGAAATTTAATCACTGGTACAATACAGAGGATCAAACACATTCCTGATTGGTTGTTTTATCAACAGTTTATTTATTTAGAGTTGTATCATGGAGAAAACTCTCAAGGAAAATTTCAGTGTGTTCGGCAGAACCACTCTCAGAAAATTTGGAAAGATGAAAATCTACATCGAAGGACTATCACGAGTAAGCATCTAGTAATTGAGATTGGAGCAGATCTCACCACTAATCTAGTCATCCTATCACCTCAGCTCATCACTTTACACGACCCCGACTTAATCAGGTTCGAGGATTCCTACAACACCTATCGTACCTATTGACTCATCAAGACTACGGCAGGGAGTATGTTGGCAAAAAATCACGAGCCGACCATATGATTGAACTTTGTCATCGACTCAACAATAAAGTTTACGTGGATAAGCTAAACACTGAAATAACTGAAGAGGATTGCTTGAAATACGACGTAATCATTTTCTGCGATATTTATGATATTGGCAGGATCATCAGCATTGACAAATTTGTCAGGTCTCAGAAAAATTCCAAGACAGTTGTCATGTATGCCATTCAACTGGGATTCTTTGGCTTATTTGTAACTGACTTCGGATAGGAATGGGAGATGTTTAATTCAGGTGTTGAGTTTCCCAAAATAAACATCAAGAACATCACCAGCGAAGAAAGAGGAAAAGTGACCACCAGTCATCCTCATATGTACAAAACAGGAGACTTCGTTGTCATTAAATACGTCGAAGGAATGAAAAACGTCAACAACGATGCCCGACCTGTTACAGTCATTGACTAAACCTCATTCTATATCGAAGATACTCGTAACTTCGGAGTCTACACAAAAGGAGGAATATGTGAAAAAGTCGATCTAGTTGAAAAGCTGAAATACATATCTATTGAAGACCAGCTTGTCAAGAGGCATTCAGATGTAATGCTATTCGCCAAAGCTGTAATTGCTTTCTATCAAAACAACAGTAAACTTCCAGGGCTGTTTGATGAAAGCAATGAAGAATAAACAATGAAATGGATGAAAAAATTATCTGACAACATCAATCAGAAGTATGATGAAACTCGTGCCCGTAATTTCATCAAGATTTGCTAATACAGCTTCTATCCTTTAGTTAGCATGCTCGCTGCTATTGCATCTCTAGAGGTGGTCAAGTGCACTGGAAAGTACCGGCCTATAAATAGTCCTCTTGTGCTTGATTGGTCAAATAGAATATCATTTGAGGTCAAGAAGAAAATAGACAATCAGATTCTCAACATTATTGATACAATCACTCTCCAAAAATTGGCCCAGCTTCAGTAAGTTTGTCATTATTTAGGGTCGGAATTGTCGATGACGGATATCAAAGCTTTGAGCTATGCAATTTGCTGTATTCGTGCTCGATTGCTGAAAGGAATAGAGTCGTTTTAGTTGGTCTTGAGAGTATTGTATAAAATAAATAATCAGATGGGCTGATTCTCAAGGCTCATATCAAATTCCAGGTGGCAAGTGATCTATTCAAAAATAAGAAGACATAAAGTATTCCATGCTCGTTGTCTTTTTCTTATGATCAGCTTCTAAGCGATGTTTGGAGAAAAATAAGAATTCTTATCAATACTTCTGATAGATTGAATTAGTACGTCTACAACAACGTTATTTGGAATCAAATCGACATTCTTGATTCCTAAATCACCTAGCTCAGTGGCATTTTGAAGCTATGTGCTGCCAACAAATCTCAGCTGAAACAAAGAGACCAGATCAAAAATGTTGTTGAAGGTATCAGATAGTTAGTTGATTACAAAGGTTGTGTTGAGAAATCACTTGATGAGTTCAGACTCATTTTTCAGGATATATTTGAAGATGTGAGATGTTTCTTCAAGATCGGTGGAGTTTATATCGACAGAGTCAAGATGGAACCTCTTCGTAAAAGCATTTTTTTACTCATTATTTGCTGCTTAGAAGATAACTCTTTTATTGAGCCTGAAAATATTGTCAAAATGTGCAAATACATCTTCACTGAACTTCATCCGACTGTTCAATTCGACAGTAAAGACCCTTTGATTATGGACTATATGAGGTCGATGTTTTATCTGATATGCTGGTTCTACACCAAGAAAGAGGCTAAACTTGACGATATAAACAATTATTTCAATCAGTACATCAATACCAACTTTGACTAGTCTAAATTGACTCAAAAGGAAAAATACGATATCGCTTTTGCTAAGCTTGGTATGGGGAATACCCTCACAATTCCTTATCTTTCTCTCAACGAGCTCTACCGAAAAGAACATACAGTCAAGTTGATATGGAATGGCAGTCAGATACATGCAAAAGCAGCAGCAATTGATGAAGACTTTAACTCAAAAATATTTTACAAGTACTACTTTAGAAAACTCAAGCCATGCCCTTTCATTAGTCAGATTCTTAACTCCCTCATTCCCATAGCCATCGTCGAAAGTGTCTATGGAAGGCTGAACAATATTGAAATTGATATGATTGAAGGGAAGACTGACTTTGTGGAGACTCCTCCACCTAAGCCTTTCCAAGCTCAGCCAGGAGTAACTCTTGTTCCTTCAGTCTGTAATTAATGGACTATCATTGTGATTGAAGGACCCAAAAAGGTCTCTCAAATTATCGAAAGGTTCAACTTCATGGAACAAATCAACGTCACCAAGATTCGTTGTGAAAACATCGATCTGTTTTCAAAGAGCGCAAAGAGAAATGACTATCTTGATTTTGTGATTGAAAAAATCCCAGCGATCACCCAAATTCGAGAAGATAAGTCATCTATTGAACTGCACATTGAGGCTTAAGATAAAAACGGCAAACCTTGTGAGGTCAGTCGAGTCAAATACATATTTGGAGCATGATTCATGTTGGTTATTATAATACCTCTATAGCAATAGAAATATTTAAATTCTATAAAGGAATATGCTCAGGAAAATACATACAAGTCAAGGTCGTCGGCGATTCTACCATTAACAACATCATGAGTAAGGACAGAGAGTTCATGCAGTAACAAGGCCGCCAACTTCCCATCCATATTCATCTCTGAGACATCTAAGATCCTACGACACGATACAAAATTGTAATTTTTTCGGTGTGTCCAAACCAGAGAAAGAAGACGAACATATAGATGTAACACCCTCAGAAATCATACGAGATACAAACATAAAATAAAACAGTTCCATGCCCAAGACATATGCTCATATGTTGACATAAATTAGAATTTTGTTTAGAGGAAGATAGAAAAAGGAAGAAAAGATTATCAATTCCTTGTTGGGTAGCCTAAGCAAAAAAATAAGTCAACTGTACCTTTAAAATAACTAAAATAAATAAAAGGTTCAGAGCTTATAGCAAGAGCTTTTGCAAATTCAATAAAGAAATGAGGAGTTGATGAATAGGCTGAAAAAAAATTAGACAGGGAATATTCACAATCAGATCTGTAACAAATAGAAGGCGAAAAGTAAAAATTATGAACTGGTTATTGAAAATTTGAAACTAGCCCAGTTAAACGAGACCTATCTCAACAAAATTCATGATCTTTAAAGCAATAAGAAGGAAAAACATGTTTAAATTAAAAAAGAACAGCCAGAACAGGAAAGCACAGAAGTATTGAGGCACTTGAATCGAATTTCTTACTTAGAGATGAAGCTAAAAAATTCCGAATAAAAAGAAGCAGAGCTCAATACTGTGAATCAAACTTTGCAAAAAAATAAAGCCTAGCTTGAAAACAAGATTGCTGATTTAAACGAATAAAAGGTGGTAATGACTGAAAAGATGAACCAATGGAGATAAAGAGCCAATATGCAAATGGAAGATAGCGAAATGCATCTAACCCGTCAAAACTTTCTGCTCTACTCGATCAAAAAGCTGAGATAGATCAATAAAGGTCTGACCTAGAAACTGCTCAATAAGAATGGCAATTAAGGCATTGCTATCAAAAACTAAGTAGATACAAACCCTTACTTTCAATACGAGGTTGATTTCTTCAAAAGCATCAAAACTGTCTACTTTGACTCAAAATACAAAGATTTCAAGATGAGCCTAACAAGCAAAAAGCAGGAAACAATGTAATTCTCTAATTTTGAACTTGAATAAGAATATGTTCAATACAGGAAACACGAATAGATAAATTTGGGGCTTTACAGCTACTTCATGCCAAAATTTTATTCCTTCATCGAGGACTCCCTCACAAGTTAAATATCAAATACCCGAGTCAAGGGAAACAATTCAGTGTCAAGGGTATTTATTCAAATCATGAGGGCTATTCTTAGAAGCAAATTAAACTAATTTCTGATGTACTCAGAGTAAAATTACAGCCGATTTCCATAATTTGTTTACACTTGGTTCGAAAGATTCTACTTCAATAGTGAAAAGAACGATGTTGCCACCTTAGAGCCATACATGCAGAAGCCATTTGCACAGGACCTGTTCTATCGGGATTTGATGAACATAAAATTAGACCAGAGTTGGGAGATCATCACTTTTAGATAATTTTTGCTGGAATAGTTGTCCCTTGAAGAACTGTATTTTTATCTGATGTGCCAAAATTTACTATTTCGCAAGGCAGGTATCACAAAGCAAAAACAGTACTAAGGAACTTTTTCAATTTTAGTAGAATACAACGCAGCTAAGATAGTACTCGATATGGTGTTAAGTGACTTTGAGAGTTGGAACTTAGGATATTTGATGTCAAAAATGAGAGAAAAAATAATTTACAAGAAAAACATTGAGTACATTGATTCAGGATTCTTTCTGAGATGTTTGGTTGAATATTACAAAATTTAGAGGATCAATCGCTACAAATATATTTTCAAATTATGTGAAGAGTTCAAATCAGAAGAGCAGGGACTGAGGTTTCCTTCTTTCCTTTCAATTATCAACAGATTCACTGAAGTTAGCATTGACCACAAGATCAGGCTATACCGGGAGTGTTTTTGCCTTGGAAGAGGAAAAATAACAGCTGATGTTATCTTTACTGTTTGTAGTGAAAAATTGATTTTCCTTCGATATTTGAAGCTGAAGTGCTTCTTCAAACTACCCCTTCTTACAACTCAAGCCAATAGAAGAGGTATTCAAATGAGCATTAAACAATCTACTCAAATATCTGAACCGACTTCTAAGCCAATCATTTGGTAATTGCTTTTTTATTTAGTGTCCAACCACCCAATCCATATTTATACGAAATATACACAAAGATGCTTGAAATAGCCCGGCCTGAGGGTAAATTTTATCGAGAACTATAAAAATTAGGGTCTATAGACTTGCTGACCCACTTCAGCCAACTTCAGAAAATTTTCAATGATAAGCTGATCACAGCTGACAGTTCGATTCTCAGATGTCGGCATTTCATGCATTATCTCAGCTAAATAGTCAGCAAAATAAAAGTGATTAACTTCACTAACTTTTACGAGCTCCTTGAAGAAGAAAACAAAAAAAAGAACAACTAATCATTTTGGATATATATTGAAGAGTCTCATTTGTGCTAAATTTTATCCTCAGAGTTTAGCTCAACCATCAAAATTCACTAGAAATTGACAAAGTATATCGAATGGAAAAATAAAGTATATGACTTCAGATTGCACCATGCAGCCAGGAAGATTCAGAAAATGGTAAAAAAGAAATTCATTGCTCCTTTTATGGAGTTGTACAAGATCATATACTCAGAGGTCAAGAATGGAGGACATCCTTCTAAGGCATGATATTATTGCTGTTATAGTTTGAATCATAAATGAAAATAACCCATATCAAAATCCAACAAACCACCATTATCAGCATCAATAACAGAAATTCCTCACATTAGATTCAATAAGACATCGAAACTAAGAATAATCCCAGTGCCAATCAGCTATCAATACTCAGCTCTACTGTTGATCTGTAGTAGTTGAAACCTTTGACTTAAAATATTTAAACTGTGAGTATAAGGAAGTCAACTCTCATCAACATTGTGAACAGTTAGCTCACAGGAGTTAATCTCAGATTAGTTGAACTATCTTATTGCTGTCTTTCTGTAGTTCCTAAGATAAATTCAAATAATCTAGCTAAACTTAATCTAAGCCACAACTGTATTGAATAGTTGTTAGACATTCCTCACCCTCAGACTCTGAGAATACTCGACATGAGAGATAATAGGTTGAATAAAGTGACAGCTGATATTTACAATTTACCAACTCTTCAATTTCTACATGAATTTTTATCTTCAACCATTTTGGTAGGAAAAATCACAGCAAAGACAGATGTGGAAGCAATCATCAAGGAAGATATATGGAACTGGGACAACGAAAAGTTAATAAATATTTGCTAGGAAGCCATTTAGAACAATAACGATCACATTATGAAACAACTGCTTATCTTTCTCAATGAAAGCTTCATTAGAATGATTTTTGATACTGCTATCAAGAAAAAAAAGCATAAAATTTTGGATTTGCTCATCTCATAAAGTATGGTAGCTAACTTGACTTTAGAGGAAAAAGTGTTGCTTCTTCTTCCTTCTCTGCTGCCCCTGAAATTGCTCAAACAAACACCATTATAAATGATAGTAAAGGCAATTTCTCATGCAAAGACAGATTCTTCAAAGATCAAGACATTCCTCTAGTACTTGAAATAAATGTCAAAACAATAAAGCATATTTATTCAATCAGAGAAAGATCTAATCAATTTTATGACATTCAGCCTGACTCATCTTCATAATTTCGAAGCACAATTTCTACAAACTCAACATGTTTTTCTACAATCCTACGATTTCTATAATCAGGCAGTTTTAAAGTATCTGCTTCAGTTAGATCATTTACCTCTAATAAAACAACTGCTTACCTATCCCAATTTTTAAGAGAAGATATTCAGTGTGTACTCTCACAAACACATGATAAAGTCAAACACTAAACTATACAAAATGCTTCACAAAAGAAGCAAATAGTACTATAGGTAAAATATGGCCATTAGCAATACCTGGTTTTATCCTGAATACCGAGAAAGAAAAAGCTTTTGCATCAAAAATGATCTATATGACTATGATGTCTTGAAGTAGTATGAGGAAATGCAATGTAGCTATCGAGTGAAAGACTTTAAGTACACTCTTAAGTTCGTCAATAAGTAAAATGAGATGTCAGTCGCCAAGAAAATCGGCAACTAGCTCCGGAAGAGCACAATTAAATCTATCAAGAACAACTCTCGACAACTGTCAGTATCTTCGATATCTCTGACCTGATTGTTTCTAAGATCTATTATTGAGTTGTTTATCAAAGCTTAAAGCATATATATAATATTATAATTCATTATCTTCTTTTACTTTCGATAAGGCATGCAACAAAATGAAATGACAGAAATCATTGATGGAGTCTTTTTCTAAAAACTTAGCCTGCTTCTTGGTAATTTGCAGAGCTGGGAAAAAGAAAAGCAATAGGCCTTCAATGAAATGTACATCACTAACATTGACAGCAAATGGATTCGCCTTGAACACAGCTAAAAAGAAGTGAAAAATTAACTCCTTTAATTCATTAAAATACTCAACCTCCAGTATAGTTTCTTGTCTCGGCTAAAAAAATAGGAAAAAGAAGTTGATATCTCATCAGCTTTTCCGAAGTTTGTTGCGTTTGCATAAAAATTTAACTCCCAGAAAAATTCAATGCTGTAGCTGAGCGATTTTCTTGGTAAATTCATAGGTGTGACAAACTACGAGTATACAGAGATAAGAAAAATTCATAGTGAAGCCAACGAAATAAAAAGCAGATACGAAAACCACAAAAGCAAATCTCTACACTTCTACAATCAAAAGAAAGAGCTTTGCTATTCCAAAAAGCATATGAAAAAGCATTTTGAGCTGAGTAAGATACTCGATGTCTTGATAACCCTCGACTCTGAAAGGAAAATGCATGAGTAAACATATCTCAAGATGCACAACTGCCTGATCAAAAATATGGAAGCCAAGATAAAAATGTACAAAAACATCACCGATAATCTCGAGTATATAACCGAGCTATACAAGAAAGGGTTCAAGGAAGATTCTTTCGATTAGATTGCAGTCTACTATAAAGAAAAACATGAAAAGGCCCTTGAAGAAAGGAAAGCTTTTGCATAAAATGAATAAAATATGGTTGTCAACGAATAACCATATAAGGAATTAAAGGCTAGCTACTATAAACTGTTCGATGAATTTGCTGAGGAAATCACAGTTGGAAATTGGAATATTTCTTTTATCAACAAAGACGAACAGCCGTTAAGGCCTGAAAACAAAATAAAAGGTCATTTGATTATAACTTTTGACCACAAGATTCTCTTCTATAAAGCTGACACTCGTTAAATATTTTTTGAGCAAAGTATAGAAGATATAAAAGTATACCCTCCTTACAATGTCAACAACCTCGAGCTTAAGTACAAAAAAAGCAAAACAAGATTTTCGATTGAGTTTTAAAAATTTGAGCAAGAAGATGAATTTTTGCTCCACTGCGAAAAGATGAAGGTTCAAAAGTGAATGATTGATAATCTAATAATTTAAAATTGTGATGAAAATGATCAGAGTATCTGAACTTAATCAGATGCATAAGTGAGCCTGACACAAACAAAAAGTTCATCTTTTTCGGGTCGATCAACTGTTAAACTTAGCTTACGGCCATTGTCTTTGCTGATTTCAAATAGTTTGTAAAATGGATCATATTTGCAGTAAAGGATATCCCCCGTTCCAAAGATCATATTGGTTTTGCGACTTTCTCCACCTTCTAGAACATATCCTTGAGAAGTGACCATTGTTGCTTTTTTAGGATAGTGACCTTCGAATTTAGAATTACTCAGATCACCCAATGTAGCCAAACCTATTCCCATCGTATTTTAAGACGCAAAATTTCTACAATTTTTGATCTTTATGCTCCATTACTTCACTTGAGAAGGTAAATTGTTGACATGGGGTGTTAAAAAGGCATATTGAGGTTTGAGGGCAGTGATGTTTGAAACTCCAACATTAAACTGATCATTAACTGAAATCAGCTCATGTTTATTTTTTATGCTAAATGTGAACTTAACATCTCCCAAGCTTTATGAAGAATATTCTTAGCCAGTAGCAGTCATGTAAAGAGACTGATGCCAATGGGGTTTGTTCACTTATATTTGAGAGCAGACAGTTTGATTTACAACCTCTTTTTGTTTGTACGATTCAGTATCAAACTGATTTTGGTTGATTTTCATCTTGTCGAGATGACTCTTCAAGGTTATTTTCTCTTCCTTAAGAGTGTTATCTGAAAAGTTGAGATTTTTCATAACTTCCTTGATATCGTCTTGACAATGCTCAGTCATATTGACCATTTTATCCAACAAAGCAAAGATCCTTTCTTAATCTTGCTTCAGAATATCAGCAATTCTAATCATATTCTTGCTGCTGTCGAACAAAGAGTTATTAAGAATGAATTTCAATATTTCTGCAAATTATCGATTGCTTTTACTATTTTTAATTTGAGCAGGTTCTAACGTTATTCCTAGTGATTTGCTTATAAATTGCCTCATGTTGCTTTTTGTTCTCAGCTCATTAGCATACTCATCTATGCTTTATTCAAAATCATCTAGTCTTTTATTGATATCTGCTCTTAGTTTGTCAATAAGATCTTTTACTGAGGAATGCTGCTTTTGAATTTTCTTTAAAGTGCTGCCCTAATTGATATGTTTAATGTTTCTAGCGTAGTCGTCCAGAAATTTATCAACGCTGACGACTCGATGATGCTGAATCAAAGCAGTAGTACTTTGTGAATATTGACGAAGCAGACGGAGCAGCCCAAAGGATCATTTCTGCAGAGAGGATCCAAACAGACAAGGTTGAGAGGCTACTAGGCATGCAGACCTCCTTTGGAACATATAAACTTCGAGGTAGTCTATGGGATATAGTGGAACACTTTTGTCATTTTCAATAAAAATTATTTATAACTCTGATAAATATATTACTACAAATGTCTACATCAATCATCCCTTTAACATTTTCACCAGAGCCTGGAAAAGCTGTTCATCACAACCCTTCAACAACTCCAAGAACATGTTGTACAGAATCATCTCTGTCTTTGACTCGCTACAGCTAAACCATAGAATATCGTTCTTTCCAAAAGCTACTTAAAACTTACAGTATTCTTTGATGATGGCTATTTTTTCTTCGATCAGCTTTTCCTTTCCTCTTAGACCATAAACGATCATTCCTCCTTTCAGTTCGTTCAGCACACCCTTTGCAGAATACCCTGTGTTAATGCATGAAAGTTTGGCTCCAATAAATTTGCTGTATTCTGCGATTCTGGCAAACACCAGGTCTCCAGTATTAAGATTTGGTTTGTTCCTTTTACTGGCTCCATCGAATTCCAAATTTCCCAATACTCCATCAATAGGAGCATTGATGTCAACCAGATAGTTGTCGCCTACCTTAGCTTTGATTATTCCAACAACGAAGTTATTCTTTTCAGGCATGTATGTGGTGACTTTTTTCGATACATCAACATAGTTGTTGCCACCTACATCTTGGACAGTGAGCATACCGAAATATAAACTTCTCGGCTACCCATTGTCATCATAGAAAGTGTTTATATTTGTCTTGGTGTCAGGGAGGTCGGCCCTTTGTCCTGGGAGGATAAACTTGGGCTTGTTGGAGGCTTATTATTACATCATATATCTTATACAGATCATTCTTCATTTGATAGCCTTGTGAAATTTCTATTGCCATTATTTTTACCAAGTATGTTCGCTCTCCTTAGCAACTTAGGCTTTGAGTTATTTAAGCTTCTTTTCATCTCGAGACAGTTCGAGGATTTTTGCGGCAAGCGAATACTTGGAGTTGAATACATAACCGGTCTTACTGTCTTTCACTAATTCAGGAAGTGCAGCAAAATAGACAGCCAGCACAGGAATGCCAGCTCCATACATATCGACGACTTTCATTGGCAAATCAAGCCCTGAGCTTGAATAGTGGAGGCAAACTCCTAAATCACAAATCGACAGAAGAATAGGGTAATCATCAGCCTATAACCATAGAGCAGTCACACTGATTTTCTTCCAGTTTGCCTGCTTTGTTTCAATCAACTTCATATATTTTTCCTTTTCTGGTCCTCTCCCAGTGATAAATGTTCTCACTTTTTTGGTGGTATCAGTAGCCTGATCATAAATTTCCAAAGCTTATAAAAGCAACTTAAAATCTTAGTCAGGAGTCCATGAAGTGCTTGATACAAGAAGCAATTAATCTGACTAAACTGGTCTTTGATTGTATTTTTTCAGGAATAAATCTCTATCAACATTTGGTTTGATTTTTTTGACAGGCCTATCATAAAGAGTTACTGCATTTATTTCCCAGTTGTTTTTGAGATCCAACCTCATCTGTTCAGAAACACAAAAGAATGAATTAGCTTTTTTAGCAAATTTTTTTTCATACCATTTTAAGCAGCTTATTACAAATCTACTCTTGATTGTAAGATTCGATATAGTAAAGCCATAGTTATGGAAATCGACAATTATTTTGAATCGAGAGAGTTTTGAAGCTAGCCAGATCGCGAAAAGATTTGGCATTGCAGGAGGATTCTAAATATTATAAAGAGCTTACTTGCACCAACACAAATTAAAGGCCTCTGTATTTCCATCCAAGGAGATACAGAATCTGCACTATTTGAATGAGGACCCGTACAAGAGCGTATAGATAGAAGCTTATTTTTCTGAAAAGGCCGAGCCAAGAGATTTGTATGTCCACTAACTTGATATTCTCATTTTCCAGGACGGAGCTCTTGGGACTAGACTCAAAATAACCCATGAAGTAGACTTTATATTCCTTGCTGAGCTCAAGTGCATGGTTCTGCATACGAGGCGAACGGCCAATATCTCCGTAGACAAATACTCCCACACTCTTCATTTTTAATATTATCAACGTCATACCAACAATGGCATATTATCATACAACACTCCAACTATCTAATAGATTCTTCAATTTTTAATATACACCCAAACGGTTAGTTCTTTGAATAATAATAAATAATTGAAAAGATGCTCTTCAATACAAAGAATGGAGGAACACCCAGTAGAATTGCGAAGACCCCTCAAAAGAGCTCCAGAATGACCCCTGTATCTTCTTTAAAGATGCCCAAGAAAGAGGGAATGAAGTACTAAACGAGTCAGAAATAAAAAGCCAACAAGGAATCTATTTTTAAGTATAAAACGAAGGACTCATATCATATTCTTCAATGTTTGGAGGAGATCTATCAATAACTGAACTTCAATGAATACGATGTCTTTCCTCTTCAAAGTATTGAAAAAGCCAAGCACAACATTCACGACCTATTGACCTATCTAGGGGACGAGCCGATCTGTAGAAATCACAAAGATTTGCTCAATTTGTACTGTGACAGTGATAAAGAGGTCGTTTGTGTGGCTTGTGTTTACAAGGCCAATGAGCATAAAAACCACAAAATAAAGTCCCTTGAAAGCGTGGAAAAAATTTTGGATTTAGAAACTATTAGATTTGAGGAGAAGACCAAAAGTTTGATTCATCAGCTGAACCAACTGAAGGAAGAAATCGATTTCATGACCAAAAAGATCTAAGAAAATTACATGATGATAAGCAAATTCACTATCAACATCATCGATGAATCCATTAAGGAACTTAATGCAATGAAAGTTGACATGTAGAAGAAGCTATCCTTGGCCTATCGTCGGACGAACACTGTCATTAATCGATACAGCGAGGCTCTTGACAATATTGTGAATCATCTGGATTTCAGCATGCAGAAGACAGTCATCATGAACCCTCTCTCCAAGCATCTTCTCTTGAAATAACTCACCCTGGAACATGACTTGATCTAAGAGTTAGTTGGAAAATTCAACGAAAACAAAGTATTGATGGATCAATGGCAAAGATCTAACCAATAATTCGAGAAAATAGTGGTGAAAAAGTCTGTTAGTTTAAACAAAAAAATCGACTCCTTTGTTGTCACGGAATTCTGATCCTCTATTTCAAATTTGTCGTTAATTACCTTGAATGAATTCAAAGTGAGTAAAGCACTGTATTATAATTGTTCTATAATATTTGAAAGAATAGTTAACTTGTCAAATATAGGAGCTCCTATGAAACGAAAACAGCAGTAACGTTAAAATACTCCCTCTAGCTATCGCCTTATTCACTCCAAAAATAATCAATCTTCAAAGAGGATATCCACATATCAAAATGAACCTAACAATGAGTACTTTCCCAACAAACCTATGATCAAACAGACATAAAACCTTTACATGGACGTTAGCAGGACCACTTCTAATAAATAGTGGTCTTAAACTTCAAAAACCTTTACGAGAGCTTCAGGATACAGTAATACAATGAAGCAGGAACAACGGGGTTTGGAAAAGGAAGTGAAAAGTTTGAAAAAATAACTTTAAAAATACCACAAAATGTAGATCTAAAGATAGGATAAAAATGCCACGCTAAAAAAGGTAGAACAATAGCTGGTTTAGGCTTATCGAGCTCTTGAGTTTTATGAATCCAAAGTGAAGTAAATGGAAAGCTATTGCAAGTTATATGAGTAAACCCTCAATGAGGAAGAAATCAAAAGAAAAGGGAAAGGACCTAAAATTAGCTAAATCATCTAAGAGCACAGAAATTACAATATTGAGTTGAGTATCTAACTGGACAAAAAAGATAAACTGTTAGAAGATATGAATAGAAAGCTTGGAAACCTCTAACTGAAAAAAGTCGAGAACGAATACAAAATAAAATAATTGACGAAACAACTTAATGACCAGAAAAAGAAGAAATAAATCAAAACTGTCAGAAATAGATTTATAGATGATTATGAACAAGAACATCTTATGGCTGGCTCTTCATAAAATCTACCGAAAAAGAGGTTATATCTGTCTCGACAAAAAAGAACAGTTAAGTTGACAAGCGGCGAATCTTCAGGGTAAGAATAGAATGATTATCGAAGTACTTTTTTCATGAAGAAAAAGCCAAGAATTACAGCAGTTGCAAGTGATCGGTAAAGTTCTGTCAGAAGTCTAGGAAAAGCGAATATTTTTGGCAATTTAAACTCGAAGTTAAATCTTATAGAGAAGGAAGTGTTAACCTTGAAAAATTAAAACCAGAGGATTCATCGTGAGCTTGATCAGAGAGTTGAGTAAATAATCAAATTGAAATCAATAAATCACGAACTTGAGATCAAGCTTAGCCTTATAAAAGAAACCACTTCAAAGTAGTCTTAAGAACCAAAAAAAATATTAATACAAAGAAATATGCTTAAATAAATTCCAAAACCTTCTCCTCTGAATAGAACAGTTCCTTAACCAGAAGCTGTTGTTCCTCCTTCATCAGCTAACACAAAGCTATCACAGTTCGTCTCAAACATCAGTAGAAGCAATATTTCATCCATTATGTCCTTTCCTTAGCCTTCGCAACAGATCAGATAGCCTCCTAAAGGCAAAGAAGGCAAAAAGACCAACTATAAAGTTTTCTCTATACAGCCAGACACTTTGACAAAGATAATAGTCAATGTCATTAAGACTGAGCTAACACATGATGAATTAGTGAATACTATAGCTGAATGTTGGAGCAGTCAAGAGCCTGATTCTTTAGCATAGGAGCTAGAACTAGTATCATGTGAGTTGAAGCCAAAATAACTGAAAGAGTTATAATAAGAGTACAAGGAGATACTAAACTACATTTCAAGTAAGGACAGAGAATAAACAAAAAAGGATCTGAGTCAATAGTAGTACAAACAGTATCTCTATGTGTAGATCAAAAATGTTCTTCTCGATATTATTCCTCCCTACAAAAACATAACCTTCCGAAGATAGTTCACCATAAACATACAGCTTGCCAACGTATCCATTCTTTTAGTCAGAAATTCAAAAACTACGAGCCAGAGTTTCTCATTTTGGCTGAAAAATACGAGAACAAGATGCCTCTACCTGTATTTACCTCAGAAGTCAAATAAAAATGGGGATTATCTTTGTAGTAATTTATGTGCATGCTCATAAAAAGCAACGAGGAATATGGAGGGACCATCGACTACATACAGTTTTAGGAATTAGGCAATTTTTATCTTCAGGATTGATATAATTATTCTTATGGTTGAGCCTCGGTAGTGTATAAAATAGGTTATACAAATCAATGGATAATTTTAAGAGAAGACGCCTCAATACTGAAATACTGACCAAAACTCAAATAGTATATTCCTCTATATTCAGGCACTGGACGCAATTAAGAGATACGACATGATGGAGCAGTCAAGGATAAACCACCAGTTTAATCATCAATCAGGCAAAATTATTAGCAGCATCGATCATGACTACACTAAGTTGAATAAGCATAAAAATTTGAAAGTAGACCATAGTTACAAAATACATATGTTTGCTTACTCTGAATAATACTACTGTCTTGAGATGAAGAACTATCTTTTTCCCATGAAGGTCCTCATCAAGAATGTAAAAAATTAAGGTATGTTTTTGTTTAGCAAGGAACTATCTTCATCGGCTACGACCAGGAGTACCCTGGAATTTCCCATCAGCAACTAAACAGCCTGTTTGATCAGCCTAGCAATCAATAAAAAAATTATGACCACAAAACAGCTGTTAAGCGAGATCTGTTCATAATTTTGAAGAATAAAGGGAACAAAGTTGTCAACAATGTTTACTTTACGATCCAAGCCGGAAAATCACTCTTCATGTGTGACCTCAAGATATAGTTTCTTGGATTCACAAGGGATGAAAGGGTCATGTCCTAAAGTAAACTTAACCCTGCCAAAAATGTGCGATAAGCTTAGACATCCTTACTTCAATATAGTGCACCCATGCTCGAAAGACAACGGTCCAAGACAAATCCCAATGAAGAATTGCATAATATGGGCCATTCCAAGGAATTCATTAGATCAAAAATAACTCTGGGAAAGATTGACAAACCTGTCAGATTAGAATAGTTTAACTTACTAGATAAAGTCGAGATGGTGAAACACCATAGCAAATCTGGTGATTTGATTGCTATGACTCGCCAAAAATTCTTTGTGAAAGGTTCATCCAAGCATACACTGAATCCCAATTAAACAATAGGAAGAGATGGCTTTGGCATGCGAACAATGAGATCGAAAAATAAAAACTAAAAATCTGATCTCGAATTCAAGCTGTAATAAGTCAAAAAGAATAAATAGTGTATTTAGGTATACAAAATCAAGTAGAAAGAACTCAAAGAAACAGCAAGCAAGTGCAAAAAATTGATAGAAAATTACAAGGTAAATTCATGTTCTAACTCAGAAACAGTTTAACGAATAGACAGTGAGGAAGAACAAGCTCAATAAGGACCTCGTTATATTTCTTTATTGCTCGCAGTTTATCAGAAACACCTTCAACAAAACTGAAAATCATCTCAATATTCTCACACAAAAAATTAAAAAAGACTACCTTTGTCGTAAATTTGTCAAAAAGCTAAAAGGAGCTTTCGCTGAGACATGCTCCATGCTACCGACAAGACACAGAAGAGTGGTCAGCTAGGCAACAGTTGGAATATCTCTGCTCACCAAAATGATCAGCAAACATTCAAATCAAAAGGCAGAAAGAACTCTCATTGCAACTCTAGACTTCCTGCAGCCTCAGCTCCTCGTGAGGCATATCATGTCTGAAACCAACACATATCGAAAAAGTATCAGGTTAATTCAGAAAGTGTGGAAAACCAAGTATCATGGAAGGATGTACTGCCTTCTATATTTTGTGGATAATCACGTGGAAAAAATGATGACAGAATTTCCACATTTTCGAATGTTCATTGACAACTTTTATGGAAGCAAAGCGAACTGTAAAATAAGTCTTGAATACATCAAGGATTAAAGTGAAAAATACAGGTTCATATACGAGGCGTATAAGAGAAAACTTTAAGAAATATAATAGATCATTTCAGTCAATTAGGGAATTGCGAAGGACAAAGTCAAGCATAAAAAAGAGCTGATAGTGCCTAAAAAACCAACAAGGCCAATGCACCGATTTTTCAGAAATTCCGATATTCTGAAGTCAATGGTGCGAACGTGGTTCTAAATCTAGTACAAGAAGTATATAAAGAAGGAGGCGAAGAAGATAAAGTACTGATTTCTAAAGTATTTAATATGGCGACAAAGGGCAAAGGAGCGTTTATAATTATAATGAAGGCACATAATTATTAATTTAGTTTTAATCTCGACCAACCGTCCAACCAAGCAGCATAATAATAATCCCTCTTCCTCCTGCTTTCAGACATCTTTCCATACTTACGAGTCAAAAGTCTCACATGTGTACTTCAACTGTTCAGTCTAATACCCTTCATCATTTGTGCTTTGGAGTCAACCTTAGCACCGTTTGATGAAGCTCACTCATCTAACTTTTTTCTGCTGATTGGATAGTATCTAGTTAAGTCTTCCCTCTTTCTCAGATTGGGTAGTCAGTATTAGAACCACTTTGGGTTTAAATATTTTGCAGCAATTCTGGCTCTAATCGAAGTCACTCACCTTATAGGAATCATACTTTTAGGTTTCTCATCATGGTACTACATATTAGATGGTACAACTTTTCTAGCCCTCTATATTTTGTCTTTCATCGATGTTAATAAATTTCGAACAGCCGAGTTGTAATAATACTAACCTGAGGAAAAAGTTGTCTAAAACTATGATCTTCTAAACCTCAATGACACCATCATCAAATTGAAAAATAAAGAAAGTTCATTTGTGTATGAAAGTTACACCAACAAAGAGTTTTATATCCACAATGTCAATCCCAAAAAGCAAACCAAACGTACCCTGTCAAAATATAACAAAAAGACCAAGAGTGTAACTTCTATTGTTGATGAACCTTTAAATGCAAATGATAGCGAACCTCTAGAGACGAAAATTTTCAAATTTGTCCTTTTTCACTTTCTTATATATGCCAACGTGCCCCTTCATGAATTTAGTATTCTACTAATCGCTGAGGTAGAAATCTACTTTGTGATAAGTACTAAAGCTATCAAGAAATTTTTATGAATGATTTTCATATTTTCAAAGACTATATTTATATTTCAACAATGACCCAAAATAGATAACTCGATCTGGGAAATCTCACCCTCTACGACTACAATACTGTCACCACTGGAGCCAACGATGCGGAAACCAACTAGCATATCACTTCCCAGTTCGTCGGCAACATCCAGTTCATTCTCAATGCAATGATTGAAGAAAAAAATAAATAAATTGCAGCTGTCTAAGTTCTCCCATAAGAAGAACAAATTCATGACTTTGAAAAGCCTAAATTGTACCTTAAAATGCCTGAGCCTACCACAATTTTCCCCAGAAGCAGAAGACTACCAGAAGCTAAAGCTGAAACTAAGTGGAAACAATTCGCAAAGGAAAAAGGTATCAAGAAGAGAAAAAGATCCAGTATGTCATATGACCCCACTCTTAAGACTCAAGTAGCTCGTTGGGGCAAAAGATCAAAGAAGAACATGGTTGAACTTCCTATCATGGAAGAAAAGGAGGTCGGACGCAATCCTTTCCAAGATGCCAAGAAAGAGAAAAAGCTTAGAGTACTTAAGAACAAACTCAAACAAGCCAAGAACATCGACAGAGCCAGATCGTGATTATTTAAACAGAAAAAAATCAGATATCTTCTTAATCTTTTGTTTCTATTTTTGAAAGGTTTTGTTCGTGCATCAGTGGAATACTATCGACTTTGTAGAATTTTCCATTAATATCACTGATGAACCTGTTTCGAGTGAGGCATACTTCGTAATGTTTTTCCTATGTGCTGGCGTAATAGCCTCTTCTCGTAGAGGATTTAAACTGCCAAGATTTATCATCGATTGTATCGTAATATCTGCTTTTTGTGGAGTTGAATTGTTAGTTTTTGTAGGTTCCTGGACCTGGAACATTGTTTATGCTATAGAGGTTTCCTTTGGTTTCACGATATTTGGACCATTCAACACCTTTACTGTTGCTGTTAGGTTTCATGTGTTTGAGTAAAAAATGAAGCCTTTATCTTTCTTTTTTGTACAACTTAAGACTATTAATAGTCTCGGTGCTTCCCTCAACCTTTGATAGCCTTTCTGAATCGTTACTTTTCCTGATGTCCATCAGGAGATTCTTCCGGACAGATTCTTACTCATAATTCAGAATTTAGCTTAATCGTTTTATCCTATTTTTCATTCCCTCCTAAATTTGCTTATGATGACTGTTCTTCTTCTCCACTTGACTCTTGGATCTCTAGTATTCTAGTATGTTTGCTTGTTCATCATTTTCATGCTGTTTGAGTATTTTAGGGGATCTGAATCTAGGTTCAAGGCTTCTGAAGGCAGGTGTATGTTTTTCATTGACTTTGATTATGATCGTATTGTTATTTTTACGAATGGCTTCAAATTTTGGCTTGACAATTGGCAGACTGATGTCGTACTGACCTGGCCCCAAAGTATTTTTGGATGAATCATCTGGTAAATCTCGCATGAGTTTGGACTTGAATACTGAGGAAGGTTGGTATTGTATAGATTTGCTCTTATTTTTCGAAAACAGACGTTTGGCTTATCTCATAAAAAAGATGGTTAAATTTATTAAACCTGGCTAAATTTTATTCCCAAGTGTGTACATTGATATTTTATAGACCATTTATGCAAATAGTTTGCCTCCATTTGGATATTATTCCTTGCTATTATTTTATATCACTGAGGTAGCTTTGAAAATTAGCAGTAGATGAGCAGTAGCGATAGTTAGGACAGAAGCGCCTCCAGGAAGAGATCTGGAGAGAGAAGCAGAAGCAGAGATCGAGAAAAAGAACGCAGGCATGTTGAGAGTAGACTTATGTATATCTCAGATCGAGAAAAAAAATACAGGATCAGGGTTCCCGATTTGCTTCAACCTCTCCAGTCATTCAGAGATTTCAATAGAAACCAAGTACCTGAGAAGATATTTAGACAGAAAGGATTAGTCAATAAATCATTCAAAAATCATACGACAGATACAAAAAAGATTGGGAGCACCGCCAAAATGAATAATTCGTCAATACCTACAAAGTAAAGCATTTTCTAACTTAGGACGATGCCTGGTTTAACGAGAAATACAATCCATAGTCATTAGATTTACAAGAACGAGAGAAAAAAGATTTAGCTAAGAAAAATTATCAGGATTTTGCTTAAAAACTCAAACAAGGGTATTATAACGCCATCGAACTCAGGGTCAATGACTTGGTAAAAATTTTGCTATTTAGAGTTAAATAGGAAATGCCTATGAGCAAGAAGAGGATGAGGAAGCCAGCCAAAATTTCAACAATTTCCTCAGCAACCAAACGATCGATGTAATGCTGGATAACTCGATAAATATTAGCAAAGCGCCATATTTCGGGTTTGACCCGGACCATGCGACACTGTTCATCAAAGGACTGTCAAAAGAGATATCAAGGCATGATATCAAAGCTACACTTGAAAAGATATAAGGGTGGAAAACAATAATCATGTCGGACCCTCTCAGGAAGGCAAATTTCACAAGAAACTGCTGGATTGAGTTCTATACTGAAGATCAATGTCAAAAGGCTCTGCAGCTTCTGGATGGAATTATTGTAAAATAAAACTCATTGAGTGTTTCTAAAGCTTTCACTAAAGTCAAAAGGATCAAGGTATTGAAAAATTATCCATCAACTCGCCTGTAAACTGATATTGAGACGATGACCAAACTAGTTCAAAAATTGGATGCTCAGGCAGAAATTTCAGAGAATGTCCTGCTCAGTTGGAAATTTCCTACTCTTCAGAAACAATATGACACTATTCTTTTGTACTTGAGGACCATTCACTACTTCGATTACTACACTTCCAATCAGTTCTAAAACGAAAGAATCATGACCTTGAAGATTGGATCGATTTTCTTGAGAATTGAAGCTGATTATGAAGAACTTCCAAATACTCAGACAGTGTTCAAAAAGATCCAATAAAATGCTGAAAATAAAGCTGAGGAAATCAAAGAAGTACCTGAGTATAGTGCATTGCTGAGAGAAGAAATAGATAAGTTTGTAAGAGATTCATAAAAAACTCTCAAAGATGATATCAAAGGCTCATGGCAATGCCCTTTTTGTGAAAAAAAGTTTAAAACTAATGAGTTTCTCTCCAAGCATTTAATGACCCGCCATGATGAACTCAAAAATAAGGTATTTGTAATTTTATTCAGAAACTTCAAGCAGTGATGGAACAGCTCTATATCAAGGATCCTTTTAAGATCACAAACTACTACATCAGAGATGAAAATAAAGTGAGGAAAAACTATGCAGGAGGTTTCAGGAGAGAGCCTAGAAAGCGATAAAATTACAGAGATTTCGATGAGCCTGACCAGGAAGTTGTTCACAAGCCAGCAGTTGTCAGCAAAAACATGGTCAACTTCTTAGACATTTGATGCTCCTCCTTTGAATTAGCCTATTTATTAACTACTCATCAATAGATAAATATTGAGAATATCAAGTGTTCCTTTTAGTCTGCCGATAGACCTCAAGGCAGTGATTGAGTTTTTTCTTGTCAGTTTAGCTGAGTCGGCAAATGTTAGTAAAGAGAACCATATTATCTTTGATATCATCCTCATTATCATTCTCATCCACCCACAACTCCATAGTGTTTTTGAATATATTCTTCAAACTTTGACAGTTCATCTCCATTATATCAATCAGTTTCTTGTATTATTTGATCTCTTTCTTATAAACATTGCATTGGTTCATGAATCGGTTTTCATTTTCCTACTCGATTTATTCCTTTTCCATCGTCAATTGATTGATCTATGTAATGTCAATACTACTGTATTTTACTGCTCGGTCTTCTCATTCATCAGGCCAGTTATCATGTATTATTTCTCCTATATTATCTTCCTCAGACGCATGTACTATGGACTCTCCCTGGAGATAAAATCAGCCAGTTAAGCTTAAATCTATTATGGCTCGTTGCCGACCTCAGCCATGATAAAAGACAAGTTATTCTAATTTTTGATCTCGTAAATTTTCTCCTTCACATAGCTGATGAATTCATTAAAGTCATCCTCAATCTGCCTTGGTAACATTTTTATTTATTCGATTTATACATCCTCCTCATTGAAAACCTTCTCGATTACTCTTCTGATGTTGTTAAAAACATCCTTGACCTACAAATTGAAAGTAGCCTTGTTTATGTTTATCTCATCTTATTCATCGCAAATATCAAAGTGCTCGTCAATAGCTTCATTATCCATCACCAAATCGTTGAAATAGTTTACCCCTTTTGGAGGTTCTTGCTCAACTTTTTATGAAGCAGCCTCAGGTCGGTGAGTACTCTAAAGAAGTTGCTCTTCATATGAACTTTGATCGAAAAGGATTTCAGATGGAATGATGGGGTTCGAGGGCTTATGAGAATTTTTTTCAGATGATCGGGGAGCAGGTACTTAAATTTTATCCGTTTCCATCGATTGCTAAACTACCTCTACGAGATTACTTGTTGATGTTTACTTGCTCACTTTTAAGATTTGAATTTGCTGCATTGGCGATAGTCCTTAAGAGTCATCCCCTTTCATTGACTCTCTAATATTACCTGTTTATCTATTCTTGTAGTTGATAATATCAACCAGCTGACTTTAACGAGCATTAAATTATGATATTTTTATCTAATACTCATCAGTAAGCTTCTTATTTCTCTCTTTTTCATCTAAGACCTAGTCAGAGAGCTTGATGTTATTCTGCTTGAGTTTATCAACTGTAGCCTTCAAGCCATTTTGCTCTAATCTAAGTTATTCAATATCTTTCTTTAAATTTTTTTTGTCAGTTGCTAATTTTTAGCATGTCGACTCCAATTTTTTATGATTGAGGAGACTTTTTTCCAGTTATTTTTTGAAATAAGCATGATTTTGCTCTTCCTCTTAATTTCTTGCCTCCTTCAAATCTTATATCTTTTCCTTGGCAAGCCTTAACTCATCTTGAAGATGTCTATTTTCTTTTGCTATTTATTCAAACCTTGTCTTAGTTTATCTGTTTTATCTTTTCAGAATCAATATTTAGCTGCTCATCTTGGAATTGACCTCAATAATCTCACTGCACTATTTTTGCTTTTAAGTTAACTCGTTGCTGATTCTATCTCTTTCCATCTCAATTTGCTCTATAAGATCTTGATTGACGACAACAGGAGTTTTGTTGGCATTAATTTCTTTTTCAATGATGTTGTTGATATTTATCTTCTCCTCTAGCAATTTGTTCTATGTTTTTAATTTGTTGTTTTACTTCAGTAGCTGATCGATCTGAGTATTTTTCCTCTTTAGAGATTCGGAAGCCTCCATGTCGTATTTATCGTACTTGTTTTTGAGTTTATTGTATTTTATTGTTTTTTATTGCTATCTTTTCTCCAGTTATTTGTGAGCGTTTTTGAGCTGTTTCAATTTTTATTCGTAGTTCTGAACTTTCATTTCCAACATTTTGGTGCTTGTTTACTTTTAGCTCTCGTTTCTCTCAGTCAAATATGTGACCTTATTTTCAAAATCTTTAATGGTTTTTCTGAGATCGTTCATTTAGTATTATTTTTATTTACTCTTGAGCTCAAATTTTCTAATTTAGTTTCCTTTTTATGACAGAGCAAGCTAAAGTTCAAGGATTCTTTCTTTGCTCTTGTCAAACTCCACTTGTTGTAGTTTTTCAAGTTCATTAATTCTGCTTTGCTTAACTTTTGTATCCTTTTTCAAGGTTTATATCTTATTTTTGTATTTCTATTCAAAAGATCTCAGCCTTTCATCTTCGATTCGATCAATGCTTCGATTGATCAAGCTACTGCCAGCTTCACTCCTTTTTTAGGATAGCTAACCAATGTCCTATCTTTCCATTGATTTTTAACTTAATCTCAATTTTTTAGCGCTATCCTGCTTTTATTGTTTTTCGATTTGATGCAAGGTTTGTTCTAATTGTTCATTTTTAGCCTTCATAGCCTTGTATTAAGCCTGATAATAATCAGACTACCTAGTCAGATGCTCTGTCTTTTTCTTAATAACCTTATCAAATAGTTTTTTGATTTCCTCAACTTGTTCTCCTAGAGTATTACTGATGAGATAATACTTTGAGTTGTTGATGTGTTAAGCGAGTGTGCTCAGGTGCTGCTTGAAAACTTTCTTTTCTTTTTTATAGTCATTTCTCAGATTATTGTCTTTGTTCTTAAATTATTGTATCTGTTTGTGGAGTGTAATTTCGGTATTTTTATTTTTCTCCAACAATTTGTTGTAGCTATCTTCAAGCTAACTGTTGACCTCGTTCATTTGCTTCATCTTGATCTCCAACTAGTATTTATTCATTTTCAATTCCTCTATTTGCTTCTTGCTGAGCTTGACTATTCCTCTCTCCTCCTCCAGTTTTTCCTGAGTTTTCTTGAGAGAATCAAGCAAATCTTTATTCTTGCTGTCTAGGGCAGATACTTTGAGCTATAGTTCCCTTTCTAGCTATTCGATCTTGCTTTAGAATTACTAGTAGTATTAATTTTTGTTATCTTTTTCTATGTTCTTGCTGAACTTGACTTTGTTGCTATGCTAGTTGTCCATTTGTTGTTTTTGTTTCTGGAGATATAGATTTACTTTTTTTATTTCCTCCTACTTTTCCTTTAGCATATATTCAAGTCTATTCACCTTAGCAGCGAGAGTGTTATTCTTGGTCTCAATCTTGAACATTTCTTCTCTGAACTTTTCAACTTTCTTCCTCTCGCAATCAAGTTCCTCCATCAACCTTTCTTATTTTTTCATCTGCTTCGACAGACTTCCCTTCAGCTAATTTATTATGAAGTCATTTTGTTTCATTTTAAGGGCTCCCAGCATTTCTGACTACTTCTCTTCTGAAACTTTCTGAAGGCGTTGGCTTAATCTGCTGACCAACACCTCGACACTTGCAATAACATACTCCATGGAGGAACACTTCTCGGCGATTCCGACTAATGATTTTTGCTGTTGGCGGGTGATGCTGGATATGATATGGGAGAGTTATGATTTGGGTGTCGATTTGGTGTATTGATTTTGGATGGGCGAAAAGCAATCAAATTAGTTTAGTTATCGACTCATAGATAATTATTACCCCTCAGATTATTAGAAGCAAGAACATATACTACCAAAATTATTTTGGTTAAAGATAGACTTCCTGATATTGATTCTTTTGCCAAAAATAAAATGATTGATATTATTAACTCCCTAATATTTGGCTAATGAAACAGTTGAGTACGAGTCTGTGTGAGAGTCATTTGAAAGACAGTGATACCAGTATTTGCAGCAGAAAGTCCCAACAAGCTCTGGCCGATGAGTTGCAAAAAGAAAGAGCGATGGTTGAGGAATTGGAGAAACTTCTGATAGAGTCTGATGAGGAAATCAAGAGGCTAAATCTTGCCTTGGTTAAGGCTGAACAGAAAGATCAGAAAAAAACAATGATGTTTGAGTTCAGGATGTAGTTGTTTGTTTACATAGTACTGAACTTGAGAGTCAAAATGCATAGTACAAGAAAAGGATTGAATTGTATGAAGGAAATAAACGAAAGAAGAGCCAACAGCTGAGCACAAGTCAGAAAATGTCCAAATTTTCAACAAACTTGTCCCTAAACATGTCTGCTAGCAACAATACCTAAAATCACAATACGTTAAATACTACTATTTAGCAATGTCACAATCCTATGTGTCTTAAAACGAATGAAAAAATGAAATAAATGTGCTTAAATACTATTAAGAATCTTGACAAAATTCATTATTCTCTCAAAGTTAGAAGCTTCAATAAATTCAACGAAAAAAAGTATGACAAATACTGTGAATAAATGAAATCATAAATGAAAGCACGAAAAATAGAGGAAGAAAAGGATTCACTTTACTTGTTGAAGAAACTGCAATATAAGCTCAACAACTTTTAACAAGCTCTTGACAACAACACTAAGGCCAAAAATTCAGATCCTGTTTTCAAAGTGCTGAAATCAATAGAGGAAAAGCAAAATAATCTGATTCGCATTCCATTTTTGGAAAAGCTGGATTTTCAAAACCGTAGAGTTGAAGCCGAGTCCCTTTTGGTGGAATGCAAGAAAAGCAGGGTCAATATACTTAATTCTCTAGGAGCTAACAATGAATGATCTACATAATCATTTAACTTATAGTATTCTTTTGTACTCTTCTTAGAGAGTTTTGATGGCATTGACATCCTCATATGAATTGATTTGGTTAGTGTTTCTGCATACTTCTTTGATCAATGAACTTCTGAGTTATTCGTCGTCAGCAATTTTTTTCATCACTCTGGCTATCAAAGTTGACGAGAACAGGAATATTAGAACCATCAGTATGATTTAGAGGATGCCAAAAGCACCGAAATCCAACAGATATTCCCCAAAATTTTTATTGCCCTATTAAACAATACAAAAATACATGATCTTGTCTCCAAACCAGTAGATGTAGATAGAAGCCGTGAGCAATCTTTGACTGAGTCTACCGATGTGATCTTTGAACCCTACTGGCTCCTTACAAACTTTCAAAAGCATATATTTTGATGTGATGTAAAGGACACAACAAGACAAAAATTCAATGATGATGATAACCTGGAAGCAGGAAAGGAAGAAAGCTGTCATGAAGATGGATGAGATCAGCAATGAGTAAAAGGAAGCAAGAGGAAAGGGAATGGGTTCAAATGCTAGATGTGCCTCACCCTGCATTAGCTAGCATTTATCTCCTTTGCGTCTCTGATATTTGAGGCCAAAGAATTTCAATATTCTCTGAACATTAAAATACTCAGCAAGCGGTTTGAAAATATTTCCGATTGATATGGTAAGAACTGAGAAGCACAAGTCATCAAATGCATGAATATTAGCCGTTGTTCCTTCTGGCCCCATGAATTGATTGTAAACGTAAATCAGGAGAGGACTCATTGACAAGTTGAGAAACACAAAAAATGTCAATTTTTTGACAAGACTTAGTATTTTATTTGAATTGAGCTCATGCTTTTCGATTTAGTGGGTGGTATACTCCAGAAGATTGATGATGGCAAAATTGCCAATAAACACTACGATAGTTCTGATGATAGTAGTAGTGAAATTGGAGTCGTCACCGATGCTGATTTCATACTGAAACATCACTCCATAGATCAGTATAGCGAAGCACATATAGTAACAGGTGATTCTATGTAGTTTTTTCGTCCAATATTTGTATTCCAAATTTAGCCAATCAATATCTTCAGGCTGAGGAGCCTTCCTTACAGTCACATGCTGCCCCAAAATATCAGTACCTGAGCAACAAGTGCAAAATTTGAAGAATAGTCTGCCCATTACACTTGTTTGATGTTGTTCTAAGAAAACGTCTCTCTGAGAAGCCGAACGGAAAGTTATGAAGACAATATCCAATTGATTGTCTGGTCTTCTGAAACTGGCCGACATTTTTTCGGCCTCTATTACTTGCGCATCTAATCTATGTTGAATGAGGTCTAGTTTGAGTTTTGATTAACCTTGCTTGGTCGCCAGTATTTTTTATTTCTTGATATCGTATATTCCCACCAATTTTTTGAAGTAGTCTCTGACCCGATAAGTAAAGACAACCTTTTCGATATCCCAGTCGCTAAACCTTTCCTTGATATCTTAGACAGTTGCTTATGGGTGTACATTGGTGAGCATAATGCTGCGATCACTAAGAGTTGTTACCATATTTTTTCCTTCATACTTGTGCTTCTTTAAATACGCCCTCACTGTCAGAATTAGTAGTGAAAATATCAAAAAATAAATAAACCTCACCCAGCGCGCAGTTTAGACGTATCCCAAGGTGAAATGAAGTACTGTCTAAGTAGGTAGCTAAAGATCGTACTAGACGTCTTTAATTGAGTTTGATGCGAAATACTGGATGAGCAGCAGAACAGAAATAACCAATGTAAAGAGTCCCACCATTCGGATATACATGAAGTAGAGAGGGATTTCCTGTCCTATTTTTATTAGTTTGTCAGTGGGTGTACAGAGTGGAATGCTATCGCTTCCTACTACTCTTTGGCAACAAGGGCAACTGTTGATTATTTAGCTTTATTCGTTGAGAGGAAGGGAGGCTTCAATGTGAATTTGACAGATTGCGAAGTCAGGTGGAAGTTTGTACCGATTGTAGGCCATTCCTATTATTATTTTGATGGAGATTTAAAAACATCTGTTCAAGATAGCAGAAAAAAGTCTCAAAAGTCCCAACGCTAACTGCTGGTTCAAAGTCATCTTCTACACAGCTACAGTCATAGCTGTTTACACAACTCTCGTCCTCATCTTCGGACACTCCATCGTCCTGCCCAACAATATACCTCTCTCCTCATGTCTCAAAGCTAATGGTATTTCTTTGGATAACGATGCCATTTTCATGGTCAGTTAAGGAGAAAAACAAGGGTACATAGAGACAGGAAACAAAGAAGGAAAAAAAATATGGTAATCTCCACAATGCACAATAATAAAAAACAAAAATTATTCATAAACCGATGAAGAATTGGTTTATTTTGGTTGGGACTATGTACCGATGTTCATGGACAAGGACAAAAGAGAACAATTTGCCTATGATAACTATACTGTGATGCTAAAACAAACCAAGCCTATGAGGTCGATCATATTTGGCTTTGATATTCTGATTGCAAATGAGATACTGAACAATCCTGATAGGATCTATGGAAGTGATGGAATTTACATCAAGTCTAGAACTGTGCATGTAGCCCATATTGACTCTGAAATCACTTTTTGGAAGAAAATATACTATCTCTTCAAGGCAGCCCTCTGCTTCACTGTTATATCTATCGTCACTACTCTCTACATCTACGGGACTATTGTGGCAGCTCCAGCTGTCATTATCATGCTTCTGAGATGCTGCAATCAAATCAGAGGCGAAGGAGCATTCAACGATGTCTATAAGCTATTTCCTTGGATCGGCACTCATACAATTATCCGTGACACCTCACAAAACCCAAAGATCAAGCAATCAGGGATGTAGATATGTTTAGCAATGCTGATGTACTTTTTCTTCCTTTATCTGGTCTACTACGCCACCATTATTTGGATCGATAAGGATCTATACCACGGACACGCTGAGATGGGTCTGCAGTAGTTGGTTTTCGGATATATTGCTATCTCTTAATTTGCTGCCATTATTTTCATGAGGACAAGAACTTTCCTCAAATACTACCCTCCTCTTCATTGTCTCCTTATGATCACTCTGCTCTACTATGGGCAGGTCTGTGATTATGGTTTCAAAAGATTATTATGCTATTGGGCCTTTTCGGTGAGCGCGGCTCTGTTTAGTTGGATGGTGTTGAAACTCGAAATACCTGCTTTCAACACATGGGACCAGAATTTACCAAATACTCCAAGAGAAGATAGACCACGGGCTGGTTTTTTCCCTCTTTTCCACATGGGCTGGATCAAGAACCTTCCATAGTAATGGACCCTGATGATGCCTCTATTTGGTCGAGAGAACTTCACATCCCGAGAACTTTCGCTTGTAGACCGCAATAACGATGAGTTAGCCTTGGTGCTGGGGAACAGATGATTAGTTATTTACTGATTTGAATATACATATCATACATTAGTAAATCATCTCATTTTTAGCTTATCCTCTATGTACACAAGTAACTCCTGAATATCTTTCCGATCGCTGAATTTCTTGAGATGATCAATCAAGTTCTTTATTTATCTTGAGTTGGTGATCCGGGCCACCTCGTCTTTGTATTGAGCATTCTTGAAGTAGAACAAAGCGCAGTCGAAAACCAAATACATGCAACTTTTCAAATATTCCTAAATAAACAATAAACTACCACTGTTGGTTTGTATTTGACATTATTGCTCTGAATGATGAAAGTGCATATATAACCGTAATGAGCTGCAAGTCTGTTGTTTACTCGATTTTGATCGTTGACGGCGAAGGCCAAGCAATGGTACATGTCAATCAGAGACTCCTTGAGCTCCTCAGCATATTGTTTAGAGCTTTACTGCTCAGAGAAGGTATAAACAGCCTCGAAGCAATTTTAGCATATTTCTAAAATAGTTTCAAGGTAAGGTTCGGTTTGTGACTTGAGACCAAGAGAAAGATCACCAAAACATTTGAGAATTTCAGTTTTGATGTCACGGTCGATATTTTGTTGTCTCATGATATCCACAAGTCGACCAAAGACATAGTTGAGCTTTTAAGTGATATAGGTATCATGATTTCGGGCTATATCAGAAAGACAGCTGAGAGTGGCCTTGAAAAGTAGCTTTTGGTCGACTTGTTCCAGACCTACCAGAATGTAATTCCACAAGTTGTCAATTTTTGTTCTGAATTATCTCTTATAGCAAGTAGCAGCAGCACTGATCATGTTGATGACCTCAGTCTAAATGCCATAATTTTTGATGTGCTGATCAATCAGGGTAAACATCATATCTTTATATTCAGGTTTGGGAATGGCTGTTCTCCCGATCGCCAGCAGACAGGTATGGGTTAGTCCCAGAATTTGATCTAAGACTATGTGTTTGTCAGTAAGGGATTTTCTATAGTATTGGTTGTAGAGGTCATAGAGATATTTGAGAAGCTCCTGGATGATTGGAATATTTTATGTATACATGACGATGTTCATGATGACCACAACTACCTTCTAATTGAGCTCTCTGGCACCCGGGTTATCTCTGAAGGCAAGGCCATTCTCGAACATACCCACTAACTCCTGCATGTAATTTTTAGGATCTGTAGCGATTGGATCAGGGTATCTATCAAGAATATCAGTGATGTTGCAGAGAGATGTGAGGGCTGCGTTTTTTATTTATTAGTCTTTACTTTTGGCCATGCTCAAAAAGTGCATGAATATGTTCTTGATTTATCTGTTTTCCATGAACACTTCAGGATAGTATTCAGTTAGAGTGCTGAAACCTATAAGAGTATTCTTGACAACCAGCACCTAGTTATCTTCAAGTAGTCTGTACAAGGCAACGAATCCATTGGCGAAGCGAGTCAAAATATCATTTCTATCAGGGTATGAAACCAAAGTACTGAAAAGCATGACTGCAGCCTGCCTCTCTCCTATGTTGTTGCTTTGAGAAACAGTGGAGACTCCTTAACTTATCTTATCGACCACATCTCTATCACAACACTCAACTATGGCCGTAAGAGTAGCTACGGCTCCTTCTCGTAGTTCAGGTTGATCGAGATCCTGAGGATTGGTGATGATCATCAGCCCCATGATTTAAGGAAGAATTTCATTCTGAGCTAGTTTAACCAAATTAGGCACTTGCTGACCATGAACGTCATTGACTCTTTCCTTTGCTTCTTGATATCTTTCTAAATATTCGGTAGCAATGGTTTCCCACAGTGAGAGAGCTTTGGCACTATCTGAGTTTCGATTATGCATATGGGCGATAGTGAATTTGATGATGATGTTCAGGTAGTTGGCAGCTATAGGGTAGCAATGCTTACAAAACTCGTACATAATTTAGTAGGTCCTTTCTCGGTAGTCATTGTTGTTAAGGGCGGGAATAACATGCTCAAAAGTGAGGTTGCAGTAATCGATGTTTTCGAATATTTGCCTCAGAAAGGGAATGCTGTCTCTGATTGCTGTTAGGGACAGTTAGGCGATTTCTTGCTCTCTGTTGATACCTCTTAGCAAGTGCCCTAATATCTCTTTGCAAGAATTAATATTGATCTCAGTAGTTGAAGATTTCAGTTCCTGACAGATGTAGCCGAGAGTAGTGACTGAGGCTCTTCTTATGTTGTATTGTTAATTATCGGTATTGTCGGTGATTGAATCCAGTACATCTAGCCACTCTCCTCTGGGAAATTCGATGAAGGCGATCTGGGCAATGCAGTTAGCTGCTCCCTTCATGACTTGGATGTTTTCCGAGCAAAGAGTACCCAGGAGGATTCCTTTGATTTATTGCTTATTGGCGGGGTTGACTTTATCCCAGAAATAGACTTAATTATCCTGAGTGAACAAAAGAGTACCTTGAAGGCAATTAGACGTTTGAAGATTGTGGCTGCTCCTGTTCTTAAAACCATGTCTTTTTGTCCATCTCCGATGATGTGAGCAAGGGCTTGGAAAAAATCTGTGAAATTGATTTGGACTAATCTATAGATTTCTTGCTCTGCCTGAGTTCTGATAGAGTTATCATGAACCGTGAGGGCGGTGTAGATAATTTTCTCGATGCTGTTCATATATATAATTATGATTTGAAGCGCCTCCCTTATATCTCCGCCAACTATAATATCATAGAGTCATCATCATTAATTCCCAATAGCCGACCCATAATATCAAACAGTACAGATGAAGTCGGCTGCAAATACTTATCATCAGCGAATAGTTCTTGGAGGAGCCATATAAGACAAGAAAGACTCGAAAAAATGCGCAGTTTTCGATCACACTCAAGTATAAGATAACAAACTAACACTCTATCTACTACATAGCATCAGAAAAGCATCTTAGCAATATGACAATTCAAATATAAATTAATAAATGAGGGAGCAAATGTATAGATCATGACTTGTTGAAATAGTATGCATCTTGTGGCTTGGGAAAATAATAACTTTCCTGGTGGTAAGAAGGAGGTTGGTTCACCTGTTCTTAATTGGTTTTCATCTGGAACTCAATTGTTTTCTGTCTCTGCATCAGCCAGTTATGCCAAATCATGTAGTCAATAATCGGGTAAGAATTTTCCAATCCAGCCAAGGGATACTGTTTCTCCATTGGCATGAGGATTTTTTCTTCCTGTTTCACCATCAAAGTTGTCTTCTGGATCTCTTCATTACATTCTTTGATAGAAAGATCGCTTTGTTATTCAGATTCACTAACTTCTTGCTCAGACACTCTTTCCTCTTTCATCCTCATGTCTCTGGAGTACATATCGTAGTGTCTTTCAGTGTGCCAATCTCTCTCTGAAGAAAGGGGCATATGATATTAGGGCATGTGAGGGACACTATGTTGTCTCCACTGATAGACTTCTTCGATTCGTAGATCTTGCTCTTTTCTTTGGATATCAAGATCCTTGAATTTTTCAGACAGCTACTCCTTCAGTTCTCTAACGATCTGGAGCGTTTTTAAGTATTAGTTCTTTTTTATGATTATATACTTATTTTTCTGGTATAGAATTCTCATGGCGTCCTCCTCATTGCCTTTCAGGAAGTTATAGATTGAGTCAATAGCGAATTACATTTATGCTATTTCATCTCTTCGAAATTGAATGAAGTTACTGTTACTTGTAATATTGATCTCCATCCTGTAGCGTTAAATTTTATTGGAAACTTCGAGAATAAAGTGTTCAAGAACCCATCTGATATCTGCTGGAGTCAGGTACCACTTAAGATAACTCAATATTATAAAGTAGTAAACTCTCGAATTTCTGAAGCCAAAGAATCTCTCAAGCATTCTTTCCTTGGCATCATTGTTAAGCTTCAGACAAACGAGGTTTTTCACGATGCCAATATACTTCTTATGACAGTTGTTTGTTGATCTTTTGTACTTTCCTTTCTTCTTATTGATCACTTCCATCTTTTCTTTAAACCTCATTTCATCCACGATTTGCTTCATCTTCAGCTGACTGTAGGTATCGTTCTGTTGGGATTCCATCCCCACAGCTCGAATGGGCAGATAGTCATAAGCTGCCATATAGTTAGAGAACTCCTGATTGTGAACAGGAAGCCTCATGCTACTATCTCCGTATGAACTGTTCATGGCTTTCAACTCAAAAAAAATATAAAATCAAGAGGAGGCCCAGAAGTACATAACTCTTATTCATTGTAAAACATTTTAATGGGAAGGTTTATGTGAATTTTTATTTACTCCTGGTGATTTTTTGTCTTAATGTAGAAATGATTATACAAAATGAGGATGCTCCTTTCATGAAGCTTAAAAAAGTTAATTTGTGGTCTTGAAGGTTACAGAAACAACAGTTAAGGACTCTGCTTCAATCCACTATGCTTCATCATCCAAGAAAAATCAATCTAAAGTCCCCCATGGATCAACATGATGGATTTTCCAAAAAAACATTCGGAGTGTCAGGTAAATCAATGAAACAAATGGGAAATAGTTTTGTATACATAAGAACAACAAATGGCAAAGTTTGGCGATATTGCAATACGTTTCCAACTCCCTCATTTTCAAGAGATTATTATAAATCTCAATTGTTAATGAGTTGATGAGCATCAAGGTCTTAAAATTTAAATGTTGGAAGGCAAAGATGGCTAAAAACTGTAGATACAAAGTATTCAGGCTATCTATCCATCAATAAAGCTCCTAATGTCGCTTTTAGTCTTGATTCTTCCAAATTCTAAATAATTTAATTTCTCAAATAAAGAACCGGGGTTTTGATTTTACTTTCTATTTTGACAAACCAGATAGTGCTAAGTTGATTAGGAACGCGAAGACTTTGGTTTGAATCGAGTTACCCTTTCAAAAAAATATTGTAATGTCCACACTAACGCTCTTTGATACTCCCCCTATATTGTCTTCATGACAAGACTACTCTTCTCTGAACCATGAATTATACTCAGTCCGAGGCAACATTTATTGAGTTACAGCATTTATTGATGAGTCTAAAAGAGGGTGCCACTGAAATTGGGAGCCATATCACTGACAATCCCATCAAAAATACCATATTTTTCGCCCAGGAGTTTTTGGAAGGAGGGATTTCGAGCATCAGAGTTGTAGAAATCAACACCTTATACTTATTTCATGGGAAGAAGGTCTACTGCAACTACTTTTATATTTGGTTCAATAACTTTTAGGGCTTGGCTCCAGCTGCCAGGAGCAGAACCAAGATCGAGAACCATTTTTTTCCCCTTAAGGATTGAGAATTTTTCCTCAATTTAAAGCAATTTGAAAGATGCTCGACTTCTAAATCCTTGGGATTGAGCCTTTCTAACATGCTAGTCATTAATATGATTCAAGTACCATGCTTTCTTCCCGTGTGAAAATAGTCTCTTCAAGCTCAATGTAAGACTCATAGAGACTCACCTTGATTAAAATTAATATGAACAAATACAGATGAAATCAGATTTATATCAAAAGTTGAATGGTAACATTTCAAACTGGCATTCGATTTTGACGGTCCCAGCCTTGACTCCTTCATAAAATAAGTTAAACTCTCTTTCTTTGGGTTTTTCGGAAGGAACCAATAGCCCCTCTTTCAGCAAGAGGATCTCCGTGCTACAAATAAGATCATCTTTGAATTGATCTTTATCATAAATTTTCAATACTAGTGAACTTTTTCCAGATTGATTAACTTCCATTTCTACTCTTTCGGTCCAAATGCAATGCTTTCCTTCATTGTACTTGGCCTTTGTTGTATGACTTTTTGATCCAAGTTTCATAATGACATAAGGATCCATTTGGCCCACCAGTTCAGTATCTCTTGTCATCTAGACTTCCATCGTCTCTACAATAAACTTGCCCTGAACATTGTTCAGATAAATTATTTCGAGTTCTACTTGCACCATATTCTGAATCTTGAGCTTGTGGTTGCTTCTCTGATCTTTGTCGACCTTTTATATTAAGACTGCCTCAACAACATGTTTGACTCTTGGCATTTCAACTAACTTTTTCAAAGGAAATCGAAGTTCAGCTTCATTATTATTCTTGTCATCGTTGAATTCTAATTCAAGACTATCTTAGCTAGTACATTAAAACATCTTGACTTGTGAAATCTATATTCCTCCCTCTGTAAGGTCAAAGGTGTTCGGATAACCTTGATCACCTACTTTCACAAGCATTTTCGAAGTGCCGAATTTTTTCCCACCTTCAGGGGCTATTTTTTTGATAGTAACATGAAGCAAACCTTCTTGAGTATTCATACTAGATTTCATCCAAAAAGTTATATTTTACTAATACAATCTCATCAGTTCATGACCAGTCTGGAAGAAGTGACTCAGGAGATAAAGGACAAAGAATCATTAAGTGTATCCATGCTGATAAAAACATAGATTTTACCTCCTTCAGCAAATTACTCCATCTCGTTGAAACCCAATTGCAAACTTTGCTTCTTTGTCTCGTTCTATAATTTTATTACCTTTAACAAGCTCATGTATCTGCACCTGATGATATCTCCTTGAGTGAAGCTGAAATCATTCTTTCGGACTATCTTGTATTTACTTTCATGGATGTCTTTTCTCTTTAGCTCACCGTACTTGTTGACAATGTAGTCAAGGGAGTTGATGCTCATGCTTGAGCAGAAGCCTAACAAGATGTTTCCCATCATTTTGTTGACCTTGATGGTCCACTTCATTGAGGCAAAACTATCGGTGTATATTGGGTTCCAGATATAAAAATGCAGGAAATCAAATTTTTCCTTGACCTCATTGAAAGATGGTTTGATCAGAGTTGGATTCGGAAAGGAGAAATGAGTTGTGAAGGTGGTATAATAAGAAATGAGCAAGTCCAAAGGTTATCCGACGACTAAAGCTTTGGTCAGATTCTCCATTCTGTCACATTTTGTATTCAACTCTTATATTGTCTCCACTAAGCCACATACTTTGTTTCCGAGAGAATTTATTTCATTTTCATAACAATTGAAACTTCTTTCTACTTTTTACCTTACATCTAGTTTGATATGTGATTATAAATATTTGACCTTTGGCATATTTCCTCCACAATAGCTGCACTCGATCATAAATTTGAGACATTTGTTGATATGGTCACAGTAGTCACGTGCCAGGATATCTCTTTTACAGCCTTGACAAGTGCGCACTAAGTTAGCCTCATTAAATACTTTTGTATTGGCAATCCCTGAGGTGTTATTCGACTTTTCCATAGGTCAAAATCTATTTGCATCCATTGCTGGAATGGGGGCATTGCAGATGGAGGTTGTCTAGAACGGATTTGAGGATGGGAGGAATGCGACTGCTGACAAAGATTCGCTTGCATTGAGGGCATACTGGTTGACTCATTGCTTGGGAGTGGCATCTTTTCAACCACGAGTCAATACAGAATGAACAGAAGGCATTTTGACAGCCATTGTGAGAACCGCAGGTGACCGGTTGCCAAACAATATGGTGGCATATGGAGCCTGTATGAA